>Ga0116231_10004623_pt1 | contig 27714 bp, 22 predicted proteins | sample S1TSphgellanicum_2_FD_89695 | JGI IMG/M metagenome (GOLD analysis project Ga0116231, IMG submission 89695) | Host-associated microbial communities from peat moss isolated from Minnesota, USA - S1T2_Fd - Sphagnum magellanicum MG | ecosystem: Host-associated > Plants > Peat moss > Unclassified... | reverse complement strand
TCTTTCATCCTTCATTCATCCACCAACCAGTACTAAACCCCCTTTCATCATTCATCCACTGGCAACCAATATTTAACCTCCTTTTAAATCCTTTATTCATCAGCTGACCAGTTCACCCCATCTTTTCATCCTCCATTCAACACAACCAACCAGTTAACCTTCTTTCATCCTTCAATCATCCACCAACCAGTTAACATCCTCTAGTCATCTTCCAAATTGGCCAACCCAGTTAACCTTCCTTTTCATCCTTCGTTCATCCAACAACCAGTTAACCTTTTTTTCATCTTTCATTCATCCACCAACCAGTTTAACCTCCTATCAACCTTAATACATCCACCAACGAGTTAGCCTTTTATTCATCCTTCATTCATTCAACTAACTTAAGTTCACCTTCCTTCATTGGCTAACCACTTTAACCTAACCGACTTCTAAACCATTTGGCCAACACCTTAATATTAGCGTGCTTATAAAATTAAAGGGAGGTGATATTATTAAATTTATAAGCCTCCATTTCCTTTATCATTATTCTTACCACTTTCTCACATTTTCAAAAATAAAGCTTCAATGGAAATTTTAATATTTATTTGATTATTAAAATACATTCCACAGATTCCAAGCTTTTTACATCCACAAGGTTTTAATATAAAAAAAGGAAATATTTGATATAATTGTTGACAAAATTCATCTCATTAATTATAGCCATATTTGATTCCATGCATGCAACATCAATGTATGTGATGTATATTAATGATGTATCCACTAATATTGTATATTGTGCAAAATTAGATTGCAAAAAATTTGGGGTTAGCATTAGCCTGTCTTATTTGGACTCTCCATTTTGCTCTTGCAAGTGTTCATTCAAAGGGCAAAATTCTTCAAAAACTTGAATAATCAAAGTTGATGTTAACTATGAATAAGGTTCGAACCATTGTTGTTTTGATATTAGAAAAATGTCAAGTATGAACCCAAGTATACATTCGGGGATACATTACCTGACTAGGAGGTTATCAAAGTGACGAATTTTTTAATAGAACCTAATTGCCAATTCTAGCAAAAAACAACATATTAAGGTTATTTGACTAGTCAAGTTTAGGGTTTTGCAAAGTTTGTGTGATACCAAAGATTGACATTATGGGTTAACTTGCAATATGAACTTCCTAGTATTAAGTTTACTTCTAAAGCGTATACTAAACCTTAAACCCATGAGTTTATGAATGCATCTTTTGGATATGGCAATTAGATATTACAACAAGGATTTGATAAGAGCTCTTGTGGCAAAAGTGCTTGAAGTTTTCCGCCACTTGGAGCTTGGACAAGTCTACATGAAGAGGTCAACTTTGGTCAACTTTTCACTAGTTTTTCTCAACCTTTGTGTGTCTACCCATTGTGATATGAATTTTAAGAGGGTTTATTGTTTATTTCAATTGTGTTGTGCATTCTAAATATCAATGAATTGAAAATGTTCAACTTTTTTAAGGATTAGCTTCACATTATAAGGACAGTTCGTATGGGTTCAAAAATGCTTGAAAACATTATGTCAAAGGAAGTGTCGTAGGTCTAAAATGTTATTGATAAGGAGCATTGAACTAAAGAAGAAGTCCTCTAGATGCAACAAAATAGTTGACAACAAATCAAAAATTTTGGGTTCTGAATCATTGCGTATTAGATTCATGGGTTTTTTTGTGTTGAACGAAAGTAGTACCAAGGTCAACGTGCCAACAATGCAAGTCATGAGGCGAGTGATGTGTCATTTTCCAATAATTTTGCAAAGTTTTCATAGTTCCACCAAGTTCCAAAAAGGTTTTTATCTTACAACCTTGAACATGGTATCATCTCCATGAAGAAACATGTTTTGCTTGTGAACATGGCCTAATATTGTTGAAGTACGTGGCACATATGAATGCCCTAGAAAACACCATTAGCAAATGGTAGAAAAGAAAGCATAGGGCATTTGTAACACCTTTAACGATCACAATTTTTTTTGGAAGTGTGAGGCCTTACAAAAAATCCCACCTTATTTAGATGTAGTTCATTCAAAATGTTATGTTGATGATTACAAAAGGTTATATGTTGTTGTTTCTTGTGGAAAACTTTTGGTTGAGGCAGGTTTGGTTCCATTTATGTGGTCAAGTACAATTTCTATTTCGAAAACAATTTGTTCATGAACATTTTTGTGCTTTGTTACAAAAAACCATGGAGGTGTATGTGATTCTTGCCATTGGTTAGTGTGCAATTGTGACAACAACTTTTAACCTGCAAATGTCAAAGTTAGGTTTTGACACCTTCACTTTGGTTGTTAATTTCATTAGCCAAGACTAGGTTCTTCATCATATAATACTTGGATTGTTTGAAGCACCCAATATTTCTAAGGTCCAAATCTTTTAAGGTGTACCACTAAGAACAAAAAGGACCTAGTCATTAAAGGAGTTTTTTTTTGTCTTATATTTTGATCCCCATTAATTTTAATGAGTCAAAATGTGTCAAATATTTTATAAGTTCCATAATTTAGACCATTACAACTCCAAATTCCATCAATTTCATCCATTTTGTGTTTTTACATGGTCAAAGAAAATTATATAAAGGAGTATAAAAAGAGTGACAACGTGACATTATTTTGGTATTCCTTAAAAAAATTGAACCCTTTAGTGCAACTTTTGCAAAACATGTGAAGGTTTTGTTAGCAGAGTTCAACTTGACAAAAAAGGTTATAGTCTATGTTAAAGATGAAAAAGCTAATCTCAACTCTCTCACAACTAGCATCACTTTTGTTGTGTCTTGTTAATCATTACAATTACCTCAACTATTTGTTGGCTTTTGTTTTAGTCATGTTATGTCAAAAACATATTAGTATGTTACTAACGAAACTAAGGTTGGTGTGGCCATGAAGGAAATTAACTTGAAAGATCCCCAAATTGCACTTTAGAAGACAATCACTTGGATTAAGAAGTTCGAGAAGGGTGGAATTGAGTGGTAGAAGGCTTACCAAGAAATTGGCATGCAACACAAGGAACTAAAGACCCTTGTGAAAACCCATTTCACTTCCAAGGTCATCATATTCCAAGAAACCTTGGAATATGTTAATGTAATCAACATTTACTACATGCAATAAAATTCATCTTTGCAAGCTAGGGTTCCCAATGGTCTTACATGGGCAATTGCCCAAGCGATAACTAAAACTTTAAACCATGTTCCTCACAAATGTAAATTATTCAATTAATGCAAAGTTTATCTAATGCATGACTTACTATTTTGGAAATCATGGGGACGATGAAAAAGGAATATGCACATCAAATTATTGTTGTTCCTCCATTACAATATGGGGAATTTGATCAAGAGATAGAGATTTTGTATGGCAAAATGGTTGTAGAAGTTATTAATGTGCTATGTCCTTTTCTAGGTTTTGCAAAAACCTTCTTTCAGGAAAAAAATCATATGATGTTTGCATTGATGTTTGATCCACATTTTAAAGGCATGGATTGCATCATGGATCACATAAGCAAAGATCGAACAGCTAAGTTGGTACAACAATATGATGATCTAGTTTTGCTACCATTACTTAATAGTACCATGGGTTTTCTAAATCCAAGTCAAACTACAACATCTTTAGTTTTTGCACCACCTTAACCTTCTTCAAATGGGTTGTTTGGGTTAGTTGTTTCATCACAATAAGTTTCTAAAAATCTTCTCAAAGTTAAAATTTTTATGTTTTGCAAGTTTCATGTGGAGAATGCAAATGGGTTTAATCCATTAAAATAATGGGCAAATAATCGATCTAGATTCCCAAATGTGGATTTTATGGCACAATAAATTATGGGAATCCCATGTTCACAAATTGAAACAAAATGAATCTTTTTAGTTATAGGTGTATTCACTAACCTATGATAGTGTCATCTTGGGGTTGACAATCTTGATAAGCTTGTAATGATTTACAAGAATCAGTTTAGTGATTATGCAAGGAAGTTCATGTTGTGGACCAGCTTGTAAACAACACATGCCATTTGGATTTCTATAGAAATAGCTTTCCTATAATGAGTTTCTTGTTTCATCAAAACAACTTGCAACCTATTGGTTATGTTAAATAAAGCGGATTTGGACATCCTAAAGTTTTCCACCCATTTATCATCCTCATACTTAGTAAAGAAAAATCTAGAAAACCATACAATGCTCCTTAGTTTTACCTAATGCCCCAAATCTTGCAACAACACACAAAGAGAACTTCACATGTGAAGATCATGTAATGCAATTACTGCAAGTAGAAATTCAATGCTAGCTTGGGCAATAGATGGGTCTTAGATGTATGAAAAAAGATCCAAAAATAGAAAATGTTAAAGGAAATTGAAAACATGATCAAAAAATTGAAATAAAATCATGCACCCTTTCACAAACAAGACATTTTCTTAAGTTTCATCCATACTTGTTTTTTGATGTTATAGAAGAAAGACAATGAAAACTAAAGGACAAATATAATTAAAAGAAAAAATGAACACATGTTCTTTAATGTTGTAAGAGGAAAAATGGACATAACAAAAGAAATAGAGACAAAAAAAAGGAAACCATGATGAGCACAAATAAAAAAACAAACAAACATAAAAAAAAGAAGATGACAAGTAGGGGAAAAAAAAATTTAATTACTTGTTTACTTCATGATGTTGAAAAGGGAAATAATGTTTTGTGATGTTGCAAAAGGAAACGATGTTCACAAAAATAAAAGGGAGATGGAATAGTGCCAAAATTAGAGTGCCAAAACCTATAGCAAACTCCACCAGTTCAAACTTGTAAACAAAACAATGAAAATTTGAAAAACAAAGTAACAAAACTTACAAAAAAAAAACATTGCAAACAAAAAAATAACAAAAGATACGAAGCACATATAATGTAAAGTGTAGATGAGAAACAAGGTGTCAAAATGTTAAAGTGTAGATGAGGAACAAAATGCTAAAATGTAAAACATCAAAGTGTAAAGAAGTTGAGAAGGTTGCAAAGGCTTTGTAGGTCACAAAATGTAATGTGAAGTTAAGAAACAATAGCAACAAGTTTTAAAAGAAGAATTGACATTGAATAGCAATGTGCAAATAGTTGAGACAAAGCACCAATGTTGACAACCATGAGAGAAAAATGCACAATGCAAGAGAAAAATGAACACAATGTGAGAATCTTGAAAGAGAAATAAAGTTTTGACATGAAAGAAAAATGGAATCAAGAGAAGGATGAAAAAGATGATGAACTTGTTTGCATGACTATGAAATTGCCTCTTTTTACAAGCGAAATTTCACTAAAAATTGAAATTAAATTTTAAAAAAATGAAAATCAAGTGCTTTTGGATGTTTTTGGTCATCACAAGTTTTTTTTAAACTAAAAATTGCCAAGTTTCTATATTTGAGCTTTAATACTCCTAGTAACCTTTTAAAGGTGAGGCTAAAGCAAAAATGGTTGAAGCATAAAGGCAAGTTAAAGCGAAATGCACCCTAGGGGGCACCTGTAATCGTTCTTGATCTAATGGCTTTTTAAGGCATATTCTATTATAAAAACCACATCAATTGTCACCCTCAAAATTATCACTTCTTGCTTCAAAAATGTTGATTTTTTTGTAATTTAAAATACATGAAAAGAAGCTGAATATACCCTTTAAAATCTTCTATGTATTAAGTCTCTAATCTTCATAATAATCCTTGAGACCCATTTTCCCTTCTATTGAATCACTAAAAGGATAATTATTACTAATTATGCCATAAATAAAAAATATGTCACTCTAAAAACTTGGGATGGTCTTTTATAAAGGTGTGCCAAAATATTTCCTTCACATAAATAAACCTTAAAATGATGGAATAAGGTAGTTCCATTATTGAATTCACATAAATTAATAAATTAAATATTAAAAAATATTGCCTTATTGGTATGTGTTGTTGTGTTAAGTCAAATAAAAAGTTGACACATTTGTGAAAACCATTTTGAAACCAAAAATATATATAGATTCCAGGTAAGTAGTTTTTTTTTGGTGACTTTTTTTTTAGACAAAAAAATAATGAAAATTTGGAAATTCTTTTTTTTTAGTGTAAATTCGACTAGTTTTGCAATAAAAAAACATTGGTAAATAGTTCATCATATTCCACAATCACCTAAAAATAATGTATCTCCTTATACATTAGGTTGATAAAACCTTAAACAATGACACTATAATTTTCAAATTTTTTCCAAATTCCATAATTCCCTAATAAGGTAAATATATAGTTGAATTTGTTTAAAAGCACAATGGCAAACTTAACTTGATAAGCCATTGGCAACCCCAAGTCAAGCTCTTTGGCAAAGGGCTAACCGAAGGTACATACCATACCTACATACCAAGTTCACCAAAAAATAATTCAAAATTTTTTTTTTGGAAAAATATGAAGATAAAACAGTGAAATGTTAAAATTTTATATTAAGAAAAAAAAAGCTCAAAATTCCTAGAAAAGAAACATTGTTGTACAATGCATTTTGACAATGTCCAAGTTGCACACCCACATGATTAGATTTTTAAAAAAAAGTAATTTATGCAACCAAAGTGGTTATCATCCAAAGAAAGATGTTTTTAAAATGATGATCATCCCTAGGAAGATTTAACTAAATTTGGTTATAAGCACGATATGAAATATAAACATTTAATCATCCTTCTAAAATTCTCACTACACACACAACATGGGAAAATGTTGCTTTCAAAAGATTTTTTTTAATAATTAAATTTCAACATATTAAAATTTGGGAAAACAAACCTTAATTTTCAAAATTAATTAATTATTCATTTCAACATGAAAATCTTTCTATGGGAGTATGAAAGTTGAATTTCATAATGGTATTGTTTTCACATCATGAACCATAATTCCAATTTTTCATCAAATACACATTGACAAGGGTGAATGCATGATACAACGGGTTGAAAATGACAAAATTTTCATTTCATATAAGTCCATACAAAGTCCATAAAAAATGTTCAAACTGATATGGTTATTATTTTCTTAGATATCATTATTGTGATATTTAACTAATAAATGTTGTCCATTTATGAACATTTGCAAACCTAAGCCAAAATTTATATCGAAAGATGTTGATGTCATTTTTCAATTTTGAAATCCTAAAAGAAAACTCACAAAGTTCATATGAACAATGCCCCAAGTAAAGCTTTCAAAAAATATGTGTTTGAAAAAAAAATTGAAAAACAAAAAAAATTTGTAATTTATATGAACTTATAAAAATTGGTCTATTTCTAACCATTTAAAAGTCCCAAATTGTTGCAACCTTACTTAGAAGGAGTGTGAGGATGAAACTCACACTCTCGAAATTGGGACTTGGGAGTCCTCTGGGACTCCCAAAACTTCAGAACTCAATTGTCAAAACACTTCGCATTGGGGTGTTCTTTATATCATTGGAAAGTTATTGAAGTGTAGATGTCGAAAATGGCCTCGCATGGGCCATTTGAACATCTACAGCATAAGTTATGGCAAAAAGAAGGGTTGAGAGTCAAACTGGCAATTTGATTCCCAACCACTAAAAGTTGGAGTGTGACACATCGTTGGAAAGCTCTTGAGGAGAGCTACAACTTTGCTTTAGACCTCATCCCAATCGGAGGTCTGAACAAAAAGTTATAATTACTCAAAGTCTCGAGAGTCCAAACCAAGATAGTTTCGGGACTCCTCCTTGGGAATCTCGGGACAAAAAGCCATTCGGATGTGGGTGCTTCAAAGAGGCACAAAATATACTATATGGGGGAAGGTGGTGGCTTCCCCTGAATTTGGGCCGTGGTGAGTCAAGTGAGTCCAGAGTTGCCCATGGCTTGTCTTAGCACCAAGGGTGCTTCGGAAAATGAACTACCAACTTGTTGGTTGGTTTGATGTAGGTTCAAGTAACTGAATAGCTTGTCACTCTCCCTAGTCCCATCCCGGAGCTTTTAGCATGCCCCTCTACCCCTTCTAATGTTGAGAGCTAGGAGCGTGCCCCAAGTTTCTTCACAATTCCGTTATGAGAGTAATTTAAACCCAACTTGGGTCTAACTAAGGACTTGGGAACGTGTCACAAAGTATGATTTGGTTAAGGTTAACAAAGAAAAAGCTCTTGATATAAATTTATCATTTCATATTATAACACATATTAAATCACTAACAATAATTTTAAATGAAAATCAATACAATTTTATGCATTTTTTAATGTTACAATTAGATGACCATTCCATATTTTCATATTTCAAAAGTCCATTATTATTAGTGGACAAACTATTTATCAAAAAATAATTTGACAAAAATGTTCATAATCAAGTTGTTAACTTAGATTTAAGTTTCAATTGATATATTCAAAGACATATTAATCACCAAACACATTTGAACCAAAATACCTATGAAAAAAAAACACCATTCCATCACAAAAGTGAGCCACCATTTCTTGCATTTACCCACAAGCTTTTAATAATCAAAATAACTTCAAAAAATCTTCTTAATATCCCACCCAGGTATACACAAACTCAGGCATGGACTGCAACCTTTATAACCATTTTATGCATTGACTATGAAATTTTTTAATTAGAAAGGTATGTAACCCCTTTTATGCTTGGAAGAAATTTTTTCATTGTTTGCAATTGTAAACATGTAAATTTGTAGATTTCATAATAGCTTCTTTATATTTGTGAATTTCCATACTATTATTATATTTTTTAATGATTATTTAGTTTTAAAGTATGGTGTCATAAATGGTTGAATAGGTAAAAATCCAAAGATGAATATTGTTGCAATTTGTTTCTTAAATTTCTTTTAAAAAAAAGATTTTTAGGATGCACAAATTAAACATAATTTTGATCCCAAAAAAATGAACATGAAGACATCAAGAACAAATGGTTCCACTAATTAAATTATTTATTTTTCTTAAATTATATATATATATATAATTTTTATTTTTCTCAAATATTATAAAGTACAAAATGGGAAGAGACCAAGACAAAGGTGAAAAAATGGTTAAGTTATTTTTATGCAAAAAAATTGTGAAAAATCATTTACTTGATGCTGGTAAACACACAAAAACCTGACTTTCAGACAAACACAAAAAATGAATTCTGAAACTCTGGGTTACTTGCCATGTTATAAGATCCATACATGAAACCATTATGTGCTGTAATGTCATCCGATTCCATAGAATAAATCAAACTGGATTATTCTGCACCGTAATGTCATCTGATTCCATAGAATAAATCAAACTGGATTATTCTGCACCGTAATGTCATCTGATTCCTTGAACCCTAATTCTTTCTCTTGTGCTTCCTTCTGGTAAATCTCTCTCTCTCTCTCCGTGTCTTTCCTTCGTGATTTAGACAAACGTCGAAGTCGTCGCAGCAGCGAGAATTTGATCCTGAAGATCTTTATTTGCGGTTTTTCGAGTACCCATTATAGTCTACGGAGCTCAAAAAAATCTGCATCATCAGAGGAGACTTCACTGTCTTTTTTTTCCCCCTTTTTTTCTCCAACTCGGTAAGTAAGAGTGCCTCATGACAGGCAGCAGCTCCGGGTGTTGGGTTTTTTATGTTTGTTGTTCACGAAGGATTTCAAAGCTGTATGCTTCGGGTCTAAACAGAGGATTTGTGATGAATGCTTTTTTTTAATCTTTTTCGAATAATTGTGCTCTCGATTCTAGGGTTTCATGTTCTGGGTGGAAGATCTCTATACTGCAAGATCGGTTGATGTATGGTATTGGTGATTTCTAGTTTGAGGATTTCAGAGACCCTATGATCTCCTCCCTAAATATTTTTCCTGAACTGATTCTGGATCTAGGCTGAAAGCTTCTTCTTTATCAAGACTCTGAAAGGATCAGGAGGGGGGCAGTTTTTACATGGATTTTTTGCATTCATGAGATTCCAGTCTCTGCATAGTCTTGATTGAAATTGCATTCTATTTCTCTTTACAGATTAGTGTCATTGCAGCTACTGCAAATGCTGAGCATTAGAGAAAGGTGTGCTTCAGGAGTCTGGGTCGTTAGAGTGCTTGCAGGGTTGGTTGGTGGTGTCCAAGTGCTGTAGATCTAGGGTTAGGAAGGAACTAGTCATTGTGAGCAGCTGTTTCTTGTGTGAAAGATGCAGCTTCCAAAGTTTCAGTTCTTGGGTGTGAAGCAAACTTCTCTGAAGAAGAATGTTCTTGAAGATGTCGATGACGGACTTAGTGCATTAGATGACCATGAGTCTCTTCAGAAGCTCTGTAATTTTAGGGATGAAGGTGAAGCTTGTGAAAACACTGGATCAAGGTTGTCATATTCTTTGAATATGAATTTCCTCAGAAAATCTGCAAGGCTGGCAGAGCTAGTTTTTGTCGATGAGACTAATATCTAACTCTTATAGCATGCATGCAACGTTGGAGGTGGAATGAATCTTTCACTCCTCAGCTGTACAGAAGTCTAGGTACATCAAGATGTGTGCAGAACAATCAAATCTATGAGTTCATGACTGTTTGTTTCAGCTGTGCTACAGATTTTCACCATAGCGGACTGACAACTCATGGGGCTCATCAGGCAACCTCTTTTGCGCAATCTTCGGGTTCATTATTTTCGCCAATATAATGGTCTCCAGAGTCATCTTAAACCTCAGTCCTCTTCCTTCTCCACAGTGGTACGTCTGCTTGCAAAATTGGCTTAGTGTGGATGCCAATTGGGGGTTGCATGCCTTCACTGTGCGATGTTCTCTGTGTTCTCCATGTGAGACATTCATTATAAGTACTGGAACATAAAAGAGATGTATCTTGTGTTTTTTTTTTATCTGGTGCTGCAGCCACAAGGATCAGGTGTCCAGAAAACAAAGGGTGGTGGAGGCTATGTTGGCCTGGTGGCTGTAACAGCTGCTGTTGCTATTGTGGGTGGATCCTACTACACCATGACCAGAACTCAGCTGCCTACTACAAACCCTTCTGTCTCTCCTCAACCTGTTCCTTCCACTGCTACTACGTACACAGATCATAATGCACCAGCCACATCACCACCACCAACACTTTCTGCCCATGACGAATTATTGAATAGGCGTGGAGAATTGTTAAAAGAGCTAGCAGTGCTGCGAACAAAAAAGCGTGACAAGCTTGTGGACTTGAAAAAGAAAGAAATCAAAGAAGAGATTCGTATTATTGAGTCAGGCCTTGCCAAGCTCCAGGGAAGGTAGTAATGCTAGTTTCCAAAAAGGAATTCGTCTCAGGTGTGTTGGCATTTTTTTGGAGGTGCTTGTGTGCTCTACTGAAGATGTCTTTACCTTCTCATTCTTTCTTATTCTTCAGAGAGCAAGTCAACAGCATGTACACAGAGCATTTTCCCCATGATTGCTGTGTTCTTATAGTCTTGAGAATGCTGCTGTTCCTGAATGTTTTACCATCAGGAGCTAGCATTTTGTGTACATAGATACTGCATTGCAATTTGTTGGATTCTTCACTCGCATCTAGCCTATGACAGCCATGCTCTCATCTGATCTGATCTGGCATTGCCCTGGTGTATGTATGTTACAGCATTGTCCACTTTGTTCTGTTCTTTAGAAAAGATTGTACCTTACAAGCCATGAGAGAGTATGCATAACAATTTTGTTCTCTTTTGCAGTAATCTTCAATCCCAACCTTGGCCACCATAAAATGTTCTGTGTACCATTCTGGGGTTGGAAGATATGTCTGGCATCTTCCACCTAGAGTTTGCATGGTGTGTTGTTGAAACCCTTTCATGTCTGTGCTCCTTTTTCAAATGCTTTTCTGTTTCCATGATTGCTTTCAACAGCTGCTTAGTTATGGACTTCACATGTCTTTGATTTGACACTATATGATGGGTCTCACAGGGACTGGTGCATGTCTGTCCTGAAATCTCTGTACTCTGTATTATGTACATATGTGGAATGTAGAGCTAATGAGCCATAGGAGAATATATGCCAGTTACTAGAACAAATTATGTGATGTCTTTCCTGTATTATGTAGTGTTTTGGAAGTCATTGAGGCTCTCATCTACAATCTGGAACTTCTTGTATTAAGACTAAATCTGCTGTCTACAAATCCTGTGGACCTGTAAACAGTAACAAGAGTTCTCCACTCATGAACATGAGCGGATAATTTTGGAATACCAACTCTTCAATACAGTGAAACTTCACCACAACTCTCAGACAAAGATTTTTTTGAATTAGAGGTGTAACATAAGGCTTTGTCATTAAATAAAACAAAACCCAAAATTCAACATCCATTTGTCCATGTATTCAACCTGAAAAATTACTGGAAACTGTAATCTTTTAACCAACCAAGCTTACATATGTTGCTGGGCTCAAATAATTTAAGCAACTACAGTGCTAGAATCAGGCTATTGAGCGGTAGTCACACATGGCTTTAATGTACACAACAAGTGACCACAAGGCAAGGCCAGCTGCAATATATAGCAGACTTACACCAGCTGTTCCCAATGCATCACCTCCCCTGTCCAGTTCACAGTTCTTCTGATCAGTCTCAAATTCCTTAACCTGGCACATACTGCACAAATTGCTCTGAAAGTTTTGGAGGGACTTTGTGAAGAACTTAGCTATTTAGACAGTCTATCTAGAACAACTGGTTTTTGTCCCAGTTGGCTGAACGTGTACCATGGGAACAAACAAAAGAGTGTATGAGATAAAGACGGGATGCCATACCCGCCATTTCGGTTAGCCAGAAGAAGAGTTAGTGCCACCATTTGAGACATAGTCTTCCATTTTCCCAGCTTATTGACAGCCACAGCCTGCCAAAACTGCCACTACTTTAGAGATGGACTGAAGGCTGCATATTGAAGAAAAGCTTGCACCATCCTCCCTCTCAAAATTTTAAGCAATTTGGTGGTTTTAGACTTATATTTTCCAATATTCAAAGGTAGATACATCTTGCAAGGTTTTGAAGACTCAGAGAGATGATCTGCCCATCAGACAGTAAGATTTGACCTACATAAGACAAGAGATACCTTGTGCATTTCTTCACCTTGAGAAGCAGCCCACTCTCGCACAGCTGACATTGTTATCTGCAAAACCACATATTTTGTCATAAACAGCCCAATGTGACCAGAATTGCCAGGTCTTCACCTCACATTCAATCTGAAACCGAAACCTCATTGAACATCTCCCACACTGCACAAATGCAGCAAGCCCCAAAATCTTGATGGAAACAACCAGACACAAAGCATTGCATCTTCCCAGAAGAGGAGATTTGGGCACAAGTACCTCACGGCCAATGATGGCAATGGATGGAAGTGGAAGAAGCCATGGAGCAACCCTAGCCCAGGCCATAGCTGGAGGTCTTGTACACAACAGCACCAATGTGGTTGCCACCATCAACTGCAGGCTTGTAACCTCTTCTCTCAGTACCAAGACTTACAAACAAATGTTTGAGAAAGCTCACCCTCTGTAAAAATAAGCTCTAAATAGGGAAAAATTCAGTTGACACAGACAGACTCCACAAGTGCTAACACTTGCACATCAACCAATATTCTAGCAAAGAAACTATTGACAAAAATTACACACCTTGTCAGCAACAGGGTCCAAAAATGCACCAAATTCAGAACTTGATCCCATCTGCACGTCCAAGCCAAACCAATCACTTCAATCTATTGTGTACCCTAAACTACCAAAGACCTAAAAAACTGCACAATCAAGTTCCAAAGTGCTCAGGTTGTGAAGTTGACAGCAGATCACCTTTCGGGCAAGATAACCATCCAGCCAATCTGTGATTGCAGCTAGTACAAAGATTGTTGCAACGGCTGTTGTTGCCCACCTTTCTTGAGAGTAGAAAACTGTCAACCCCACAACAAACACACTTGAAGCATCACTCAACTTGTATCCGCCAATGTCTTCATGCATCACCTCTCCCACCCTCACTACTTCCATACTACACCTAAGACACTGATGCTTTCTCAAGTGGTAGGAGATGGTCATTGATCATCAGTTGAGAAGAAGATAAGAAGAAGAATGATCGATTGTCAGCAAGAAGCTGAATACCTTCTATCAACTGCTCCATTTCAAATGCTGGACACATCCTACTGCAACCCTAACTTGGGGTTAGGCATCTAAGGGCAGGAATTTCTAAGAAACTGGTGCAAAACAAGGATTAGGGTACTCCAATCGGGTGAAGAGATCCATACCAGCAAGGATGGCAGGCACAGCTGCGACGCGGGTCAAGGTCAGAATAGTTGGGATCGTGAGCAGCTTCTGCTCCAATTGCTTACCCTCTGTTGCCACTTCTCTATGATCATCATCCCCACCACCAGATGTTGTTTTGCTACCAGTTTCCCCATTTCGCATCCTCACCCTTCCCTGTTGCATCTCCACAACCCCAGAGAGCTTCAGCTCAGATGATCTCCTACTCCTCCTCCTCCTCCTGCCCAGAAAAACCTCACCAACACAAGCACCCGCCTACAATTTCCACCACCTCGGAATTCCCCACACAAAAAATACCCTAAGCTTGTTTCTCCTACTTTCTGACAGTAGAATCTAGACCTGCAAATACCACCGCCCATCTGGGAGCTACTATGGCTGTGCAACAGGACATGAGGGGGTGGAATTGTAGAGGAAAGAAACATTTGACTGGCAATGAATGGGTCATCATCGTCTATGTATCAGATGATGCAAATGCAGAGAGCTCTTTTGATAACAACAAAACAAAAGTACTAAGCTGCAAACATCATCAAAACAGAGACAGAAAATCAAAAAAAAAAAAAAAACACACAACAAAGAATCAGAGAAAAACAACAACAACCCAATTCATCATGCTTCGTCAGTCATGGGAATCATGATCTGAAAAACAAGTAGAAATCGGAGAGACAGAGAGACACACAGAGAGAACAGAAGAGAAGAGAGTTGCGTGCATATACTGATGAAGTCAAATAGCGTGACTGCCGATTAGGGTTTCAGGCTACATACGTATTTTACATGTATATATGTACGTATTAGGGTGAACAACAGAAATATGTATACGTATTTTGTAGAAATGAAGGTGTGTTTTACGTATTTTTTGAAATACAGTTTTACGTATGTATATGAAAAACTTTCAGAATTGTACGTATTGTACAGAAATTTAGGGTCTTTTTCACGTTGCAGAATTTTGGCATTGGGCAGACTGACCGATTTTTTTAAATGACAATATTCCAAAATGGGTTTTTTTTTTTTATAAAAATGGATTTAAAAATAATGACAATATTTCAATTTGGGACCTCAATTTAGGACTAGTGTTACAATTGGGGAATTCAATTGAAGACTAGATTTTATTTTATTTTATTTTATTTTATTTTTCATAAATTTAAGACTAGGTTTTTCAATAATTGGGGACTTCAATTTTAGGACTAAATTTTCAGTTTGGGCTGCCCTGGAAGAAGAGTGAGCATTATTATATTGGGGGGAAGGCTATGAAAGCAAGCCATTATATGGGTACAACCCTAGCTCAAGGGTGTATATTACACGGCGTAAAACATAATGGATTATTGTCAATGTTAAATTTAATTTGAATTTTAAAATGTAAATATCATGGACATGAAAATGCACAAGTTAAATTTTAATTTTTCATATCTATATTGGTACAAAATGTGAATGCAATTTATTAATCTTTTGAAAATGAAGTTCAATTATCTCATTTTCAATCTTAACTATCTCAAATCTTTTTTGAACTCCTAGTACAAAATGTGGGTGCAATTCACTAATCCTTCTTCAATAATAAAACCAGTAAATTCACTCAAAATTTACTATCTCATTTTCAAGTTTAATTATCTCACATTTTATTCCTGACTCCTAATACAAAATGTGGGTGCAATTCACTAATCTCTCTTCAATAAAATTAATAAATTCACTCAAAATTTATTATCTCATTTTCAAGTTTAACTATCTCACATTTTATTCTTGACTCCTAATCCAAAATGTGGGTGCAATTCACTAATCTCTCTTCGATAAAATTAATAAATTCACTCAAAATGTCCTATCTCAATTTCAAGCTTAACTATCTCACATTTAACAAAATGTGGGTGCAATTCATTAATCCCTCTTCAATAAAATTAATAAATTCACTCAAAATGTCTTATCTCATTTTTAAACTTAACTATCTCACTTCTTTTTTTTCCTGACTCCTGGTACAAAATGTGGGTGCAATTCCCTAATCCCTCTTCAATAAAATCAATAAATTCACTCAAAATGTATTATCTCATTTCCAAGCCTAACTACCTCACATTTTTTCTTGACTCCTAATACAAAATGTGGGTGCAATTCAATAATCTTTCTTGAATAAAACCAGTAAATTCATTCAAAATCTAGTGAAAGCACTCAATGAACAAGGACGCATTTCCATGAACCAAAATCTAGTGAAAGCACTTGATGAACAAGGATACACTTCAATGAATCAAAATCTATTGAAACACTTGATGAACAAGGATGCATTTCAGCAAACCAAAGTCTAGTGAAAGCACTCAATGAACAGGGATGCATTTCGATGAATCAGAAATTGTTTTGGGAAATGTCCAAGAATGACCGTATTCGGAAAAGAATGACAAGTAATTTTGGGTAATTTCAATAACTCTTGTTTAAGTCTTGAAAAATCTTATAAAATCTTCAATAACCCAATTCTACTTTTCCTACAAGAAGAAAAAGTTTTTTGCACTTGAGCAAACAAAGTTTGATGCCAGGAAATGGTAACAAATTTCAATAAGTCTCTAATAAGGGCTCAAGGAAAAGAACTTTGTACTCTCAAACTACCCAGTTTCAGGCTCAAAGGGTTTAGGTTTACCCAGGACCAACAGTTTCTTATTTCATGTTTTGGAAATGACCCAATTATTGCACAAATTCAATTGATTCTCCAAATTCATGCACGATTGTAATGAGTGGCGGCACTGAGCAACATCTGTATGTCGTTGCTCCACAATCTTTCCTAAGTCAACGTAGGTTTTTTTCCTCAATGAACAGAGTTGTGAACTAAATGCTGTTGCAATGAGCACTATACCAGCATACAACAATGTACGTGATTTGTAAAAGATCTTGCCCAACAATTCAGGGTTGAGTTTTCAAAAATCTGCCTTGCCAATTCATATCAAAAGAAACAGTTATCTCAGTTTCCGAAGAGGGATTGCATTGCCAAACAATTTCCCAAGATCAGCAGCTTCCATCTTCAAGGATGCAAGTAATGCCTTCTCTTCAGCACCCAGCTCCTCAAAAAATCTCTCTTCATCACGTCGGAATCCCTTGGTGAGTTGCTCAAAGAGGGAGATTTCTGCCTTGCCAACACCCTCCACCTGCTGTTCTATGTCCTCAACTTCTTGGACCACAAATCTCTCCCCTTCCTCAACCTATATTCCACACAACTCACAATTTTCAGAAATTTGGAATGTGCACACGTACCTGCCCTCTACTGGGCTCTATGTGAGAACAACAACAAAAAATCTAATGCACAATATTCAATCACGTGGCAGAGACCCTAAACCCTAAACCTCATTGAACAAAGCTAGAGTCAGGATTGGTAAAGGCTTATTGTACTAACCTTCTTCTCAAGCCTTGCAAACAGAGGTGGTTCTGGCCCACACGTATTATCTGTTTGTGTGAACTTATTGAAGTCAAGTTTCACTCGCTTGGCTGCCTGTTGCAGTTCAGGAATGATGCTGGGAGGCAGAATCTTACTGCGTGTGTAAACCACTGCTCCTCCATACCCATCCCACGCATCATTCTTGCCTCGATAATACACAAACACATAGTCATCTGGCTCATCATTGGTCTTTGCAGCTAATATGTACCTGAAATAAAAGAGACACAAATTGTGACCTACTGAGTACCGGAAGTGACAATGACAGACTCATACCCTATATTGCCCATCTGTTTCTCTGCCATGTCTTTGCTCCATAACAATGAGATTTATCCACCATCTTGATCAATCTTGAAGAAGAGATCAGTAGCACTGAACACAAAACCAACAACATTCACCTGTTTCTACTGAAATGAGAGCACATACTGCTAAGATGGGAAGAAGCCACAGTAACAGGAGTGCAAATTCATGTAAAGCTAATTTTGGAAGCCATTGAAGAAAAGAAGACTATTTGCCAGCTCTGTTGAAAAGAGTGTAGGAGAGACCAGTCGTCCTGGTAGTGAAGAAACTCGTTGCCATGGTTGTAAAGCACACCAGGTTGTTGTGGGTCTTGCACAAAATTTTGCACAGTGCTGCGGGTAAAGAAGCCTCCATCTGGAGTTGCAATCCGCCAATTGAGCTTCCCTGTCAAACCCACATTCACCCATTTGCAATAGATCACTAAGTTGCACAGCAATGAAGGTGTCATCTTCTGTTCTATTACAACCAATCAAGGTGACAGACACATTGCAATTCAGAAAGCAGGTCAGTCAACCTACCTGAAAGCTTGCTAGGCGAGGCTGAAAACTCATGAAGTTGACAGTCGAATGTATCAAATGTTCGGTTCAAACCACTGCTGATGTACCACTGCCCTGTGAACTTTGTTGTGTCAAAATTTGGAACCAATGCTGAAGGTGGGGGCACTGGGTAGCGACCTTCATCCGCTTTTTGTGGCACACACCCTTTCCTTGTAACTGCACAATCATTGAACTCATCTACCACCTGGTTTTCAAACAAGTCACCACATCCAATCTGGACCCACATTTCATACAGTTAGTATCCTTGGTGTAAACTGCCGCCACCCACATAGCACCTCACTTTTTATATCTGAATTAGAACTATTGCGATTTTCATGACCTCTCCAGGCATTGAACTGGATCAGCATGTGGAGTGAGAGGAAAGGCAGAATGGAAGTGCAAGGCTTTAACACATCACTAAGAACATACCTGGCACTCAGTCTCATCAGGACGCCCATTGCAGGTCTGCAGGCAAGCTACATTGGCTGCACATTGAGGATTTTCGATACACTTGGCCAACTCCAGTCTTCCCAACCCACACAAATCCAGCCGTAAACTTCTTTCAAATCCACAAAATTAGGATGTGCCAAAGCCAGATTGGCACAAGAAAGCTTACTTCTGCATCTCTATTCCAACAATTAAAGACAGGAAAGAGCATATATAATCAGCCCGGGGAATGATGATGGCATGTAAGAGCAAGCTAGTTAAGACTATATGGAAGAAGATAATACTACTTCGAACAAAAGGCAAATAGGGCACTTGATGATGCATCATACCGGCATTCTTTAAGAAGGCAAGCACATGTCTTCAGAGGGTCAACTGCTAGTGCACTAGGTACAAGAAACACAAATACTCCTGCTGCCAGTGCTGCTGCTACTGCTGCCTGCAATGCACTTTGTGATTGATCAGGATACATCCTCTTTGCAGGTTCTAGCAAGACCTAATGACACAAAGTGAAAACACTTTGTGGAACAGGCATGAATTTGATGGATCGAGAATATATCAAATCTGCTGCTTGTTGCTTCCATGTATATCAGATGAAACTCAAATTTGCAAACATGTTGTGAGGAATTCACAACCAAAGAGGCATCAGGAAAATGCTGTGAAGAAAGAAAGCATTGTTTCTACTACCAGTTCTTGAAACAGTTTTGCACCCACCTGCCTGAATTGCCTTGAGTGGATGTTGAACCAATCCCACCCAGAAAATGCCAGTTCGTCATCTCCCACCTCTTGAAATGAGGAGATAGCTTCCTGCCAACCAACCACTGGAAGCTCCTTCACAACTGTAGCTCTCCATGAGCAATTACTGATTCCAGTACCATGCATCGACAATCGGGTACGCAAAAGCTGATGCTGCTGCTGCCGCTGCTGTTGTGTGGGAAGAAGAAAATGCTCCAGTGAGCTGATTGCGTCCTTCCTTTGATTACCCCTTGCAACTGATGCTTCAATCCTCAGGCTCAAAAAATTGACTTGCACAGATGATGATGATGATGATGGCCTACAGACCATGCTACTACCCATCATCCCATTCTGCGGTTGCTTATTATTATAATAAGCTCCAAATACATCAGGTTTCATGCTTCTCAACATCCTTGAATGCTGTGTGAGTGCTCCAAGCGAAGAAGGCATCACAAAGAGCTTCTCACTATGAGCAACTGCAATAGCTGAAGCATAGGGGGGGAAAACCCTTTTCTCTAAAGCTCACCCGCTTCACAAATCACCAACCCCGAAATGCAACCCCCCACCCAAGCGAGAAAATGTCTTCCTTCCTTATCAATCTGAGGAACAAAAACCCCTGGATTTCTCAAAAAACGAACCCTAACCCAAAAGCCACCAAATGAGTACAAGAAAAAATCGCTTAAACCCCAAGAACCTCCAAATGTGTACAAGAGAAAGTCGCTTAAATCCCAAGAACCCCCAAATGGGTACCAACAGAAAATCGCTGAAATCCTAAAAACCTCCAAACGAGTACCAACAAAAATGGGATCAACAAACAACTGTGCTGTAAACCAACATTTTGATCAGAAAATGTGTAAGCAAATTTTTGTGCCCACCACACTGGGATTGAATGCAGCGAGCAGCACAAAGACTTCACAACTTGTTGTTTCTCCAGAGATGAAATGGAATTCAAAATCAAATCACTTCACTGATGATGATAAGGAGGAGGAGGAGGAGGAGGAGGAGGAGGCAGAGATTTTTCTGTTGCTCCTTCTGCTGAGGATCTTCATCAAGGAGATTGGGTGGCAAGAAATTGGTGGATATGGAGAAAAGTGGGAAATTTTTTTGTGCATGGAAAACAAAAGCAGTAGTTCTAACAGGAGTGGTGAATGAGATAAGGGTTAAGGGTCATAGTAAGGGCCGGAAAACTTAAGGGTCGGTTGTTAAAGACCCTTTTTTAATTAAGGGACTTCTGTTAGTTATACAAGTGTCAATTGTTAGGTACCTCTCCATGTTTATTTACACAACCAATTTTTCCTTCCAAAAACACCTTTTTTTTCCTTGATAATTTATTGAATTTTCAATCACAAAAACTACTCAATTTTCATTATCTCTTGCATCTCAGGCTTAAGAATGTGCCCAAATTCTTCTATAATTTTTTTGTTTTGATATAAATGAATTTTCAATGAAATTTTTGTTTAATATTCAATAACTTCTCCACCATAGCTTGAAACAATACAAGTTGCACCCTTATACTCATTGAGGGCTTTCCAACGATATCAAAGTGCAGCAGGACCCCTATGAGAGATCGCAAATGTGAAATCCAAACCAAACAAACAAACAACCTTCCTTCAAAGATAGATTATGAAAGCAAAGCAAAATAAAGGAGTTTTTGAAGATATCTAAGTGATTAATTGTCCTATTAAAAGGTCATATAATTAAGGGTTCGTTTTTAAGGGCCGTATTAAATTAAAGGTTCGATTGATTTTAAGGGTTTGTTTCTAGGTACCTATTATGTAGAATTTAATGTGGATGAAGAGCAAAGCAAAGGAGGAGTTGTGAAACAGATAAGGGTTAAAGGTTCCTATTAAGGATCATATATAATAATGGGTTGGTTATTAAGGGTTGTATTATTAAGGTTCAGTTAGTTATAAGTATCAGTTGTTAGGTACCTACTATTGTGAATTATTTGTGGATAGGTAAAAGAAAATCAAAGTAGGAGTTGTGAAAGAGATAAGGGTCCAAGGTGCTATTAAGGGGTCGTATAATTAGGGGTCTTTTATTAAGGGCCATGTTACCAAGGTTCCCTTTGTTATAAGGGTCAGTTGTTAGGTACCTATTATTGTGAATTTAATGTGGATGAAAAGCAAAGCAAAAAGTTAAGAGATAAAGGTTAAGAGTCATATTTAGGGTTGCAAAATTAAGGGTCAGGTATTATGGCCCATATCATTAAGGGTGAGTTTGTTTCAATTTATAATGGAGAAGTTATTGAATATTAAACAACTTTTTCACTAAAATTTTAATTAAATCAAATCTAAATTTTTAATTAAATTAAATCTAAAATTTTAACGGGGATTTTGGGTGCACTCTTGGTATTGGTGGAAAACCCTCCATGAGTAGGACTCAATGAAGGTGATTTGAAAACTTTTAGACCTAAGGTGTGGGAGATATTGAATTTTTGAATAGTTTTTATTATTATTGAAAATTCAATTAAATTACCCCCCAAAAAAAGCTTTTGGAAGGAAAAATTATTTGGATAATCGGTTCACACTTGGGCCAACAACACATGCTACACTAGTGTAAATTAATTGGGAAGTATAATTATTTTGTGCAGCTCAACAAATTAAACGCCTTTTTTGTTAAGCTTCTTTTCTTTTCTAAACCCTAAACCCTAAACCTTGTGCAAAAATGAAGGGGGGGGTTGAACATTCATTGTTAAATTTCAAGCTTAAAATATAGTATTTTTACCCTTACAAAGGAAATGATTAAACTTTAATCCATGGATTTTTATAATAGGTTCTAGCAGGTAGCCAAAATATTAAAAGGATTCATAAAAAAAAATTAGCTTTTATATATAGTCCATAGCCAAATTTGGCTAAATATTCTTGTGGATTATTGACAATTTGGCTACTCACAAATTTGGGGGTGAAAAAAAAAGGGCCTATGTAGGGTAAGGGACCCAGAGTGGGGGCCAATGGGTGTTTTTTTTTTTTTTTTGGCAATTTTGTGATGTAGCCATAGTGGCAAAACCATCCACAAGAAGAAAGAGCCAAATTTGGCTACAGATCAAAGAGGATTTTCTAGAATCCTGCTATGTTTTGGCAACCTCGAAGAACTCAATGTCTGAATATGGCGACTTTCATGTTTTTCTCCTCAGAATGTGGCAAACCAATAGGCATAGAAAAGGAATCTTGCAACCGTGGGAAGCAAGGAAAAAAAAAAACGGTGTTGTGTAGATGCAAAATTTCTTTGCACACAAAAAAATTGGCGAAGTGAGTCTGGCCTTAGAACCGTGTTCTCCTTGAGAAAATGTCAGCAATAGAAGCAAACATAAAAAGTTTGAGCAAACAAACCCCCCCCCCAAGTTTTGTGAATGAAACAACAACACCCATGCTTGATTTGTCATCATCAACACACGGTTTCTGTTGAAACATTCATTTGCACAGGACCTTGAAAGTGTCATCGACACACATGTCTAGTGAATCACGGAACTGTGTACAATTGTCTCCAAGTGCAAGAGGTCCTTGAAAAGCGGGAGCTTGATTGGTTGAGTGATCCAAAAAACAGAATTAAAATCTTGACTGAGTCTACGGGCTGCGCACTTCTAGCTTCCATATGTGCAACCTTATTTCTTCTTCCTAGGATGCACTGATCAACACCACAACAACAGCACAAGGAGTTCATCCCTGTATGTAGCGTAAGATTATAAAACTCTTCCATGAAAGCAATACCACACTGAATGGTGAAACACTCCAGAAATGACAGGTTTCAAGCATCTATGTGGTAACCCAAACATGCAACTGGAGGCCGGTTTTCTTAAGGACATGAAATAGGTTTCATTCAGGTCTCCCTGTCAGGATATAGGGTTTGCTTGCAGCTACTGTACTTGGGAGAGGATACCAACCTTTGGGTGACAGTGGTGGTTCTTGTAGTTAAGCAGAGCAATTTGATTGCATACTTCCCCCCCCCCTATCCCCCTGCTCCAGAACTTCAAGCTCCAGGTCCAAAATGCAGGAATGTCCATCCCTTCACACCAAGGTCAACTATGCAGGACTGAGCCACACCCAGGGATATGACAGTCATTGAAAAAAAGAAAAAGAAAAACCTCTTTCTACAACCATAATCAATGTCATCAGACATCCACTAGAGTAAACTTTCAATGAACATCACATATCTGAAGTGCAGCTGCACATTATGAGAGATTCATCATGTTTCTGGGGTGTTCGTGCCACCAGGAACATTGTCCATCATGATTCGCACATCTGTCAGGAAACCAATCTCACACTAATAGCAATTACTAGTTCTCCGATCAAAGCTCAAAAGTTCATGACATGCAGCTGCCTACTACATACCTCAAAATCAAGAGAGAGAAATTCACAAAATATTGGAACATTGTCTGCTTGAGTTGTCTTTCAAGTTTACAAAGGCACAGAGGATTGCATTAGGGTCAATTGTTTGAGACAGAGCTCCTGTGTCCAAGAGTTGCAACATTTTATCCTTGACTGTACTTTGCAGCCTCTTCACTTTTGTCTTCCAATCTCTGCTGCTCTGAACCCCAGAAACACAGAACTCCCTTGTTAGGGGTTTCAAACACAGCCCCAAATCTATGGTGTTACACATAGATTGAATTGCAATCAGATCCTCACTCCAGCTGTTCTCACATAGATTGAATTGCAATTTGATCCTTGCTCTGGCCATTTCCCACATGAATTTAAATTGCAATCAGATTGTCACTCTGATCATTTCTCACATGGATTTAAATTGCAATCAGCTTGTTGCTCTGGTCATCCTCAGCTTTCAATGAAACACAAGAATCTGACAAAGCAGATTGTCAAGCTCAACAGGAATCAGGAAATGGGAAGCAGAAGGGATTCCCAAGAAAAAAGGAAACAAGCAGACATCAAAGACCCATGAAGAAGAAGAAACAAACCTTGCTCCAATTCACTATGTGCAGTGTGGGATGGAAGCTGAATCAACATGTCAATGCCAGAGCTTATCATCCAAACACAGGGAGATCCATCATGATCTCCACAAGATGGGATCAGGTACATACAGAAAAGAAGAATGGGTCTGAAGACAAATTGAGATCCATCATGATCTCGTGTCAGGTACAGAAAAAGAAATACTGGGTCCGAAGATTAATTATTGAGAACTCTGATCAAGGCTCACACCAGCTGGTGGGGAAGAAGAAGTTCAGTGACATGTTGAACCTCCGCCAATACTTGCTTCTGTAAGAGCTGCGCCCCATCCATTTCAGAAAACACTTGCAGCAGTCAGTCTTGTGCACAGCAAGAAGAACAGTGATGCTCTAGCCTCTCTTGCTACCTGTCTCCTCCTGGTGTCATCTTTTGATGGGTGTAACAAGAGTTGTGTAGTTAGGGTTTGAGGCTCCTCCTCTTTCCAGGGTTTTGTGAGATATTTGCTACACTGTCTGGGATCATGAAGCCCTATGTGCAAGAATCACAAAAAGCAGACAATGGTAGGTTTGGGATTTCAGGGTTCCTTTCTGCTGTTGGGGAGTTCGGATTCAGGGATCTCTGCAGCTGAAGGAGCGGAGGAGACTGAAGTTTCATAGGCGTGGTGGTTGAGGGAAGCTCTTGGAATCTGGATCTGCAATTCTCTTGTGCACAGTTCGTGTCCATCATCTAAACCCTAAACCCTAAACCTGTGTGGACAGGAGAGGGAGAGCAGGCAGAAGTGTTGAAACAGAGAGCAATACAAGCGCACGCACATAGAGATGTTTGCAACAGCAGTGAGGCTGTTGGCTAGAAAATCAACTGGACCCAAGCCAGTGAAACTGTCGGAGCTTGGAGATGGAGTGCAACCTGCAATGGAGAGTCTCTTCAACATCCTGAAAGATCATGGACCTCTTACTGTTCAAGACTGCTGGAAACATGCTTCTCAGGTAATGAATGCTCCTCCTTCCCCCCCCCTTCTCCTCCTCATGAGCATCATTATCAGATAACAAAGGCCAGCAGGTTTCAGGGTTTAGGGTTTAGGGTTTAAATCTGGCTTGTTTCCTGACTCTCTATTCCCTCCTTATGAAAAACATCTCACTGCAGCAAGCAATCTTTCTTTGATCATTGTGGCTGCTGGAAGCAATTTTTCTCTCCCTGTTTGTTTAATTTTGTCATAATGCCAGCCAGAGCTTTGTCAAATAATGGGAAACATGGGTGGGGGGAGAGGAGAAATCCTTCAGTTAGAGAATTCCAGTTTCAGGAGCAAGAGGCACATGAAACTGATACTGCGATGGATGCGGGAGAATCGACGAGTGAGAAAGGTGTGTAACTCCATAGGTGAGCGTCCTGATGAGAGGGAGTTCGTGTTCTCTGTGGAGCCACCCAAGATTGAAAGAAAGAATCCCAGCATTCCACAAGAAGACAACACAACAACAACAACAACAACAGTTTCCTCTGAATGACAGAAAAATGAGAAAGGGCATGGATAGTGGCCGGTTTTAGTGTCCTGTTCCTTCATTCATATCATAGGTTTCTCTCCAGGCATCATCACACCCATAGCCTTGTGTTGCAAGCTGAGTTACAAGACAGAATTATATAGTAGTGTTGTTGTCGTTGTTGTTCTGTGCATTTTTAGGGCTGGAGCTTCTTGGTCTCTCTGGAGCTTCTTAGCAAACCACATGAATGCTTGGTGTGTGGTGGGTGACACAGGTTTTGATTTGATTACTGGGGTGACTACTTCTCCATTCATATGGTATTTCTCTCCAGGCATCATGCCATTGTGTTGTTGTTGTGTTTCATATGCTCAGTTGTGAGAAAAACTGTATAGTGTTGTCGTTGTTGGTCTGTGAATTTTAGGACTAGAGTTTCTCTGTTGTCTCTTTGGAGCTTCACAGCAAGCTGCATGACTGCATGATGCTCAGTTTGTGACAACAGAGGTTTTCAATATTGGTTGACAACCTTTCCATTTCAAATGGTATTCTTTTCAGGCATCACACCAGCACCCCGTGTTTGAGCTCACTTATAAGACAAGTTGTATAGTGCGGTGGTTGGTCTGGGAATTTCCAGACTGAGCTCGTGGGTATCTCTCTCTCTCTCTCTGTCTCTCTCTGGAGCTTCTTCTCAGCAAACTGCATGATGCTTGGCCTGTGGTGAGTTGTATAAAACATGTTTTCATTATTGGCTGATAAACTTGCTGCATCTCCGAGTCTCTTGTTTGTTGAACCAAGTGTGCTTGTAGAATCAACGATTTTCTTCTTGGCAATATTGGAACATTTTACTTGGATTATGGCTCAATGGTTTGTTTCTTTGGACTTGCAATGGGATTCATGAGGATTCAAAAAATTGGATAGTGTTTCTGAAGTGTGAATCTCCTTTCATATTTTTCATTTTGAAAAAATAGAATATTTTAAAGGATTTTCTCTCTCTCTCTCCACAAAATTTTGATTCTTTGGAAAAAAATATGTTTTGAAACTTGAACTTGCCATGGTTCTACAACCAAGGTTTCTTTTTTCTCAATTTTGCCAATGTAGCTACAGAGACAACCACCATTCACAAGAAAGTAAACTAGTTGTGTTTGCCCCATACATGCTCGGTAAACCCTAAAATCATACATGCATGTCTACCATCTCAAAGCAATAATAAGTTTTTATAACATAAAAAGCAACAACAATATAATCAAATTAATCAATTAAAAATTAGTTTCATTATGATTTTTGTTATTAAATCTTTGGTCAAAGCTTTATTGAAGTTTTTTAAATATCATCAAATTAATCAAAAACATTTATATCTCAAAAAACGAATTTTATTTTGTAAAATTTTTATTCATTTTTACATTGATGTGTTTATTTTAATCAATTCTTGCATAATCTTTCAAATCATTTTTTTTTAAAAATCTCATCTTAATATGATTTAAAGGAATTAAGCTAATTATTTCTATGTTTATTAAACAAATTTCATTTTAAAAATTATTCATTTGATTTTATTTTTTACATTTCGTAATGTCATGAAACCTTGTGATACAAAAAGGCAAGTGACAACCCAACAAAAGTAAAATGATATGAGGCATGATTAAAATCAGTTACCCAACATTCCTATTTTGAGAAGAAACCCAACAAGTAGATGGGTAGACTTCGAAACAACCCATCAATCAGATGGGTACACCCAAAATCTACACATGCTCAGCCACTAACTTGGGGCAATAAAAAAAGGAGCCAAACTTGGTTACAGGTCAAAGAAACC
>Ga0116231_10004622_pt1 | contig 27714 bp, 20 predicted proteins | sample S1TSphgellanicum_2_FD_89695 | JGI IMG/M metagenome (GOLD analysis project Ga0116231, IMG submission 89695) | Host-associated microbial communities from peat moss isolated from Minnesota, USA - S1T2_Fd - Sphagnum magellanicum MG | ecosystem: Host-associated > Plants > Peat moss > Unclassified... | reverse complement strand
TGCCACAAAATGGCAGTCTCGCCCTTCCCAAAGATGTGGAGGTGAAGCCACTCAGCCTTAAAGGCTTTTTCAATTCGACTCTGAATGTTCTGGTCCCTATTCTGACTAGAGGTTCTAATGGCTCTCTAGGTGACCATGCCGACCTCAACCGTAGCCTCCCAAGCCTGAAGTAGGACTCTCTTCAGGGAGTAATGGTCGTCGAAGTGCCTGCGGCATCTTTCGGACCAGAGGTAGTACAGTAGGAAGCTCCTAAGAATGTCCAGGGGTTGTCTGATGTAGGAGTACCCACCCATGTGGTAACAGTGGAGGTCCGGAGGATCGTCATCCAACTCGAACACGGCCTCACCTAGGAGGATGAAGGGCCAAGAGATGGTGAGGCGGTCAGGCACCTTCCATTCTTTCCAGATGCGGTTGAAGGCCTTCCAAGCCAGTTGAGCAGGAACACAGTCCATGAGGCAGTGCTGGGCGGATTCCGGGAGGCCAAGGTCACAACTTTTGCAGTTAGTTTGGATACCCATTGTTTGGAGCCCACCGGTAGGCCCTTGTTGAAGGTCAGCCAGATGAGCGTTCCGACTTTGCGTGGGCGGGCATTATGCCACATCCTTGCTATGACTTGGGGGATGGTGGAGTTGCGCAAGTTCAGATGTTGAACGAAGGATAGGATATTAGGAGTGTGGTTGGTTCCCTTGGCGTTTTGGTAGCCTCTTTTGGCTGAGCAGCCAAAGAAGGGAGCGTCACCCATGGTGAACGTTTTTTGCCAATGCCAGTCACCTGGGTCCCGGGGGAGGTTGGTAATGAAGCCAATTTCGAAAATCCAGTAGAAGGGAGGTTTCTTACCTGGGGTCAAAAGGTCTTTGGCCAGACTAAGTGTTGTCCCATGCCCTTCCTGGGCGAGGACTCTGACTGGCGCGTAACCCTCCAGTGGAATGGTGATGTTCTGGCTGTTGGTGGCTTGGATGCGGTCGGTAGAGGTGGTCCTGTGGAACTCTTTGGCACAGGCTGTGTTTTGAAACATCTCGGTGATCTTGTAGACCCACTCGGGCGGGGCGTTTGTGTTGGGCTCCCTCCTACTTACCTAGTCGCCCGCCTAGGGTTTGCTGTTGAAAGTGGCCGGGTTCCAAGGAATGTTGGAGGTGATAATGTCTTTGCCCTGCATGTTGGAGGGATGGAAGTTCATTCCGAGGGCAGAGAGACTTTTCCAGTCCTGCGTTTCTAGGTCCTAGAAGTCCCGGACCCTGGAGTAGCCTGCACTAGCAAATGCGTTGCCTTCGCTCCTGCTGCTAAAGCCAAGTGGTTTGCTCTCCTAGTTGGTGATGAGCGGGTTCCCAAACACAGGTTGTCTGAGTAGCTCCGCGTAGATGGTGGGTTCTGATTTGCACAGACTCGATCTGACGTTTAACCAGGCGCCTATTATGCTCTTCCATAAGGAACAAAGGAGCCTTTTGAGTTTAGGGGCTACAAAAAGCCAGTTGATGTCCTGGGTGCTAGGGCCCATGTCGTGGACCGAGAGCCTAACCTGATCAGCCTTGTGCCTCAAGAGCTCCTTCCAGGGTTAGCCCCCTGGGGCCAGGCCCTTGATCAGGAGCTTTGCTAGTAGGGCTTCCGATTGGGTCTTGGGATCTATGATCCCAAGACCTCCTTTGGTGGTTGAGAGGGCCAGGGTATCCCATTTGACCTTAGCTCTTGCGTTTGAAGCTTTCCCGCCCCAAATGAAATTCCACACTACTCCCCGAACCTAGCTGCACATCTTAGGGTTCGAATTCTAGCAAACAGCCAGGTACCACATGGAGGCGAGGAGGACCTGATTTGACACCAAGACCCTCCCTACCAGTGATAGGCGACAAGTGCTCCAATTTATGAGCTTGCTTTTGAGGGTGACCATCATTTTATCAAAATTGGCTTCAATGGGGAGGTGGAATCCGACTTGGATTCCCAGGTACCTCACTCCCTTGCCTTCCGGGATCCATTGAAGACCCACTTCCTGGCCCCAGTCCCATTCTTTCCTTTTCCTGCTGGCCCATATTGCGGCCGATTTGTTCCAATTCATTTTTGCCCCTGATGCTTTGCAAAAGAGGTCCAGGACTCTTTGTGTTTTATCCATGTTGGCGCGAGAGCCTCGTAAGTATAAGGCGATGTCATCCGCAAAAGTCTAGTCCTTGACGCAGCCTCCTCTCAAGAGTGCTAGGCCCTCGATTCCAAACCGACGGTCGTCTAGCATGTGTCCAAGCACATCCGTGGCTAGGATGAAGAGGTAGGGGGCTAGCGGGCACCCCTACCGAACTGATCTAGCAAGGGGGAAACTGTCCCCTACCACCCCATTGAGTTTGATCGCTGAGGTGACCGAGCTGTATAGTGAGCTGACCCAACGGGTCCACTGATTGCAGAAACCAAGCTTGGCCAGGGCTTCGAAAAGAAAGCCCCATTCGATTCTATCGAAGGCTTTTTCAAAGTCCAGCAGCAGCAGGACTAAGTCCTGGTCGTTTTCCACAGCCCACTCCAGGCTTCTTGGGCCAGGAAAGTGTTGTTGAGGATGCTCCTCCCTTTGACGAACCTAATCTGGTTAGGTCTGACTATGCTGGGAAGGATGCCTTGCAGTCTCCTGGCCAGAATTTTGGCCAGGATTTTGTAAGGGTTCCAAGCAGCGTTATTGGGCACTAATTGCCCAGCCTGGTGTGGTCCCCGGACTTGGGAATTAAAGTTATGAGTCCCTTGTTGATTGTCATTGAGGTCTCCCCTAGTTTAAGCATTGCCGTGAATGCTTTGAGCAGCGTTGGGGCGATGTTTTCCGCGAGCTCTTGGAAGAACTCAGTGGGGATGCCATCGCTCCCTGGCGCTTTGTCTTTGGGCATGGTGGTGATGGCATCCAGGATCTCCTTCAGGGTGAGATCTCTGACCAGTTCATCATTCATTTCGGCCGAGACTCGGGTCAGAGTGCTGGACCAGCACTCCTCCTGAGCCTCAATGGTGTTTGGCACGTGCGCTTCCGATGCATAGAGGCGTTCATAGAAATTACGCACGTAGTGAACCAGGTCAGTCTGCCCAGTGATTGTCTCGGCGTTGTTTTCAAGCTCCTCAAACAGCATTCTTTTTTTACCTATGCAATGGAAATCGAAAAATTGTTTGGAGCAGGTGTCTCCATACTTGAACCAACTTGCTCCAGAGAGCTAGTGGTTTCACGCGACCTGGTCTTGTAGGGTGTCCGCCAGGTTGCCTTACGATACTGAAAGTATGTTTCTGACTGCCTCATCTTCGAGTTTGCGTTGGAGTTGGATCTTCGCCAGTTGGATCCTCTGTTGGAGTGCCCTGATGTAAGCTCCCTTAGCACGTTTTTTTGCCTTCGTGAGGCTTGTGCAGCATTGGACAACCCTGATGGTGGTTGCTTCTAGCCAGTTAGGCCATTCCGTGTCTCGGCTGGAGGGGGCGTTCCTTCCCAGGCCCTGAGAAGAGCAGTTCTACTCTCTTCCTCCCTTAACAACAAGGTGTTAAAGTAGGGGGTTGCTGTGTGCGGGGTAGTTGTGCGACCCCATATTGTCATGACCAAGGGAGAATGGTCAGACATTCTCCTTATAGAGGGAGCAGCTTCAATCCTCCCCCTTCGGGAGTCAAGTTCCTGTGACACAAGGAATTTGTCTATTTGAGAGACAGCCGACCCGAGACTTGATCTCCCGTTGTCGAAGGTGTAGACCTTTATAGTCATTTTTCTGAAGTTGTCCATTGTCCAAACGTTCGCCAGATCGTATTGCAAGGTTAGATGGTGCCAAGAGGCAGCTTCCCTCCTATGCATCCTCCTTCCACCTGCCTTGCCTTTGGTGTCGATTTCTTCCAAGTGGTTGAAATCCCCACCTAGAATTATGTGGTCAGCGGCAAAGTCAGCCTTACTTATCCTTTTCCACAGGGGGGCCTTGTCTCTAAAGGAACTGGCCGCGTAGACATTGATAATCGTCAGCTCGCTGCTGTCAGGCAGGTGGAGGGTTATGTATTGGGCCCGCCCATCTGATAGGATCCCCTTTTTTAGGGGTTTAGTTTGAGGGGCCATATTAAGCCCAAAAAATAGTAGATTTGAACTCAGAGATAAGGATTTAGTTTGAGAAAGGGATATTTGTAATATTTAGAAATAATGTAAATGGATTTTGGGACTTTTACTATGGTACCAACGTGGGTGCTGGGTCACACAACTTAATCCCCAAACTTTACAATGGAATAAAGGAACTGCAGTCAGAGCAGCCTATAGGCTCGATTCCACCAGAGTGCCAAGTATGGGTTTGGCTGCATGCTGCTGCATTCGATGAGACTTTCCTGTGTCTGCAGACTGCTTGTGAAAGACAGGCGAGGCATGTGATTCAACTTGGTTTATGATCTTTATTGGTTCAGTACTGCTGTCTTTTGTTATGCATGGATACCCCACGTATTCACATGGGCAAGGCTATCTTGAAGTGAGTTCTTTATCTAATCTTTGCCTGTACCATTGAGGCTTGATCTTATTTTCTACCTCGGGAGTCTGCAAGAGCTAGATGAAGTGTGTTTGGCATGCTCTTCTATTCCACTGAATCACTTGCTTTGCTGTTGTTGATGCCAATGAAAGGTAAGGCAAGTTCTCTCAACTATTACATTTTACCTCTGAGAAATAATTCAAGAAAGGAGACAGCTGGTTTGCAAGAATACATTTGTGAACCTTTCCCAAGTTGGTTGCATGGGCACCTTTCAGATAGTCCTAAGTTGTGGGCCCACTGATCTGACATCAAGGGGCATTCTGTAGTTGACTGTCCTATTAGTGAGAAGGATCGGAACACCAGGCATCACAAGGAAGGCATAGTTTCAACTTAGCGAGGCTCCTGATGGTCCACTGTGGGTGGAGGGGAAGACGCATGGCAGTCCAAAATGTCCAATTCTTCTTCTGAAGCATGAGCACAAGATGCTGTCTGCTTGTGGGTGCGAATGCTCTCAAAACGTTACTGGCTGACTTGACCCACAAAGAATCTTTCTAGATAGATACTTTCATCATATTTGCACATGCATTTCTGAATTGTATTTTGTTTATTATATGAATCTGCTGTGCCTTGGAATCTAATATTTCCTCCAGATGGATCAGATACCATTTGCACATTGATGTTTTGTTTCAGTGCATCAAATCTTCCAGAGTTGTCTGTGAAGTTGGTGGTCTGGTAACATTGAGAGCAAGACAGTTGCTAGATGAGAAGTGGAAAGGCCAATCTGCAAGCTACTTGCTGGCTCATAATGCAACCTCATCTATATACAGGCCAGCATTAGCCAGTATTGTTTTGGGGAAACAAACTGATGTTCTATGAAAGGCAGCTTCCTGAACATGCCAGATGTACCTATCAGGTGCAGATATCCAAGACAAAGTGCAGGAATAGAGACTTTTGCAGCATTTGTTTGTACAAGATTCAACAGAGACGCACAATCCAGTGACAGATACGGTATAGACACTTATTTGTTACCATTGACAGGATCTTGAGCCGGAATGTACTGTAACAAAATGTTAGCTATATCAGTACAGCTACAGTAATCCTCATTTGAATATAAATCTCGTTATCAGTTCTCAACCCCAAGGATATTACTGGCACATAATCCCTCGCCTGTGTTGCCTTCCAACCTTCAAAGTATAACTATCGACGATGAAGTTGTTCGGTAGTGTCCATTGACAGTCAATGCTAATTCAGTGTTTTTTGAATTAGCAGTGCCTGAATCCCTGTGTCATTCAGAAAACCAGCAACAATGCAGATGCAGTGCTCTTTTGTTGGACAAATGCACTCCTTCTGAAAGTGGAGTGTTGTTGAGAAACACTAAAGTGAGTGCAGATAGAAACTCCACAAGAATTTGCAAGGTAACCAAACGAATGTCGCTGTGAGTGAGCCAGACCGTCACCTTCATCACGGACGATATGGTGACTTACCGGCCATCGCTACCCACTGACTTCCATCGCTCCCGAGACTGCTGATGATAACGATATTTTTTGGTCTTAACTTAACTTCTTGAAAGAAGGAAATAGAACGCACCTTTACGTCCTTTCTGTTTGAATTTTTTGTTCGACCCGGACCCAGACATACGACGTGCTGGAAGTGACCGCAAAATCGCGCCATTCCAAGGCACCGCACAACCCAGACGCTGCATATTTTTGCAACGCACGAAACGCGAGCTGTATGCCGCTCTAACTGCCTGAAAGCCAACCGACCGACAGGCTAAGGAACCAATCCAAGTTTTTTCAAAGCTTCAGACAAGATAGCAAGTGTGCATCTGTCCTGCTGACTCTGGTCCTGTGACATCCCCGCTTTCAACGTACGCGACGGATCTGCTCGGCATACGTCGAAGAGGTTGCACTTCGTTGACGAGTTCATTAGGCAGATGAAGAAAACAAGCGGAAACTGATCACAAAAGAGGACAAGCACGTTGGGATCCCCAGTTTCACACAGAATGAGGCGCCTCGGTCCCACAAACCTCCCCCCATTACAAAGCGCTCTCCGGGTCCTCGGTTCTGCGAAAACGAGCACTGTGGCTTCTTCTGTGAAAAGCCGCCATCCTGTTCGTAGAGTCTGGACTGTCCGGATTGAGGCATCCTGTTCGTTGAGTCTGTACTCCAGGGATTGTGGCGCGCCTCGGTCTTTCCATGGACAAAACAAAGGGTGTGGCACATTGTGGCCTTGCCATTTACATTAAACAGTATCTTAATGCCAAAGAAGAATTATGAAACTCAAACATTTCACCATGCAAAAATATAATCTTCAGACCTCATATAAAAATAGACCTATTACCAAAATCCCTTAAGCTACTATACTCTATAATGAATCTAAACACAATATCCTTGCCTTGGTAGGCAAAGCCAACAAACCAGAGCGGCTTTGTGTCGCTTTCGCCGTCACTTCCAATATGGCGTCTGGTCCACACCGGTTGCTTTGTCTTGCCGCTTTTGTATCATGGCCTGTATGGATGTTTGTTTTTCCTGGAAAGATTTTATGTACCGGAGACGCGTCGTAAATTTTCAGAAACCTAAGTCGGAACTACCTGCCTCGCAGTCTGTTTTTCTTTTGGCGAAAAATCGCCCAAATGAAAACGGAATATATTGTGTAGCAAATTCTTTTGGATTGAAAAACAATTCGCCTAAAATCGACAGACAACTGTTTTTAGGAGGGTGTCGCCACATTTATGCCAACTGGGTTCAGGTTTAAGAGTCTTGAAATAATATCCTCAGTTAAGTCGAAATATGCCTAGGGATGCTCGCCAGCTGGCTCCTTCAGGAAATTGAAAAAAGAAACACTGCTGCTGCCTCGTGACAGTTGCTTCAAATCCAAGAAGGGTCTAGACCTTCCCCTGTGGAGTATAGGGGAAGCTCCTGTCGCCAAGGCCTCCCTTAATTTGAGGGTTGTAGCCTTCAGACAGTAGAATATGGTATAGGCTAGATAATTAGGGGAGGCCCATAGGATTCAGCCTTCCCTGGTCTAAAGCACCAAAGGCTTTTTAATCAGAATGGTAGAAGGTCTTAATGTCTGGATGAACAAATCTTGATGTAAGGTAAAGCCCTAGGTCGAAACGGAGGTGAAACAGGAGGGGGGGGGGGGCATTACAAAAAACGAAATGGCCTCCCAAAAGTGGAGAAAATGAGGCAAACAGGGAGGGACGCATTATGAAAAACAAAATGCCCTCTCTGCTCCTGGATGAAAAAATATGCTTTATAAGGTTACCTCCAGGCCAGGTACACTGCAAAAAATTTCTGGCAGGTCATTAGACATTACGTATATCAACGCCCTCCGTGGTCAGATAGTAATTCCTTGATAGCAAGGGCCTACCTTGGGTAACAACCTAGGTAATCAATGGTTTTTACAAAATGTTTCCCTTTCAAAGGTTTCCCTTTCAAAGGTTTTATTTGCTTACATCCTGTGCCCTAGACTCTTACAATCTCACACCCTCCACCCTAGGGCTCTTTTTGCAAGCCTGATTACTAAATGTAGTCTACCCTATAAATACACTAAGAATTCTCTCTGAGGTTGTTATGTGAGAGAGAGAGAGAGGTGTTCAAGCGCAAAGTGAAAACCCTTGCAGTGTTTTTCTACCAGGTATTATGGGAAAAATTAAAAACCAAAATGAAGAATTTCAAAAAATATGCCCACTAGCAAGCATTGCCTATTATGACATGCCTGCCTGAGGGAAACCCTCCGTTCGTGAAGGTGCTCTCCAACTACACTATAAAGGTCCATGTGTTTCTTTACATACAAGGTAAATCTCAACAAAGCAACAAACAGGCTTTGCCAAAATAAGGGCCCATGCCGAGCGGAGCAAAGCACATGCATTGGGTTGTACACGACATGAAATGTGTAGGGTACCTATAGGTGTTCTCGTGGGCATTTCATCTTTCAGAATGCCCATTGAAAAGTTACCTTAAATAAAGTGCCCTCCAACTATGAGTAAAAACCTCAAGTTTTTCCAGTGTATTGGGTTTTGTAAAAGAACCGATCGATTGTCAAAGTCTTGGATGTTTGTATTCGATGTTTTACAAGATGCTTGCGCATTTGTGACAATAGTGGAGTGACTTCATCCAGCTGCTCAGTTGTTGTAAAATTCAAAAGAATTTGAAATGCTTTTAACGTTTTCGTGACTGTTGGCTTGGGTAGCAGAATTTCTAGTTCTTCCTCTTCAATCTCAAGTTCCAGTTGTGGCGCAGACAAGATCGCTTCTTCCTAACCATCATCCAAAGTATCAAAAGTTGGAATGTCCTCAATTACAATTTCTTCCTCGACTTCTATTCCTGCTACTCTAACAAGATGGAACATCTCTTCTTGATCTTGAGTCGGTCGGTCATCTTGTTTTGGTTCTGTTGCATCTTCGTTTAAACCTACCTTTTAAAAGTAGTTTTTAATGGTTAGAGCAGCGATTTAGTCCCAGTTTTGAAAGACCCAATCAACGGCGTCACCAACATTTACCTTTTTTATAGCATCAATTAAAGCAATCACATCTTTATGGGATAAAAGAAATTCAAGAAACATCTTGCAATATTTAACCTTAAAATTTCGTATGGTTCCAAAGTCCAAAGGCTAGGTCCTTGCTGTCATGTTTGGTGGAAGGAAAACAAGCTTGACGTTGGAAAGCTCCATTTCTGGATGACAAGGAACGTTGTCGAGAAGAATAAGGGCCTTTCGATTTTCGATTTGCATTTTGGCATTGAATTTTTGAAGATATTCCAGAAATATCATTCCTGTCACCCATGCTTTGGAGTTTGCCTTCCAAATGATTCGACGAGGTAGCTGTTTGTTGAAAGCTCGTGGCATCTGTGACTTGCCAATCACCAGTGGCTTAAACTTCTCACCAGTTGCTAAACAGAGAAGAACGATGGTAAGTCTCTCCTTGACCAACTTGCCTACTTTGCACTTTTCTCCTTACAGTACCAAATTACAATTTGGCACACCTTTTTAGAGAAGTCCAGTTTCATCCACGTTCTAGATATCCCTTGTGTCATAGCCTTGAATAATGTTGGGCAAGTTCTATTTCCAGTGGTTGACGACATTTTCGTCCATTCCAGCACTTTCTCTAGATAGCAAACAAAATTGTATACAATGGTGCTTGCAAAACGCCTCCAACCAACCATTCGATGCCCTGAAATCATTCAAACCAATGTTGGCCGCCACTTATAGAACTTTGCTTTGCAAAATTGGGCCAGAAATGGGAATGTTTCGACAACGAACGTTGGCAAACCATTCGTAAACTCTTTCATCTGTGACCTTGTCATTGTCGCTGACTCCGCAGGTCTTTTCTGAGAAAGACTTGTGAATTCAGAAATAAAATTTATAATCTCGTTCTTCTTCTTTTTCCAGTTGACAATCGTGCTAACGGAAACAGAGTATTTTGCAACGCAAGCCCTCACAGACAGCCCATTGTCCAAATCTTGCAATGTTTTGGCCTTCTCTGCTAATGTTTTTTCGGTGTACTTTTTCTTCCCACTCATGGTTAGAGTCTCTCTTCTCTTTGAACAACACTTGAATGCGTGACAGCTACTGTACGAGGAAATCAAAATAAACTGTGAAATAACCATTGTACTCACAAAGTGACTCACGCAGGTGTTCAATGTGACGAAGACTATTTCAGTGGAGTGTTCCGAAATCTGTGTTCAATGTTCAAAATTGACGCGCTCCCAAGTCACGGGGTGAAACCCACTTGAGGGTTTCACAAAGTCAAATTGCGGAAAGTTGAACTTGGTAGCACGCTCCCAGCTTCCAACTCTAGAAAAGGGTAGAGGGTCGAGTTGGGAGCCCTGGGATTAGACTAGGAAGAGGGACTAACTTAGCTCATGTGAATCTGCATCCAAAAACCACCCAAATCGGGTTAGTTTAGCATTCAGGACACCCTTTGGACACACAAGACTCACCACGGCCCGGACTTGGGGGAAGCCACCACCTTCCCCCATATAGTATTCTCTGCGGCTGGTCGTGGAGGCTACATCCGAATGGCACAAATTCCCGGGACTCACGAAATGGAGTCCCGAAATTGTCCCAACGGGACTCCCGGAACTTTGAACCGCCATAACTCCCGACTGCAGAGTTGGATTGTAACAAAGTTTAAACCAAAGTTGTAACCCTCGTCGAGATCTTTTCAACACCATGTTGCACTCTCAAATCGGACATCGCGAAGAGGTCGATTCTTGACTTTTAGTGGTCGGGAATCAAATTGTCAGTTTCACTCCCGGCACTTCTTTTGCCCATAACTTGGGCTGCAAATGTCCGAATTGCCAATGTGAGGGCATTTTCGATATCTACGTTTCAAGACCTTTTCAATGACACCAAGAACACCCCAATGCAAGGTGTTTTGAGCCTTGCTGTCGAGCTCTAAACATTCAGGAGTCTTGGAAGACTCGCAACCTCCAACTTTTCCAAGTGTTGGGCTTCACCCCCATACTTGGCCAAAGTGGGGTTGCGACAAAAATTATAGGGTTCATTTTGAGAAGGTGTATTAATATGGCCAAAATCATCGTGCATCATGAAATGTTCAACATAAGGAAAGGTTCATCTACCAAAGTGGAACCTCAAGACAAATAAATTACGTTATCCTCTCAAAAGGTAAGACCTGGTCCTACGGACAAGCTTGCACACCTTAGGACTTGGAGTCTTAAGAGAAAATGTTTTTAAAATCCTAGGACCATAAGGTTTGAAGGCCTAGGACAAGAGGGTTTCAAGGCCTAAGCCTTGATGTTTTTCCAATCCTAAGACACTAAGGTCCAATCCTAGGACTTGAAGGATATAATAGGCTTAAGACTTGTAGACTAAGGGATATTAACATTAAGCCTTGTAATTTCAAAGGCCTAAGACATGAAGGCTTAGGGACATGGAGATCAATGTTTTTTTTTTTTGGTGAAAAATCACTAGATTTCAATTTTTTTAAAACCTTTTTTATAACTACAAAGGAAAAAAAAAAGGCTTCCAAGTAAAATCGCCTAAATTCGTAAAGTGGCGACGAGGAACAACCAAATTTCGACAAATCATCAATTTAGATTTGCCCCCTCAAACCGAACTCCAAGTACATCTTAAGTCCGCATTTTAGATCTTTTTAGGGTGTCGCCAAACTGTGAAAATGGAGGCCGTTGATGTCACCAATGAACCACATGTCAACAATTGACATAGCCCCTATGCTCCAAACCCTAAACTACCATCATTGGAGTTTCATGCAACATTTGCATCCACTCATCGAAGCATTTGTTCTCTTGTGTTTTTCTACTTGCAAGTGGACAACTTTCGTGATACACCACCACCAATCGACTATTTCTTGTGATGCACCATCGCCATTGTTATAAAAAGCCATGGTTTGGGGGTGTGCACCATGCATTCAATGTGCTTCAACATTGGGCATCAAATATTTTTGCTCAGTAATTGGGAAGTGATGTTTGCATTCAAGTTCCACCTAAGTTCTAAAGGACCTCCTACCAACAAAAAAGAAGTATTTGCTTCCTTTGCCTTAATAACTTGCAATGTACTTTCTTGAAATATTTGGTGTGTTGGTATTCTAGTTGGTGTTAATCAGGGATTGTACAAATGTTGCAAGAGCTAAGCATGAAATTTTGTTCAAAACCTGTGTGGACAAAATCCTAAAGGCATCCATAACACCATCTACTGGATTTTGGATCAACACATTAAGGTTTCATGAGATTTGCAATCACTTAAGTGCATTATAGGATAACAATTATAAATAAGTTAAAGCAGGATCCATTCAAAGGGTATTTCTAGTCAATAGTTCTACTCAAAGGGTCAAATTCTTGTACCCAGCTTGAGATTCTTTTCAATTTGTAAGTATCTTGGGTTTTGTTTGAAAGAAGTTGCAAATCAGTCTTGTTCCCAAGACTCCAATTGTAATTTAATTAATGTGGACATCATATATGTGTCATATCTGAACAAACACTATTGTTTCTAGCACTATTATTTCCAACACTACATCTACCATTTGGGTGCACCGTTGTTTCCAACATTGTTGTTTCCAAGAGTGCATTTACCATTTGAATGCATTATTGTTTCAGATCTATAGGAGAAGACCAAATGTTGGGCATCTTTGCTTAAAACCATTTACCTCTATTGTTGTAGACTAGAACCTTGATGTTGGCATCCAAAATCAAAGCTTTAAAATATCAAATGTCCAAAGTCTAACAATCCAAAGTCTATTAGGTTTCCACTTTAGGTTTAGGGTTTACAAATTAGAGTTCCCATATTTGTCTTATTTTCAAGAAACCATTTGCCATTTGAATTTATCAGTCCAAAATTTGTCAAGTTTCCATTTGAGTTTTAGGGTTTGCAAATTGGAGTTCTCATACTCGTTTGCTTTCCAAATTATATGCATATGCCATTTGAGTCTGATAGTCCAGAGTCTATCAGGTTTCCATTTTAGGTTTAGGGTTTACAAATTGGAGTTCTTATATTTGTCTTCTTTCCAAGAAAACATTTGCCACTTGAGTTTCTAAATCCAAAGTCTATTAGGTTTCCATTTGAGTTTCAAGCTTTGTAAATTAGAGTTCCTGTACTTGTTTGCTTTCCAAACTATGTGCATCTGCCACTTGAGTTTGACAATCCAAAGTCTATCATGTTTCCATTTTAGGTTTAAGGTTTACAAATTGGAGTCCCATATCTATCTTCTTTCTAAAAAAACACCTACCACTTGAGTCTCTTCATCCAAAGTCTATCAGGTTTCCATTTGTGTTTTAAAGTTTACAAATTAGAGTTTTATATTTGTTTGTTTTCCAAACTGTGTGCATCTACCATTGGAGTCTAATAGTCCAAAGTCTATCAAGTTTCCACTTTAGGGTTAGGGTTTACAAATTGGAGTCCTATATTTGTCTTCTTTCTAAGAGAGCATTTAGCACATGAGTTTATTAGTCCAAACCAATTAGAGTTCTTGTATTTGTTTGCTTTCCAAATTGTGTGCATCTACCACTTGAGTCTAATAATTCAAAGTCTATTAGGTTTCCACTTTAGGTTTAGGGTTTACAAATTGGAATCCCCTATATGTCTTCTTTCCAAGGAAGCACCTACCACATGAATCTATCAATCTAAAGTCTATCAGGTTTCCATTTGAGTTTTAAGGTTTACAAATTAGAATTTTCATATTTGTTTCATTTACAAGAACGCATCTACCACCTGAGTCTAACATTCCACAATCTATCATGTTTCCACTCGAAATTTAAGGTTTGCAAATTTTGGACTTCCCATATTTATTTTCTTATGCCCAAGAATGCATCTGCCATTTGAATATGATAATCCAAAGTCTATTAATTTTCCACTCAAAGTTTATTGTTTACAAATTGGATTTTCCCATTTGTTTGGTTTCTAACAATTTACCTACCACTTGAATCTCAAATTCCACAATTTCTATCAAATTTCCATAATGCCTCTTGAACTTCCACAATCTTATAAATTCAAGTATTTTTTCTCTAATAAGAACCTTGATGTGGACCTTTTCTAATTTTTGAACCTAATGTTGTTTCTTCTTCTCATGGTCATAAAGGGTCGTCCCCTCTTTTGTTTTCACCATACAATTCTAATCCTTCAAATGGAGATCATGATGGTGATGTTATGTCTTTGGATGAATCTAACTTCACTCCTAAAACAAATCTACTTGTTGTCCATCTAAACTAATAGTCCAAAAAAACAATTATGATGTTTCTAGAAAATTTCAAGATTCTTGGGCTACAAAACTACCATGGGCATAATTCTATTTAAGCTCAAATGGTAGCTTGCACATTGTCAAGTGTAAGATTTGTAGTAAGGTGGAAGAGAAGGATAAAATACTTCCTATTAAATGGGATTCACTTTGTAAACATGTAGGTCGGAGGAAAACTAAGAGGAACATTGGAATTATTGTGAAAAAAGGGGATTGATATCATTCTAAAGATTGTAGGCATGCTAAGAACTATGAGTTATATACTTCTTGTAGACATTGAAATGTTGCTACCCAACGTGCAAACGAAGTGGCAAAAAAGAATTGAAAAAAGGTTGTCCAATTTGCCATTGCTTACATTTGTTGCAGCAACGCCATCCCATGCAAGAATATGTAGCGATTAGGCCATTATATGAATTCGTGGTAATGTTAAAAAATAGTAAAAACCACTGGAATGATAATTCTAGCTAGACAATGGCAGAATTCATGTATTAAGAAGTGATGAAAGCAATTAGGGCAGTAGTGGGGGTTGCTCGGTATGTTGTTTTAAGTTGTGATGAAGTTTCTACAATTGATAACCAATATTGGTTGCATGTTCATTACTATGTGATGCATAATTGGATAAGGATTCCAATTCTCATTTCTTTGGATAAAATGCTTGAAGATTCGAGTAGTGATAACCTAACCAAAGTCATTATGGAGGTGTTGAGAATTGTTGGGGAATTTTTAAAAGATCAAATTGCCCAAAAGCTCATATGTTTTGGGGCAAATGGTGTTAATGTTTTTTAAAGCACAAAAAATGGTGTTACAAAATAGATTCATGGCACCTATGCTCCTAATTCTATTGGGGTGCATTACATGGCCCATAACATTAATTTGGTTGTCCAAACATTGTCAGGACTATTTTTGGTGGTGTGGATTGAAAGTTTAATGCAATGTTTGTACTCTTATTTTACCCAATCACCTAAAAGGCATTTGGGGTTCATTAAGATTGAGGAATTCATGGCAACAAAAGGGAACAAAATTCTCCAGAATGTGAAGACAAGGTGGGTTTTGATGTTGAACCCTACCAAAAGAGTTATGGCTGAATACAAAACTTTGCTTATGAAGATGGCCTTGGACAACCCTACAAACTATGTTGAATTATGAACACCTTTATGGCATCCATATTTGGCTTGGACTTGTTTGCATTTTGCCCTTGCTAGAATTTGTGCATGCTCTAATCAAATTTGCACAATCTAGAAATGTGTTTATGTGTGATTTGGTGGTAATCATCAAAGTTTGTCAAGGCAACATTTATAACATGTATTGTGATCAAACTTCCAAGTTCATTGTTAATAGTTTTTGGGCTTTCAAACATTATTGGAGTTGAAGCATGAGAATATCCACATGTGTTGGATAGTTGATGCAAAATCTAGAATTCCACATTTGGCCTTTGAATTGAATGGCCAATAGGTCTAGGGAATTCATTGGGATTTGGAGACCATGGTGCCTTTTAAGGTGACATAGGATGTCTTTGTTGTTGTTGAATCATTGGTAAAAAACCAATGCAAAGTTAAGCCTTGTAATTTTTATTTTTTTAGCTTTTACCCCCCAATTTTTTTTTTAAAAAAATTTTGCACCTTCATGTAGATAATAAGTTTGTGGTTCTATTTATTTTGATAGGAGTTGGAAAAGCTTTGGTTCTAGAGCTTGAAATTAAATTTCCAACCCATGGTGTCATGGATGTTCTTGGGATTGTGTATCCCCAATATTGGACGCAACCAAAATGTGATGCAACATTTTTCAAACACGTTTAAATTATTAAATCAACTTTTTGTTTGGGCAAAACCCACAAGGTGGATGACCAAGATATGATGGTGGGTGAATTACTCATTGCTAGTGACCTTGATTACTAACAAGGTATGTTTAAGCTCACAATGAAGTCAAATGCAATAGCGTATATGGCACTTCCTTTTGACTTGAATCCTTTAACCAAAATGTGACGCCTTGTGACAACATTTTGAATATTTTCCTCTAGTTTCTCAAAATATGTGAAACTAGTTGAATTAACGATGGTGCAGATAGTTGGGAGCATGGAGGATGAAAAACACTTCTTTACTTTGGCTTTTATGAAATCAAAGCTTCGGAATAGGCCTTACTACCCACCTACCACTTGTTGTGTGCATGTTTGCACAACAATTCTATATTTTGCATAATTTCCCATATGCAAACTGTATTGAGGAGTGGCAAGGAACTTGCCATCAATATTGTCATGATGGCTAGGCAATATGCCTTATGCATTTTGTGGGCTAATTTCTGCAAAAGTAGATATGTATTATTGCAAAACTAAATGGTTGTTTTGTGAATCACAAAACTTTCTTTCCATGGTGTTGACATTTTCTAACTTCTTCTCACAATGCAATGCCATGGTATATTTTTGCTTGTTGTATTTGGGCATTAACTTGTGAGTTTGTTGGTCATTTGTGTTGGAATGGCTAGTTCCAGGTGTTCAATTCCTCACAAGTGCTTGTGTTTGCTAGAACTTAATATGACATGCTTTGCAAAAAAGTTGTTTGCACTTTGCCATGTGTGTGCAGTATGCCCTTCATAGCATTTACTCACATGCCTTAAAATCTACTATTTGAGAGAAGTGGTTGCCATATTTAGACAAGAACTTTTCACTCATCACCCAAAACTTTCCAAATATAATAACATACTAACAAAAAAAACTCTAATTTAATTTGAAACATAGTCAGATTTTTTCTTCTTTAAATCTGAAAGAAGGGCCAGAAATTTCACCTTCACAATAATGTGGCAGCCACTTTGAGATAAATAATTTGGGAGTGGGGCCAAAAAAAACTCCCAACAAATCTAAATGTTAGCCAGTTGAGCTTCACATGCAATGTGGATGTAGCCCCACATGTTACTTTGCCAAAATGATAAACAAAACACTGGTGAAAACAAATCTTAACATCTGATTGCTACAAAATTTGCAATGTCAAGAGTATGGCAAGCAAGCCATTGTCCGTACATTTAAGGTAGGGTTGCTTATTGTGTTTGCAAGAGGGCCCCATTGCTTATGTTGTCCAAAGAGTAGATGGAGCCGTCCTCTTGATGCATCTGTCACATTAAAAATCGGCAAAAACACATTTGAGGCAAGAAAGTTACAACCCCTTACTTTCATTTTTTACAGGTAGTGCACTGCTGTGACCCATGTTCTTTTCCTTAGCTGGCAGATGAAGAGGCTTATGGGGTGTGACTTCTGGTGCATGTGCCCAGAGTATACGAGTCATGTATGGCTCTTTTTTTCACTGAAAGGAGCATCCAAATTAAAATAACCCTTTCAACACACATATGATCCATGATCACTATACAATTATCAAACTTCAACAAAACTCTAAAAATCATAGACCTCAAAACAAAATAGCCCCAACCTTCAATAAAAAATCATTGTTCTTTTTCAAAATAAAATCAACAATAAAAAATCACCTTCAAAAGGTGAAAATCAGAAAAAAGAAAAGATCAAAATATAATTTTTAAAAAAACCAGTGAACAAAATTAACAGAGAGCTCTCTACCTTCTACAGAAACTCTCAAGTCTCTGGCCTTGGGACCCAGTCCCAAGGCAAGTCTTTTCCTCTGTTGAGGAGGAAAAGACTTCTGCAGACTCCTGTGAGCAGTTTTCTCCCAAACTGGGCCACTTATATGTAGTGGCTTGGTTAAGGGGACCCACTGGAGCCGTAATGAAAGCAAGTCTTCGTGGGGGCCCATGGACCACAGACTTATGGACACTGTCGTAACTTTTTGGGGAATTTTTAAGCTTGTTACAGAAATGGTGCACCTCTTTGTTTGTTACATAAATGGCAGAGAGTTCATGTCTTCATAGAATTGTGGAGCCGAAGTCTTCGCGGGTCCCCCACGGACTTATGGACCCTGTCATAACTTGTTGGGGGATTTTTAAGCTTGTTATCTTCGTAGAACCATGGAGCCGTAGAGCGCTCGTGTTTGTGAGGGAAGATTTGTGTGACTGAGGCACCTCAATCTTTGTGAAACTGGGGATCCCAACATGCTTATCATGTTGTGTGATCAGTTTCTACTTGTCTCTTCATCTACCTAAGCAATATATGTCACTGATGTACAACACCTCCCACCTATACAAGGAGATTGGACGTCACCATTGTCATAAGTAAGGAATTATTAAAATTTTATTTTAGATAATGTTAATGATTGATTATCATATTTAAATAATTTTTTAAAATATTAATTAATTGAATATTTGATGAACCTTAATTATTCAGATAATTAAAATTTCGATTTAAAAATCAAATCAATAATTTGATATTTAATTTATTGTTTTAATTAGATTTTTTATGTTAATAAATTATTCAAATAATTATTTTAGATAATTAATTTAAATATATAAAAAGACATATTTTGGATACCCAAATCACTTATTTTGAAATGATTTTATATGTGGCTATTGTATTTAAGATTGATTATTCATTTAAAGTTGTTTAAATCATCTATGGGTTATTTCAAAATGAACTTGCATGCAAGTATTACATATAAATTTTAGTTTTCATTGAAAGACCACCCAAACTACATATTAGTTATTTCGAAATGACTTTACATATGGGTATTGCATTTAAGGTTGAGTTTACACCTTGAATTATTTAATTCACTTAAAAATTATATTGAAAGGAACTTGAATATGGATATTACATTTAGGGAAACACAAAAAAAGATATATTTCTTATCATTTGGTAATATTTCTAAGTTAAATTCTTTTGCTAAAAATATAAAATGACATTGCATTGTTTGCATATGTATAAGTTTTAAAAATTCTACCCAAAATGCACCTTCGATTCATTTTAATTATTATAAAATTGTAAAAAACATGTTAATTTATTTATATGTTTTAAACCATAATTCTCACATTAAGTAGTAAATTTTACATTAAACATTAACCCCCTATATCATCAATGTGACCAAATTTGCATTATGTTCATTTATATATATATTAAATCATATTATAAAATGAATAAATAATTTTGAAAACATGAATTTCATGATGTATTGATGGGGAATCACATATTTTAAAAATATTTTTATGTTTCATGGTTAATGAATTATCGTAATATGATATGGGTATTGCATTTAAACAAAAGTGGGTTTAAAAATATTGAATTTTAACAACTATAAAACATATGGAAACAAAGGAAATTAATAATTATGTGATAGATTTAAACAAGTGATAAAATAAAAAAACCAATACAATGAAAAAAGTTTAAAATATAAACTTTAAACCTTGATACATATGAACCAAATTCCTAAACATCAAATCATAAAGCATAACCCTAAAAATTTAACTGATATTTTTCCATAAACCTTATTACAACCCTAATTATACAAACCCTAACAAAAAGAATCCTAATGATATATGCCCTAAATTCAAAAAATTATACGAAATATACAAATTATATAATACAAAACAAGAAAATTAAAAAACTTTTTAAAAAATTTTAAAATCTAAATTTTAAAGTTTTAAATTACAAAGATTTATTAATCAAAAAAAATTAATCTTAAAAAAAATCAAATAAATTTTGTAAAAAACCCACAAAAAAAAAATGTCTCTTACTTTTGTGTGATCTTTCCAAATTAAAGTTTTACACTTTTTTTGAAAAAGATATAGAATGAAATTATATTATTTCATATATGTCTAAACTTTAAAATTTAACCTAGTTTAAGTTAAATACTATAAATTTATAAAAAAATTACTAACTAATTTATGTGTTTCAACCTTAAACCTAAACCATTTTTCAATAACACATACTTATAATAATTACATGAAAAAATGTATTATGAGTCCATTCTATAAATAAATTTAATAAACAAAATTTAATAAAATATACATTAACTAAACCAAAATGATTGCAATTATAACATTGTTTTCACTATAAATTATTTGTAATACTTCATATGGAGACCTATGTTCATTGTCACACATCTTAAATTAGGTGCACATCTTGTTGCTTCTCACACATCTTAAATATAGGTGCACAAGATGGTGCACATCTTAAATAGTAGTGGTAACTCGTGCCTGCAAGGCACAGACGGTTTTAGATGATTTAAAAATTTTCTAAAAATTAAAAGTTTAAAATATCTTTTCTTCTAATAGTAAAAAATAATCCAGTCTTATAATTTCAATTTTTTTGATTCTGATTTTTTTTTTTAAAAATCCCCCAACCCATAGTTCTCCGGTTCTGAAAGCTTTGAAAACCGGAACTGGCAGTTATGAGCAAAACGAAATGCCCTCCCTACACTGGGTTGGGAGGTCACGAGACCAACATTGTTTTGGATGCCTTTTCATTCATCCATTTAGGGGCTAACACAACTCACCTCTTCTTTGTTGCATGCCCCGTACCCACCACCAAAAGAAAACTCTTTTTTTCTTCTTTCCGTAATGAGGGGCGTTTCTTTTACCTATTACAACCCAAGACAAATTTAACTTTGAGCTGGAGCATAGTGTAAAGGATGGAGTAAAAGTACATAGCAAAAGATCAATTGGTTTGCCATTTAAATTCCCTAAAGAAAACATAGGCTTTTCTTTCCCCAAAAGAAAATATTTACATACCTATTTACTTCTTTTTTTTTCAGGGTCCATCTTTTTGGTTGATTGAAAAGAAAATAATTCTTTCATTGCCCAAAAAAAAACTAAAAGCTTCACCACCTAAAGAAAACATATGCTATTCTTTCCCCCAACAAAAGAATTTTTACATGCCTATTTACTTCTTTTTTTCAGGGTCCATCTTTGTGGTTGATTGAGAAGAAAGTACTTCATTCGTTGCCCAAAAAAAGTAAAAGAATGACCTAAAAAAAACATATGCTATTCTTTCCCCCAACAAAAAAATTTACATGCCTATTTACTTCTTTTTCCAGGGTCCATCTTTGCGGTTTATTGAAAATGGCGTGCATCTTAAATATAGGTATAGGTGTGCATATAGGTATAAATATAGATATAGGTATAGGTGTGCATCTTAAATATAGGTATAGGTGTGCTTCTTAAATATAGGTTAAATATAGGTATAGGTGTGCATCTTAAATATAGGTATAGGTGTGCATATAGGTTAAATATAGGTATAGGTGTGCATCTTAAATATAGGTGTGAGATGGTGTAATTGCAAGATGGTGTAGTTGCATCTTAAATGTAACTGCCTCTTGCTCTTTGCCTCTTGCTCGACGCTCTTTTGCCTCTTGCACAAGCCTCTTTGCTCTTCGCCTCTTGCTTGCTCTTTGCCTCTTTCTCTTTTGACTCTTGCTCTTTTGACTCTTTGCTCGACTCTTTGCTTTTTACAAAAGAGACATGCTCTTTGCTTGTTACAGAAGAGGCATGCTCTTTGCTTCTTTGCTCGAGCCTCTTTGCTTGTTACAGAAGAGGCAGAGAGTTCTCGTCTTCGTAGAACCGTGGAGCCGGAGAGCGCTCGTGTTTGTGAGGAAAGGTTTGTGTGACTGAGGCGCCTCAATCTTTGTGAAACTGGGGATCCCAACGTGTTTATCGTGTAGTGTGATCAGTTTCTGCTTGTTTCTTCATCTACCTAAGGGGGTACAACATCTTTGACGTATACTAAGCAGATCGGAAGCCACTATGTTGAAAGCGGGGATGTTACAGGACCAGAGTCAGCATGACACTTGCTACCTTGTCTGAAGCTTTGAAAAAATTTGGATTGGTTCCTTGGCCTGTTGGTCTCTTGGCTTTCAAAGATGTAGGGAGAGCGGTCAGAGCAGCATATAGATCGCCTTTCGTGCGTTGCAAAAATACGCAGCGTCTGGGTTGTGCCGTGCCTTGGAATAGGGCGATTTTGCGGTCACTTTCAGCACATCGTATGTCGGGTCCGGGTTGAAACAGAATCTCAAACAGGAAAGCAGTAAAGGTATCTTGTATTTCCTTCTTTCAAGAAGTTGAGTTGAGACCATCAAGATGGTTATCATCAGAAGTATCGGGAGCGATGGAAGTCAGGGGTTAGCGATGGCCGCTAAGTCACTGTCGTCCGTGATGAAGGTGATGGTCTGATAGTTATCCAAGGTTATGACCGCAATCGTTCTGGCCTGTTTGTTCTGGTTTGCTCACACTGACATTCGTTTGGTTACCGTGCAAGTTCCTGTGCATTTGTTAGGAGTCAATAGGCAAAAGTGTGTTGCTTCTTATATTTCATCTTTGGGGTGTCCCGGCTTGATGTGTCCATATGAGATGAAGCATTGGAGCACATTTGCCAGTATGGCTGTTTAGGTTCTTGATGAGCTTACTTGGGGGTTATTGCTCCAACCATTCTCTAAATGGATTCAGTTCTTTGGTCTTGTGAAAGTCACCCATATTGTTTGTGGTTGGCTTTCTACAAGGTCAAAATCTGCCCTGACATCATATGAAGCCTGAGCTTCTCTGGGGATTCTAGTTCTTCATTTCATGCTATGCTTATGTGGCCACGGATGTTGGGTATGGTTCTTTAATTAAAAAATAAGGAATCCTTTGGGATTGACAGATGTGATTTGTGAACTGCTCCACAGGTGTCAAAGATGGAGTATTGTTTCTGTTCTGATTTACAATGGCCTACACTTTCCTGGCAAATAGTGGAGATGCATGAGATGGTGCCTCAGGAATGGTTTGAAAGAAGTTGGCATTGTCAACTGCTCTGGAATGTAGTCAGCTGCCACACCATATCAATCAGGTAATGACAATGCTCCCAGACATCGGCCATGGTTGCCCATAAATATTTATCTGTCTTCCACTAATTCAACATTCCATTTGGAGCATTGTGGGGCTTAGCTTGGGTTCAGTTCAATTGTAGGTATAGTAAACCTTCAGACACAATGCCTTTTTGTCTGAAAGAACTCACCTATATAGAGCTACACCACAGTGCTCTCGGATGCATCTGGGCAGTCCCCCCTCCAACTAATCCCAGTGTAAATGCTAGAGATTGGCCACCATAGCTAAGCATACATTACGGAGAAAATGTGGGATGAGGAACTTTTAGGCTTTTTCCAATTGTCAAAGCTCCATAGCACTCATTGTCAGCTCTCATAGGCCCAATCGCACAGTAAAGTCACCATCCGCTCTACCCCTTCCAAAGACCTTGAAACATTGTCATTTGGTGAGGATTGATAAATAGCTTGCATGGTTTTGGTAGCTTACTGCTTCCCAGTAACAAACATCATCTTTGCAGTTGAAGCCACCACCCCATCAACCCTGCTCCCCGAAAACCTTCCAAGGTTGTTAGGTGGTGACAGGGTTACATAGTTTTGGTTGCTTAATCTTTACTGGCAACCAGAGATGTATTGTGGAGATTAAAACCATGATCCCGTCAAGCCCCTAAAGTCCTTGAATTGCATGTGGTGAGGGATGATACTGACTTACATAGTTGTGGCAGCTTGGTCCTTCCTAATCTCTCATTTTAGTTACCAGGCATAGGTAATGCAGCAGGTGGTAGCAAACTCTGCCAATCTGCAGTAGCTGTTCTCATAGGTTGTTATCTGCTACATTGCAAGTTATCTGATACTGTCCCAAAGCTCCCACTAACCTTCCATTCGGCCAATGAACAGTTGGGAATTTTTGTCAGAGGATGCATCTGAGGCATTGCCTTGAAGAAGTTTTCTTAATTGAGATCCAGTGAACTGACTTGGTCACCTCCACCTGACATTTACATGTTTTGTGTCCTTTGCAGATCTGCACCATACCAGTCTCTGATAGATTGCAGACTTTGTTGGTAAATGAATACATTGCACTCCTCAGGCACTCATGGTGATTACTTGCTCCCTTTATTTTGGGGAGCTTAAATTTTTATCTGCTTTCTTTTCTTTAGTATTTTCTGAAGTCTGAGAGTTCTATGCAGTTGTTGGATCCGTTGACTTGGCTCCAGTTTGACATGCACTGAAATTTTTACTCAGGCATGAATATGGATCATGAGGTGGTGAATTGGTCTGCAGTTGCTAATGAGCTTACTTGTGGGTTTGGGCTCTGAAGTGTTCTCTCATGGATTTGTTTTTGGGGCTTGTCAAAGTCACCTGTGCTCCCTTCCCTTCTTTTGCTTTTTCTAATTCTGAATTTCTGCTGTCTTTGAGTTTTGGAGCTACCAGCAGCATAGCTGAGTCTACCTATCACTTCCAGGTTTGTCATGTCAACTCAGTACCTGGGCTGATGATTCATATTGGCCTACAACTGCTGCTGGGACATGATGAAGAAGTCATTGGGGATGTCATTTGGGTTTGTCAACACCACATGTGTTGCTGTTGATGGTCGTTCAACATGCAAGAGACTGTTGCATTTCTCACACTGCATTTTTGTTCTATTGTTCTTGGTGTTTCTCAACTCTTCCTCCCACCGTTTGCTGCTCTGTACTCTTGTTATTGGGACTGAAAACTCCATAACCTTCTTGGCATTTCGTCTTGTGAGTTCCATCCAGTAGACTCCAAAGTATGGAGGTTCTTGGCACTCATGATCATTTTAGTTGTTGCAGTCACTATGTTTTGTTTGATTGTAATTGGGTGAATCCTAAGTAGCAATTAGGTGAGTGTCAGATTCAGCATATTATCACTTAACTGTGTCAATAGTACTTTAAAATGCTTTTGGTTAGCAGCTTGAGTCAATGGTTGCTGCATTGAATCTTCAGACATAGCACTCAATGCTCTTGGATGCAATCTGGCTGCTGTTACAAGAATAGAAAAGCTACATTTAGTAGCTCAAGTCTCATAGATTTGTGCACTTCTTAGGAAATCTGAAAGAGTAGTTCTCTTTGTATGTAGAGTTCTCCTCATTCATATTCTTTCCGTGTTCTCCTTTAGTTTTTCTTTCCCTTTTTGTCGGTCTGTTTTTTCTTGTCCTTGTGGATATGATTCTTTAATGAAATAAATGCTATTGTCAGGAATCCTTTGGGACTGACAGATGTGATTTGTGACCTTTATGCCAGCAGGTGCCAAAGATGCAGTATTGGTTCTGTTATGAGTTACAATGGCCTACACTTCCTGGCAAATAGTGGAGATGCATGAGATGGTGCGTGAGGAATGGTCTGAAAGAAGTTGAGATTGTCAACTGTTCTAGGATGTAGTCAGTTGAAGCATCATTTCCATCAGGTAACAACAATGCTCCCAGACTTGGCCATGGTTGCACAGAAATATTTATCCTAGTCTTCCATTAATTCAACATTCCATGTAAAGTTGATTGTCCTGGGGTCCATCTGCTGCTGGTATCTGATTTTGCTGACTAAGTTTATGTTTGTCCTTTGCAGCTGTTTGGTGATCATATGGGTGATCCATATCCGTTATGGATGCAACTCTTGGATTAATTAAAGCAGCACCTCCTTGCTACAGTTGGCGCTTCTGTAGCTGCACAGTAGGAGATTGTTTCTCTTGTGTGATATTTACTTACACGAGAGACGTCATGTTGGAAATGCGAGCCATCATCACATTAATTCAATGTTGTGAGGGGTGATTGTGGCTTCTGTAAGGTGAGCAGCTTGCTACTTCCAAGTCTCTTTTTGTTTTCTGGGCTTATGGTGACATCAGTGATCCTAATCCTTGGAGACTGAATAGGCTACCTTGTTTGGCCACTGACATATTCCTCAACTGCATTACTGGAAGTTATTGAGAACAGATTGATGGTTGATGATGGCCATCTTGTGAAGACTCTGTGCCCCAAGGCAATATGGTTAGGGTGATACTAGGTGTCATCAAAGTCCCTGAACGGGACTGAATATGACTCAAACAAGGAGGTGAAAGGGTTATTGTCTTCCTTCCCAAGAAAAGCAGTGTGGCAACTGACACTGCTCCACCATGGCCACACCTGGAGAAGAACAGGAGTAGCGATGTCTGGACTCTGGTGTCATCAAAGTCCCTGAATGGGACTGAACATTTGTCACCTAGGGTTTAAGATACAGTGTTTCAAGTTAGGGTTAAGGAAAACCCTAAATCTATGATTGGTTGACTAGATTGGATAAATTTTTAAAAGGTATAGAAAATAAGAAAAGAAATATAAAACCAGAATTTTTAAAATTACTGGGGGAGAAATAAAACAGGGAAACGAGAAAAGAAAAAAAATTCAGAAAAAATTGAAATGCCAGAAAAACAGTATCAAAAAAACCAGGAAAACAACAGGAAAAATCAATTAAAAGCAAGAAAAAATTATTTTTTTAAAAAAAGACCCAAAAATCCTGGTGAAGGCAGAAAACCTTTACTGCGATTGTTGGTTTGCAGGGGCTGGACTGGAAGAGACTCAGCTCTTCTAGTTGCTCTTTCTCTTCATCTTTTTTGAGTTGCTCTTTCTTTTCATGTCTTTCCTCCCTGTTTTGTTACTCCTACAAACCTAGATTGGTTGATCTAGTTTGGATTGATCACACAATCTCCTTTTTTAGCATTTCTACTTACCAGGTATAAGGCCACAGAACTGGATCTGAGGAACAATCACTCATTGGCAAGGTGCACGCTTTGTAATTTCTTGCAGTTCTAAATCTTTTCTTGTTGCAAGATGGTCAATCTTATTGTCCTTCCAAAGAATAAAGGCTGCCCTCTGAAGGTTCTCAATTGAGTGAGAGACCATACTGCTAGTTTTATAGTTCATTTCAAACTTGTACTTCCCTTCTGTGTATTTCTTCTTCCCTGTCCTTTAGCCCTTGTCAGGAGTTTTTCTTTGACAAGGAAAGGTTTTTCCACCTGGTTCTGGTTAACTTTAATTGTGAGTGGGGATTTCTTGCTACACAAGAATTATCATACTTCTGCTCATGCAATGTCCTCTTTTGAAGCTCTCCCTCTTGCCTCTCCCTCTTGTCACTCTCCTCCACGTTCCTCCTCTCTTGCTTTCTTTTTCTTTTCCTCTGCCTTTTTCCTTTCTTCTGCTCTTTCTTTGTTTTATTCCCTTCCCCTTTTCTTGTTTGGTTTTGCTTTTCTTTCTCTTTTTCTTCTTTTGTTATTCTTCCTTCCTCATTTCCTTGGTCTTCTTCTCTTTAGGGTTTTGTTGAGTTAGCCTTATTATTGCTGAGTCTTCCCTTTGGTGCTGGTGGTGTCATGACAGAAACTCAGTACAAAGGTTGATGTTTGACACTATCCTGTACCCTACCCAGGACTGGGAACTGATGAAATCAATGGCAGAATGCTATGGTAGTTCCACTGGACATGTGAATGCTGATAGTCTGATGCTCCTGCAGGGAGAAGTGCTATCCATTTGCCCCTGTTCCAGTGATAATACTTTTGTATACTTAATCTTTTATATTGTTCTCTGTTTTTCCCTGCTCTTTTCCATTTCTGTCTTTCTTTGTTTCTTTGGCTTGGTGTAACTTAAATAAACTACATACATTTGGAAATGGAAACATAAAATGGGGCTTGGTTAAAAAGGTTTAGGGTTAGCTGTCCATTTTCAGATAAGGGGGTAATTTATGGTATTTACAGTGTCAATAATAATAGAATGCTACATGTTGATCAAAGATGTAAGTCTGCCTTTGAGAGATTCCGAGAGCATATAAGAGAACCTTAAAGATTGTCTAAGCTTGCAAGTTTGTCTTTTGATTTTAAGCCACTATATGCTGCCATTGCCAAAGAGGGTTTCCATTCCTTC
>Ga0116231_10004621_pt1 | contig 27714 bp, 22 predicted proteins | sample S1TSphgellanicum_2_FD_89695 | JGI IMG/M metagenome (GOLD analysis project Ga0116231, IMG submission 89695) | Host-associated microbial communities from peat moss isolated from Minnesota, USA - S1T2_Fd - Sphagnum magellanicum MG | ecosystem: Host-associated > Plants > Peat moss > Unclassified... | reverse complement strand
TATTCAATTTAATTTTTCCAAAATGAACACGGACCAAAATTGTTAAAAACTAAATGGCTTTATTGAAAATTTTAATTTTAAAAAAAAAAAAAAAAAAAGAATTTCAGAAAATTAAAAAAAATTAATTTATGCTTAAACCACCAAGGTACTACAATATTGCATGGCAATTTTAAAAATTCAATTGTTGATAACCAAAAAAAGTTTCAATCACCACTTGACAATAAAGCCTTCCTAGATGACAAGTGAAGCCCTTCTTGATTATTGACAATTGCAATTTTGAAGGGGGGCATGCAAAAAAAATTGGAAAACTTTTAACAAAATCTACTTTTTGTAATCAAAAGTGATCACAAATTTAGTTGCCAATGATAAAAAAAATAACTATCATTAATTATCAAGAGGGTTTTAGTCACCATCCAAGAAGGCTTGATCATTGGATGGTGATCAAAAGTTTTTTTTGGTTGCCAGAAGATTGGAGATTGAAAATTTTCAATTGTTGATGGTTTGTATTTTGAAAAAGTGAAGGTGATATGTTCTTGGAAAGCTTTTGATGAATGTTACACTTAGTAACTAATGGCGACTAAAAATTTAGTCACTAGTGGCAAAAAAATTATAGTGTTTAGCATTCAAAAAAGGTTTTAGTCGCCAAATTGTTGGTGATTAAAAAATTTTAGTCGTCTTATTTATGGTGACCAAAAATGGGTTTTGGTTGCCATTTGAAAGGTAACCAAAAAATTTCAATTGTTAATAGTTTGTTTATCAAAATCCTACCATGATCGAAAAACATTTTAGTCACCACATGGTTTACAATGATGAAAATTGCTCCATTCCTTGTTGCCAGTAAGTTTGCTCCAAACAACCAAAATGGTCTTTGATCTAGGTTGAACTTATATTGATGTGACGTAGAGTTGCATTTGCATTTAAATGCATCCATTGTGTTGTGACAAATGCACATACATGGTGACAACCCTACCACCCACATTTTCATGTATAAAAACCTCATTTCAAAACATTGCAAAAATACATTGTAAAAAAACTTTAATTGCAAGGCCGAAGACATAAACACACTTAAAATCATAAGATGAAGAAAATGAATAATTATATTTCAAGAATTCTACAAAATCTAGAGCAATTGTCACTAGAACAATTGTCACATGAAAGAAAAAAAATACACAATGCTCATAAACATTCCATGAAAAAAAAAAAAGATCAATCCAAATAAAAAAGAAAAACTCGATGGTTCAATTTTGAATGTTTGGAAATTATTGTCCCATACAAGATGTGGAAGACAAACAATAGTAAAATAGTTCCAAGCTCAAAATACAACAATGAAACACAAGTGATGAAATACAAAACTTGTAACTCAAAATGTAGCAATGCAAAATTAACAGCTTGAAATGCAATAATGCAAAACTTATAACTCAAAATGTAACCATGCAAAACCCATCGTTTGAAATACAACAACAAAATTCATAGCTTGAAATGCAACAAGACATCCATAGCTCTTTGCTACAACGTGAAGCTCGTAGCTTTATGCTACAATGCAAAACTTGTAACTCAAAATGTAACAAATTCGAATTGTAACATTTTGAAGGATATTCAAGTGTAACAATACAACAAGACACAAAGTTTTGTATAAAGTCATCATTTGAAATGACAAAAAGGTTTGCATGTTTGACAAAGAAATAAAACTTCGTGTGCTTGACAAAGACACAAATTTTGGCATGAAGCTGACAATGATGTAAAGCTTCATGTGCTTGAAAGCTTTGCATTATCTCTTCACCCCTAAACCCTATTCCATGGACATAAATTATATTCAATCGTCTATCTAACATAACTAATGAACATGGTTATCTAAGGCAAGGTTATCCTTATGGATATGACTACAATAAGATGGAGACCTCCATTGGTTGTGGTTAGGGCGGGTTAAGAAAAAAGATGCAAAAGTTCAAATATGACTTTATGCATATCCAGCTAATGTACATATTGATATCCAAACAAAACTACATGTCCAACAAACATTGGTTTTTACCATGGTACAAGTGCAAGTGTTGCTAGGGTAGGGTAACACCCAAGGAGCCGCGAGTTCCCAAAATAACCACTAGGTTCTTGTTAGGTTAAGTCCTAAGGGAAGGGCTAAGAGGGCCTGCACAAGGTGGAGCTGAGGCGACCCCTTATACTAAGAATGCCCTCCCCCAAGGACTTTCCAGTGCGTAAAGGACAGCTACTGAACATTCTAAAATCCGAAAAGCACCTCCTCTCCTCTCAACAAGGCATCACAAACACGCTGGCCCTGCCAATAGATAAAATGTTGTACATCTACCTACCTACCGTGTCCACACTCTGAACACCAAAAAAAAGTCCGTTTCAATCTAGACAGTCTAAACACTTTCATCAAAAAAACTGGTTTATCTAATGTGAAACCAGTTCTAATAAGGTAAAACTTCCAAAAGTTGGATACAAAGGAACTTTCAACCAGCCATGGGAAGAATGTGGTTGCATCACAACAATGCAAAAAAGTCATGGAAAGAAGGAATGAGAGAATCAATAGAGTATACCGACGAAGATGAACCTTCAAAGGGGGGAGGAAGGGGGTTTATTTTGATCTTTTTGAAATCAAAGGTGTCAAAGTAACCTCCTTATATTCCACCATAACTTGAAGCTTTAAAAAATTGAAAATAAATCCTCAAAGCATTTTTTACTCCCTCCTTAATCCCAATGACATATTTATTAACCCTAACTTTAACCCATTCACACATGTGCTGCTGGGTCATTTTTATTTCCTTATGTGTGAATGGGATAAAATTAGGGTTAATAGGTTCGTTTCTTTAATTTATTTGCTTTACCCACCTTGGTGTGAATCCAACATTAAGGGTTTATGGGAAGCAACAAAATTGGTAACTCGTTAACACAAAGAGTCTACACCAAAAAAATTCTTAATTTACAAAAAAAAACATCACAAGTTTCTCTTAACAATCTTTGCCTTAAAATTAGAGCCACACAACAATGTCATTTAATTGTTTACAGCTTATATTTATAAATAAATAAATAGTGAAAAAAAATTTAAATTTCTAAATATGAATTTTTAATCTAATCAACTTGATCAGAAGATCCAAGGACAGACATCATTATAATTTTTGAATAGAAGTAGCTAATAAGTACATGATAGTTGCAAGCAAGCAAGGTAGTAGGAGCTTGGTGGGCTAGAGAAAAAAGGTATGGGGATGATGGGTGACTTGTCTTTCTCTCTCTCACAACTAAAGAGAAAAAACCTCCAAAAATATTATCTATGGCCAAATGAAGACTTATTTTAGAGGAGTTTAATTTAAATCACATTTACAAAGGTTAAAAAATATATACTACCTACCTAGTCAATGTTTGTTGCCACCACCCAACACCCCAATCAACTAGAGCATGGGGAAAAAAAGGTCATACTTACAACACCTAGGCTATGTCATGGGAGAGATGATACTAGGTAGAAGCTTTGAGTCATACATGCTTTGATGAGCCTCAAAATTCAAATGGGTCTTCTTTTGGTACCGACAATGGCTCCTTGTGCTACAAGCAATTAAAGGAGACAATGGTTCCATGTGCTACAAGCAATTAAAAGGAGGCAAAATGTGTACCAAGTAAGTTACCCCATCCACACAGAGAGACACAAATTGAGTGTAGGGCCTGGACTAAATAGACCCTGAGGAAGGTCTATGTACCCCCCCCTCTCTAACTCGGACCATGGTAACAAAGAAAGCCCCAGTTAGTGTACCTTTCTAACCAGGTGTAGGTTTAAGGGTTTAGAGTGGAGTCCAAACTAAGAGACTCTTAAAGAAAGGCCTCTCCATGTAGGTACCTCTCTACACCGTTGTAGGCCGGGTGTTTAGAGCCAAACCTTTGATTCCAATTGTCCAAGGAAAAAAATCCACCCCCCAAAAAGAAAAAAAAAGGTTAAAGGAAGAAGCAAGAAGTGGACAATTCTTGGTGCCCAAGTTTTTCACAAAACCCTAAAACCCAAATCCACAAATCATCATAATCCCTTGTAAAACACTTTGCCTTTTGGGACAATGCAAAACAATGTTGTGTGTGTGTAAATCTCATGTAAATGTAAATGATTTATATTTTTACACATCCAAACTTTTTATACTTATATTACTAGCAAGTATAATTTTTTTTTTGCAATGGACCATTTGATTGGCCTATCATCCAAAACATAATAAAATCTCCTCCTCTCCTCTCCTCTCCTCCCCAAGTAAAATCACATTTTTTTACATTATTGTTTTAGACTTACACTATTTTATGTAGTCGAATAAAACTATATAAATGATATATTTATTTTTAGATTTTTAGATTGTTTTACAATGACATAAAATAGATTTACGTGATTTTACATTTACCCGAAACGTAAATAGATATTAAACACTTACACAGAGTGTAAATAAATTTCTTTAGGGCACTCATGTTTTTTCACAAACCCAACATTTTGTTGGTACCCAAATGCACAAATTATTATAAGACCTAATAAAGTCCCAGAAAAACACACCCCCAATAAAGAGAGAGAGAGCCTTAGGGGTGATGGCTCAATAGTACAGCCCTTGTCTGGGACCCTAGGACCTGGAAAAGGTTCTGGGTTCAAACCCACTGGTGTGCAGGTGAAAGTTCTGCAGGGCCCTTGGCCACTGAGCTTGACTTTGGGGGTGCCAACGGCTTGTCAGCTCAGGTCTGCTTTGTGCTTCAAAAAAGAGAAAAAAGACAAAAGAGAGAGAGAGAGAGAGAGAGAGAGAGAGAGAGAATTTTATAAGAAGTGCAATGTGTTGCAAGAAGAGCTGAAGAAGAAGAAGAAGAAGAGAGGAGGAGCTTTCAAGACCTTGAAGCTCTTGATGAATGAGTGATTCTTGCTTGCTTGCTTCTCTCCAATCTTATCTCAATTGACAAACAAAGTTACAAATTTTAGAGATGGGTTTTCAATCAATCAGAGGATTTGGAGCTTTGTTGTTGCAAAAGTCTGAAGCTTTTGAAGCTATTTTTGCTGAAGCCATTTTGCAGCTGTGAAGAAGATGAATTGAAGTAGATTATGAAGAAGATGATGTGGAGAAGATTGTGAAAGAAGCTGATTTGTTGTGATTGTTGGTGTTGTGAAGAAAAATTCGTTTGTTGAAGAATTTGTTTGTAGTCTGTTGTTGTTGTTGTTGTTGTTGTTGTTGAGAGTTGCATGTCATTTCCAGTTCTGGTTGAGAGCTTGATCATCATCATCATCATCTCTCAGCTGCTGGCTGCTACAATCAATCTCTGAGTTCTTGCTCAAGAATTCAGCTCTGTAAAGTTTGCAGTCTGTTGCGGCTGCTGTTGTTGTTGGGTTTGTTGGTGAGAGCTTGAGCATCATCATCGTCATCATCATCTCTCAGCTGCTACAATCAATCTCTGAGTTGTGGCTCAAGAATTCGGCTCTGTAAAGTTTGCAATCTGTTCCTGCTGCTGCTGTTGGTGAGAGCTTGAGCATCATCATCATCTCTCAGCTGCAGCTGCTGCTGCTGCTTCAATCATAATCTCTGAGTTCTGGCTCAAGAATTCAGCTGTGAAGAGTTGGAATCTGTTGCTGTTGTTGGTTGGTGAGTGATGGAAGTGGGGGAAGAAGAAGGATCATCGCCATGGCGATACACGAGAAGAGGATTGGGGTTCAAGAAGCACGAGGATTTTGGACAATGGTATGCAGATGTGGTAGTGAAGGGCGAGCTCATAGACTACTACCAAGTCTCAGGCTGCTACATCCTTCGACCATGGTCCTACGCCATCTGGGAAACCATCAAGAGCTTCCTGGACACAGAGATCAAGGCCATGGGAGTCGACAACGCCTACTTCCCACTCTTCGTGCACGAGAAATCCCTGAGCAAAGAGAAGGAGCATATGGCAGGATTCGCACCGGAAGTCGCATGGGTGACCAAAGCCGGAAGCTCGGATCTCGAAATCCCTATTGCAATCCGTCCCACAAGCGAGACGGTCATGTACCCGAGCTTCGCGAGGTGGATCCGCGGACACAGAGATCTTCCCTTGAAGCTCAACCAGTGGTGCAACGTCGTGAGATGGGAGTTCAAGGATCCGACTCCCTTCATCAGAAGCAGAGAGTTTCTGTGGCAAGAAGGACACACGGCGTTCGCCACAAAGGAAGAAGCGGATGCAGAGGTACAAGATGTGCTGGAGCTTTACCGCAAAGTCTACGAGGAGCTTCTTGCAGTCCCCGTGATCAAAGGCGTCAAGAGCGAGCGCGAGAAATTCGCCGGCGCTTTGTCGACGACCACACTGGAAGCTTTCGTGGTCCAGGGCTCTGGTCGTGGGATCCAGGCCGCGACGGTGCACTCTCTGGGTCAGAAATTCTCCGAGATCTTCAAGATCGTGTTCGAGGATGAGAACGGCGCGAGCAAGCGCGTGTGGCAAAACTCTTGGGGATTGAGCACGCGCGCCATCGGAGCCATGGTGATGGTGCATGGAGACGACAAGGGTTTGCTCCTGCCTCCCAGAGTTGCACCCATTCAGGTGATCATCATCCCCATCCCCATCACATCTGCAAGAACAGCAGCAGCAGCAACAAGCTCAAGATCATCAGAAGCTGCTGCTGCTTCTTCTTCTTCTTCTTCAAGGATGACAGCTGCATCTGCTGCTGTAGCAGATCCTTTGCAAGAATGCAAAGCTGTGGCTCGTCTGCTGCAAGAAGGTGGCATAAGATCTGCTACAGATATGCGAGAGAATTACACTCCGGGCTGGAAGTATGCGCATTGGGAGATGAAAGGAGTTCCTTTGAGGATCGAGATTGGTCTTCACGACACAGAGAAGATGCAGGTGACTGTAGCTCGGCGGGATTTGGAGAAAGGTGCCGAGGGGCACAAGAGTGTGGTACCCAAGGACCAACTGCTGGAGAGCATCAGGGAGCTTCTGAATGTGGTGCAGAGAAGCATGCTAGAGAAAGCAAGGCAGCAAAGAGATGCTGCCATTGCTGTGGCATTGAACTGGCAGGATTTCGAGACAGCGGTGCGGAGCAAGAAGATGGTGCTGGCTCCTTGGTGTGATGAGGTTGAAGCTGAGAAGGAAGTGCAGGAGAAGTTGAAGGGTTGTCAGACATTGTGTATGCCTTTCGAGCTGCAGAACTCTTTGCATTCGAGCTTGGCTTCACTTGTCCTTACCAGCTTGGTTTCTGATACCAAGTGCTTTGTCACAGGCAAACCTGCAAAGAGCTGGGGTTTATGGGGCAGGAGCTTTTAATGGCCAGCCCTGCTGCGACAGCTGCTGATGCTGCTTCAGCTTCTGCTGCTGTTGCAGATCATTTTGATGATGGTGAAGATTGTTTCTGGGGTCTGCACATGTGGCCTCAAAGTGCCTTGACAATGCACAACCTTTTGGGATGCAGGTTACAGCTGCAAAAACATATGTTGCTTCAGGACAGACAAGCATGCACACAATCGCAATTGCTGGAGAAGGGTTTAGAACAGAGAGCTGTAGAAGAGGAAGAAGATGATTCTGATGATGATGATGAAGATTGATATACCAGGGTCTGCACATGTGGCCTCAACATGGGGCTTGACAATACACATCCATTTAGGATGCAGCTGTAAGCTGCACACACAATCTGCTTCAGGACAGACAAGCCTGCAAACAGTTGCAATTGCTAGGGAACCAGTTTAGAAAGAAGAGCTGTAGAACAGGACCAAGAAGAAGAAGAATGTCACCTTGGTCTGCAGAGGAGTGTTTTGTCACTTCTTCACACCTCTTTGAAGATGGACCACTTTCTTAGAAATTGATTGCCCATTTTTGCCCTTTCTTGGTATCGATCTAAATCCACAACAATCACTTGCTTTGTCTTGTGAAATGAGCTCAAAATTTGTGGCACTCCACTCTGTACATATAACATTCTTGAACAATGAAGTCACAAATCTAGACTTTGTTGTGACATTCCTGAGCAATGAAGCACAGATCTAGACTTTGTCATAACATTCCCAATCAATGAAGTGCAGATCTAGACTTTGTAATGACATTCCTGACCAGTGAAGTGCAGATCTAAACTTTGTCATGGTATCAATCAACTGCAGTTCTGTCACATCTGTTTTTCACGAAGTCAGAAGATCAAGGACTCACTTTGAATCAGATGATCACATAATGCAGCAATCAATTGAGGTGATACAAGTGTGCTTCTTAAAAGTAAAGAATTGCACAAGCTTGTCTCTGTGGTTGTGTCTTCAGTACACCAATCCATAAATCTAAGAATCACAACAGCTGTGTCTTCTGCAAGAGCACTATGCTTCATAAATGAAAACCTGTTCTCTGTAGTTTACAGCAGAAGACCAGTTTGAGAGATGTCAAGATCTTTTGTGGCTTGTTGCTGGCCATCTGTGAAGCTGCAGAGAACACAAACCCCACAACATTGAGAGAGCAATTTGATGACACCTCTTTCCAATCAAATCACAGGAGACAAGTCTAATCTCTTGCCATATTACCAAGAAATAGCAGAGTGCAGAACAACTGGCCATTTGAGTAAATTGAACATTTTCCTCATTGTTTGAGGAATCTTTAAATCACAAAGCACTTTCTTCATATGGTGTGTCTGCAGGCTTTGATGTGGCTGGACACAGCACTTATGGCACAGGTTGTTGCACCATAAATAATTTCCTGCTTTTCAGTAGCAGGCAAATACTTAAACCAAGCAGAGGCCTGTTCCGTGGCATTGCTCTCACAAGAAGAGACTGGCTGTGGCTGTGTCCCACATCACATGTACAAAAGGTATACAGACATACATACATACACAAGTGAGCACAAACATGACATGTGTGCTGGTAAAGCCCAAACATTATCTGCTAAGTTGGGACAACTGCAAGCACTGACAAAGACGATATTTCCCCATGGCGACCTGCCTTCATTTTGGAGAAAATGTGCTGTCTTGTGACCAATGGTACTAGTGAACCCAAGGGTGTTTTGAGATGTTGGGACTCTTGGCACCCACGCATCCTTTTCTCCGGCCTCAACCAACTCTTAGATTGAGAGACTTGTTTTCTTATGAATGGGATGAGATTTACCATGCCCCCACTGTTAGAAACAAATGATGATCAAACTATTTCTTGAAAAATTCAAGTATACACAAAGCCAACATGTGGCCTACAGGTTGGCAGTCCAAATGGGAAACAGTTTCTGACCTATCTTACACTCAACCCTACTAGCGTGTGATGACCATAGCCATTTCCTTTCTGCACGAACCCCAACTACGCCCATCTCACCATTCCCCATAAGCCTGTTCAGCTCCGCTGCAACTGCCATAAGAGGCTCTGTAACGTCACCAAGTGCCCAGGCCAATGATATGTGTGGCCGTGGATTCTGCAGTGAAAACATGAAATTAGTGAGACAGTCTCAAGGACTTTTAAGATTATGCAATGTGCCTACAGTACTCATTGCATCCCTATCCCAAGTCCCAGGAGCAATTTCCAAATGATACTGATCTGCAAGGAAATGGATATCAGGGACTTCCCTGAATTTGAAGCTCTTTGAACATTGCTGCATCATTACTGGATCTAGAGTGGATCATCTTGACAGATACACAATGAGATGGATAATTTTTTTACCTTGTAAAAAGCTGGTAGATTATGGAGCTTGTATACCTCATCAACAAGGCACACTTGTTTCTTGATCTGCAAACCAAAAGCATGAATTCATTAACTGAAAACAGAGAGTTGGCCTCATAATTTGTGCATCACACTGACAATGGAAACCAATACCAAAACTAAATCAGTCATTGAACTCAGATGCCAAAAAAAAAAAAAAATGCTCCTGAAAGTTGTTTGCAGTCCAGAACTCTCACCTCAGGATTGCCCACAGCAACAATCTCAAGAGAAAGAAAGGACCGTGTATGCTCATCGTTGATGAAAACTTCCCAGCTCCCAAATTCCATCCAAAACCTGATTTAACAACAAGAACATGAGGAAAGACATGTCCAGCAATCACCGACATTGAATACCACAAGGAAAAAAAACAGGGAACAGAAAAACAGCATCCCCAGATCTTAAAAACCCATTCTACTGGCCACATTAACCAAACAGGCTCCTCACAGGAGAACAGCATGAACTTTGCATAGACTGGGGACAAGCACAGGGAGATTTCTTACTGTTTCTGGCCACGAAACTTGTTGCGGAGCATTGACACAATAGTATCAATTTGATGAATGCGGATTGGTACAGTGCGCCCAAGGCTTATATGGTATTCATTCGCAAGGCTTATACCTGGTCAATAACAAAACTTCATTGTAACTTTCAGAGACTTCACAGGATGGAAAGATTAACTATACCATCCCTGCATAAAGAATATTTTACAATGACATCAGAAGTGCAATGAGAAACAAAGCTTTATTATTCAAAACTAAATGCTGCCTGTAGGGCACAACCATTTTCAGAGGGATACACCCTATCTTCCTTATGGTCTACAGAGTAAAGACCTAATATTGGTGAGGACATCTTTACAAGCCAAGAGTGGTAACAGAGAGGGGTAGAAGTGAGATTTTGCACCAGAAACTTTGGCCCTCCACGTGCAGGGAGGAACATCTGCTGCCATGACTCCATGACATTCTGACCCAAAAAATCCAATTATATAGTAACAGCTGATTGTTCCCCACAAGAATAGTTTGTGGGAGCCAGAAATTCGGTGTTAGATGCAAAGCTTCTTGATACGATCCTAAGGACCCTAAGAAGATAATGGGTGTATCCCTCTAAATATGATTGTGCCCACCATACAGATTAGGTGTGTTGTTCTGAGTTTCAGTTCTATGATACACAAAAAGTGTAATCCAAATGCAAGAATAGAATTTAGGTTGTTCATTCCAATATGTAACATGAGTAGGAAGGATGTGAGGAGCACCTCTTGGAGATGGAGAAACAAAATCCTCCTCCATTGACTGCAGGCCTGGGAATAATTCTGCTGCTTTTCTAAGATAGGGCACTAGTTTGCTCCTTACAACTGTGGACAATGCCACTGCCAACCAATCACCATTGCCACATGAACTCTGATTAAACCTCTGTAACAAGGTTCATCACCTAGCTTTATCTCCCACCATCTGTGAGTACCAAACAATATGCAACTTTGCAAAGGGAAGAGGAGGTTGACTGACCAGGGATGAAGACATGCAAAGAAAAATTGCCTTCCACATGAGGGAAGGTTCTTACTCGCCTTCCATGCCCTCCACATTCATCTACACCCTTTTTCTTGCTTACTGCAACCACAGATGAAAAATGAGTATGGAAACAGCATCCACCAACTGCACTGCCAACTAGTCACTGAGGTCTGAAGACATGGAAACTTGGTGTGTGAACAACCATCAAGAAACCTAGCATGACAAAAACTAGAAATACTTCACAATAATAACCAGCAAAATTGTCTCGCAAAAAGATTGCGTTGTGCAAAGAGACTTGATTTCAAACACTACCAGGAAACGGAAAACAAAATTGTCTACTCTTCTCTTAGACCATTACAACTCAGAAAGGCAGAAAGTGCAAACTCATCAGTAATGACAATCAGATTTGCAGACAGATGATTTTTGAGCTAGGGTTAGGTTAAAGAACAAATCTGGTCTTCTCACCAAGAAAAAAATTCAGAAGTTGGATAGATGAGGAGGATGGATCAACAGAAAAATCATCATAATGGAAACCTTGAGTGTGACACAAATAGATATTGCCAAGAATCATTCTGGAACAGAAGCAGACAAAGTGGAAAATTGTACATACTGGTGAGTCAAACAAAAACATGAAGAAGGGATTTAGGACCAGAACAGCAAGTGTACCTAGGTCAGGAAAGGATTTCAGAAACTCTGGTGGGGGTGGAGGCAAAGGCTGCCTCGGTGATTGCTTTGGGAGTGCATGTACTGCATTCCTGTCTGCAATAAGGTCCTCAACTTGCCGGCACCTATGCTTTTTCAAGCTCCTGGCTGTAAATTCACCAGTGTCTGAATCAGAATCAGATGCATAAAGTTGCAAAGCATCCATTGGGAGGGGATTCCCCCTCGGTGGCACTCCCAGTTGGAATTTCTTTTCCCTATGACCTAACTTCCTGTCTGTTTGCTTGCTTGGTGTCTGTACAATTCTTCCCTTGCTCTAATGTCCAATCCTTGGGGGTTCTCAAACTCACTTGCTTGGAGTTTGAAATCAGCCAATTCGTTCTTGAAACAATCTCCACAAGTAATCAATAATCACAAACACAACTGCAGAGTGCACGGCACACTGGTGCCTTATCCTCAGTCCCGAATCTCCCTGAAGCCCTGCCTCTTTAGAGCTCGCAAGCATCTGGCATAATGTACATTGAGTCTCATCCACTGAACCCAACAGAGGCATCTCAAACACACCCCTAAGCAACAAACCCGGATCCTCAAAACCCCCACACCCACACTTATCCCAAACAAAGAACAGATCCTCAGAGATCCTAAAACGTCAACTCCCAAATTCCGGCAGTAGAATCCCACTAAACACCAGATCAAAATCCTCCCATCAAAAACATGCAATCCAACATAATAAGCTCATGATGATCGTGGTGATGATGATGGTGATGATCAAGAGCAGAAGAAGAAAGACACATTCTGCCTTACAACAACAAAAACAACAAAATTGCAGCAACGAAACCCTCCAAATGATGACAAATTCAACACACAAAACAACGAGAGAGGGAGAGAGAGAGAATGAACATCCTTTCTTAGGAAAAGTTGTTCAAGCAAAACTTGGGAAACAAAACACTGCAATACAGAAAATACACGTGTTGGGATTGCTTGCTTGCTGGCCAACCATATCACTGCTCTGTACTTCACTGCACTGCACTCCAATTCCTTGTGCAAAAACTTCAACACTTCCTCTCCAAATCTTCGCCAACACACAACGAGAAACACGACGAAGAAGGAAGCCGTAGATAGAGACGCACGCACGCACGTACGCACGTACGCTTGCTTCCCCAAACCCTAATTTTTGTGTCTGCCCGAACAGAAAAGGACGCGCAGGTCCGAAATTAGTAAGTTACCAAAAAAAAAGAAAGAGTCAATTTCCTGGGAGACCATTATTTCTTTTCATAATCGGCCAATGGGGATGCGAGTTTCCTCAACGCACCAATGGAGGTGGGGCTTGTGGGGATTTTTTTTTATATTACTTTGTCGGCAACTAGTGAACTCTTTTTTCCCACAAGGTGCCCTAAAAGTCCCCAACTAAAACTACCTAGCCAGGGCTACGCATGTAGGTACCCTATGCCTAGTTAAGATTTTCCGGGATTTAAAAAATCGATCTTGTTTTTTTAAATAGAAAATTTTGGTTTTTTAAAAACCCATGGACCCTATCTGAGTGCTAATTGGAAGATGATCTGGGCTTTTATTGTGGCATTTTTTAAAAGCTATGGACCAATGAGAAGCGTATATTTCACATTGTCATCATGTTGTCGAGATTTCAGCCAATACCGTCGTAAGTAAGCAAGTTCAACACTTTAATGCCAAATATTTAATATACCTTCTCTTAAGATGCCGACAAATAAACTAAAATATAATTATTGTGCATTTTTTTACTTGTTAAGTACGCCTTAATAATGCTTAATAAAATTTCAAAAGTCCAAAAAATAAAAAAATAAAAATTCCTCATAATTATTTATTTTCTTAATTTTTGTTGTTTGGGGAAATCTTCTGGTGCCTTCTAGAAGTGTTGGGTAGGTTTCCATATTATCAACAAAGGAATGTCCGAAAAGGTTAATTTTCAAATTATAAATATATTATAAATATATTATATTATAATAAAGTCCTTATATTATAACTTCCCCCTTTTTCTTTTTCTTTTTCTCAAATTTTTTAAGGGTGACATCTCCAAGGTCCACGTCACACCCTCATTTGGACACTTTGGGTGTTGTCGTGTATTAGTTCTTTAGATAAATGACACAATCTTTACTATCTTTATCTTTAAGTTAGACCTTACCCAAGGGTAAGGTTAACCATGGTTGTCAAATTTCATCCATATGGTCAATTTCATCTCTTGAGCTCAATTTCATCAAAATGTCACTTGAAAGTTTTGAGTTCCTCCATCTATGTATATAGTTTAGTTTAGTTTCGTTTCCTGAGGTTAATTTTCATCCAGGTTATTTGATTTCATCCATGCCCTATTGATCCACTTCAATAATTAGAAAATTTGAGTTCCTTGTAAAGGAGTTTAGAATTATCTGTTGGTAAATTTGGGTGTCTTAGGAGGGGGCGGGGGTGTCTTCTAGCGCCCCTTGTGGGTCAAAAACCATTCAATCAAGCCTTGTTGGTAAATTATGTGTGAAGTTTCTCGTAATTTGTGAATCTACAAATCTACAAATTAGCAAATTAGCAAATCCATTGAACACTTTGGATTACAACTCACATTAATATGCCCCTGGATGTTTTACATCCATTTTTTTCAGAATCAAAGAACATGGCATTCCTGGTTTTAGAATTTCTTTTTTCCTAACAACTGGCGGTTTTTATGAAAGAACCGGAATAAGAACCGGAAGTCTAGGTTAGGTTCTTTGACCCGATTCACTTGATTTTTTGGGCACTGGATTGAAGGTCCAAACCGGGTATAATTATTTATTTGATGACCAGGGGTCGAGGGTCAGAAGCAGTGCTTTTTATTTCCTGAGAGCCATCGCCAGTCAACAGTTCGGAGGTGGGTCTTTGATTTTCTGGGAACTGCAAGTCGAGGGTGCATGTGCCCCCAGAAATTACCCTCCGGTTCTTTCATGGGCCAACGAGGGAGAGCACCGCCTAACCAACGCTGGCAGGTATATATATACACACACACACCAGCAGTTGGGTGGGTATTAACCCCCACCGGGTATCAGTTGTTTCATGAGTCTCATAACCACCGTTCTGAATGAAATCAAATACCCGGATATACGGACATACTGTGACCCAAAACGACGACGTGGCAAGCAAGGGTTATTGACAATGGCAAAGGAGAAGACCAGCTTGTAAAAGAGGAAGAGACCACTCAACATATGTAGTTAAGTATATATATACTACATACCCGGGGGACAACGAAACCAATTATTCTTCTTCGATGAGCCTGAAATAACCGGAACCGAGGGTTATGTAGGTCGTCTAATACCCGTCAAACCGGGGTGACGATACCCTTGGCGCTGTAGAGAGAGTGGTGTGTGGACTCGGGCGATGGTGGCGATGGTGGTCGAGGTCATGGTGCTTTTGTTGTTTTCTGCCGCTGCTGTCGCTGTGGAAGTGAGCAACCCGGTGTTTGTGTGTGCCTGAATTTGGTTTGTGTTTTCTTTTTGGTTTTAGTTTTATTGTTTTTAGGCTCAGAAGAGAAGAGTTGAGTGCGTGGTGGTTTAGGAGATTGCAATTAGGGTTGGTGGTTGTTGTTGTGGTGGTGGTGGTGGTGGTGGTGGCAGGAAAGAAAGAAAGGGAAGCAAGTAAGAAAGAGCTGGTCTGGTCGCGGTCTCTGGTGTTTTTTTCCTGGGGTGAGGGATTGCTGATATCGGGGTTTTGCAGCGGGTGTTTGTTCTTGTTTGTTGCTAAATGCAGCCTGTTTTGCATATGCGGGCCTGCGCCTCTTGGATCATGCATTGCAGCATGCATAAGATGGCGCTTTTGCAATCCCCATCGTCTTTGCACTTGCACTCTGCTCGTCACTTGTCGTCTGTTTCTAGGGGAGGATTCTTAGCTTCACGATCATGGTCCAGGAGACATCATCATAGGAACATCCAAGTTTGTAGCTTGCGAGTGCAAGCGGATGCAGGCACTGTCATCTCCGAGCCAACGCAGGTACAAAGCATTCTCGCCCCCGCTTTTGCAATATCAAGTTTTTTTTTTTGAGTTGTTACATTCTCGGCTTCAATGTTGGGGTTGTTGTGGTGCGACCGCCGCTGATGTCGTTTTGATGTGATAGGTAGAAACAGAGTTTGTGGATGGAGTTTTAGGGCTACAGCAGATGTCAGCAGATGGCAGAAGTAAGCAGAAAACCTCAGAATTGATTTTCTTGGGAACGGGCACAAGTGAGGGCATCCCACGAGTCAGCTGCCTCACCAATCCAGATAAAAAATGTCCTGTAAGTCTGAACAAATGGAGCAACACCATAGTCTGATGATGTTTCTACATCTTCTTGTGTCCTCCAGATTCAGGAAAAGATCTGGAGCAATGTGTTATCTGGCACAGAAATGGCTTTGGTGTAATTGTTGGTAAATCTGAGCTTTGTACATAACAATTGTCACAATTTGGAGTTGTTGCTGATCTTGACACACAATTTGAGTTTTGTTCAATTCTTTGCTCTCTTTTTTTTCTTCCTCAGTTCAAGCTTGCTATTATGGTTATAGGTTTGCTGGGCTGCAACGAAATTGGGCAATAGAAACAGGCGGCGGAACACTAGTGTGTTGCTTCGATATTGTGCACCTGATGGTCATCACCTAAATATTCTCGTAGATGCTGGCAAGTACGACTCTGCCTTCATCATTCAATTTCTGTAGTAAGTTTATGCATGTGATGTGATTGTATATGGCGAGCCTTAACAATGTGAAGATGGGATTGTGGTCAAGTTTTTTCTTTATAAACAGCAAAAAAGAATCTGCACTTGCCTCCAAGGCAGCTGTGAACTTATGTGTTGCATCCTCTTTAGCATGTCAGGTTCTTTTATCACAGCGCCCTTCAGTGGTTTCCATATTATGGGTAAGTCGTCCTTCAACCCTAATAGTGTGCTAATTATCCAAGGACCTAAATTGAACTTTAAAACAGATGGAGTGGAATTCATGGCTTAATCCTGTATATATGCACATTTCTGGCAGCCAAATTGTTCAAGACTGCAAAGTGTGCTGCAGTTTCACTTTATTGTGTTGACGCACGATTGAGGTGAAGTTTGCGCAGTTTTTGAGAGTACATTGTCGTGTTACCTTTAATTGTTGTTGTGGAGATTTCTCTGCAACTTCATGGATCTCTCTTTTTGAGAGTACTGGAAGGTCTGTGTTGGTTGTTGTAATCATTGCTGCTGGTGTAGAAACTATAGGATAACTGTTGGTTTTTGACTTGTTATGTGGATGGTCTTTACACAGAATCAGAAATCTGGATGCAGTTATCATTACCCACTCACATGCAGATGCAAATGGTGGTGAGAGTGCCTTCCAGTTCCTCTTCATTGCTGCCATTTTAGTTATCCATTGCCAGCTACTTTTATGGATGCCTTGTGGCATCTTGACCTTTTTATCTGCAATATGATTCAGTAGGTGAAATTGTTGTCTGTTTATTGTACTTCCTGGTGTACACTTGGAATGCAATACAACAACTCATAGTACAGGTATTTAGTCTGTACCCTTCATGTATGCCCATCTATGCCTCGGCTTGGTCACTTGCTTGTGAGGGGATAAGCTAAAATGAAATTAATCTTACCCTCACAAGCTTGTGATACTATTGTATTTTTTATTAGCTAGTTTTACATAGATTTTTGGTGTGTTAGGTTGAGTAAATTAACCAAGATTTCTGCACAGGGCTGGATGATTTGCGGGATTGGACTAATAATGTACAGGCTACAATTCCAATTTATGTCACTTCGCGTGACCTTCAGGTGTGTACTCTGCAATTGTACAATTATTTTGAAGTTGCCCTTCTTTGTTCTGTTTGTGGGATACAGACCAATATTACTGTCCACTTGTTGGGTGAAACTGGAAAATTGAACCATTTTTTTCTGAAAAGGTAATGTCCAAGTCTCACTATTACTTGGTGGATACAAGCGTCGTCACCAAGGGAACTGCCGTTTCCAAATTGCAGTTTCAAGAGATCACAGAGGAGCCCTTTTTTGTGCATGGGCTGAAAGTGAGCACTCTTTACTCGCTTCTTGTGCATGTGATTTTCAAAGTTGGTATTCTGTAACCTTCTTCACTGTACTAATCATTGCCTAGTTTCAAACTGCATGAATCAGGCCAGCAATCTCTTGGATTAGCATGGAAATTTGATGCATTGGAAAAGGGATCATAATTACAAAACAAGGTCTGTGCCAGTTAATGACATCTATTTTCCTTGGTTGCTTTTGAAGATTTTGCTGTGATGGTTGGACTAGGTGGTCCCATTACCAGTTTGGCATGGACCAGGCTACCGATCTCTTGGATTTCGGGTTGGAAATATCTGCTATATCAGGTGAACTTTCATTCCAGTTTTCTATCCCTCTATTTCCATGAGTACCTGCATCTTATCCCTTTGGCCAATCTGTCCTTGGAGCTCTTGGACTGGATATGTACACACAGAAGATTGTGTATCTCGAAACAAGCTCTGCATAGTATTGGCCTTTGAATTTGAGTTTGTTTACAAGGAGATGACTCTAGCTGATGGGCAGCTGATGGGCTTGTGGCACTGGAATCCATGTGCAATTGTGCATACTGTATTTTTCTCTGCCTTTTGAGAGTGTTTTGGATTGTTGGTGACTGAATTGGATCCTCTGGCAAATGCTGCAGTGATGTAAGTGAAATTCCTGCTGAAACGTATCCACTTTTGGAGAATTGTGACCTCCTCATTCTGGTACAACTATGCTTTCAGACAACTCTTACAGTCATTGTTAATTTCGATATCAAGGTGCTGGTGTTCTGACAAGAGACATTGCTTAGGGTGGGAACTTCATAACAAACATGTGAACTATGGACATGATGGAATACACTGGCAGCAAGGTTTGGGATGTCAAAGCAAGGTTGAGCAAGGCTTGACATTGGAGGTTCTTCTGTTTTTGACTTCTGGTGGTTGAATTGTGTGCAGGATGCTCTTAGACCAGACCGCTCCAGTACCACCCACTTTGGAATGCCTCAGGTAGGGAGTGATGTCTTTATTAATATTTAACTAATATGATACAAAGCAACTTTTGAGCTTCCACAGGGGCATCAAAGCAGGAATGTGATCATCATAGGGCTATACAATCAATCATTCTGTGATGGCTGTGCTCTGACTTGACATCCTTGCCTGGCATTTGTTTATGTTAATTCCTGGGTAAGAGCAGTGTCTCAAAGTTTGGCATTGGGTTTCAGGCCCTTGAGGAAGTACGCAAGATTCATCCAAAACAAACTCTCTTCACAGGTGAGGTGATCTCACATTGTCATTGATGGTACTTGGACCCCAATCTGAAAATTTGATCAACATGATTTCAGTTGAACATTTCTAGGTTTGAAAGTTGTAAGTGCTGACACATGTGGGCTGGGTTTGGCAGGAATGATGCACTCTATGGACCATGATGAAATAAATGCACAGCTTGCACATTTGTTAGATAGTGAAGGTCTAGATATCCAATTGAGCTATGATGGCATGCAAATAGCAATTGACCTATAGGATGCCATACTGTTTTCATTTGGATCACATTCTTTGGCTATTGCAGGTGCATCCCTTGACAACCACTACTCATGAAATTAGGTTCAAAGGGTCCCTTGGCCTCTTGATCATAGAGTCAATTGTAGAACAGAGGTAAATGTGTCACCCAATTACAAATTATAACTACAAATCATTGGATAATGTCCTGAAGTTACCATCCATTTAACAGGATAACATTATTCCCATTTCTAGTAAATTGCAAAAGAAAATTATGTTCTCATTGCTAGGTGTGGGTTGCAAGTCTTGTGATGCAGATTGCCCTTGACTACTGGTGAACAAAACTCAATTGCTTGATGTGTACCCTGGGGCACTCTAGTTATGCACTTTGAACCTTGAATACATGAAATCAACATAGTTATCCATGTCTTAAAAGTTCAGAAATGGGAATTCAAACCACTCTAGAAGGGCGTTATGTGGTTGGTTAGGTGATGATTCTCTGTAGGCACTCCAAATCATTTAAAGTAGCAAATTCAAAACCTAGAACCCTTAACCTTGAACATGATGTGATTGTATTCACATATCACCTTTCTTCATCATATGTTGCAGGAAGTATCATCATAGTAAGAAATCAAGGCTCTGATTGTAGTGACATATGACACATGTTTGTGATTTATGGGTGTGGCTACTAACTTCCACATGTTGACTAATGCCAGAAGCTAGATGTTAGCTTCAGCAACCATGCCTACCTGTTGTGCAAGAATCATTGTAGACCACCATCGATGCTAATGATCAAACAGTTCACACCCTGACATCTCCCACCGTATTAAGTGGAACCCCCTTTAGAAGCACATATTGGTAGTTTTCATTTGACTATTGCCACAAGATGTTCAATGTTGAGCATGTGATGCAAGAAGTCATACACACTACTGCAATTTGTGAGTAGTTATAAATGACACACCATTGCAGCTCTATCAACACACCACTTGTGCATTGTTAGATCAGTATTTGGAATCTCATGACGCCAAATAGGGGGCTACATAAATTTTGTACTCAAATTTTGTAACCCACACATTGTTGTATCAATACAAATTATACGACACAAGCATTACTACTAGACAAGTGATTATTTGTAGCAATACAAATTATATGACACAAGCATTACTACTACACAAGTGATTATTTGTAACAATACAAATTATACGACACAAGCATTACTATTACATCATTCTTTTACAAATAGAGCCAACCAACAAACCAAGAGAATGTGGTGAGCTTGTGAAGGAAGCACAAATCAGTCCAATAGTCTTGATCCAGGTCTTCTCAAATAGCTTGCTGCACACATATGTTTTCAACATTTGGATGGGTAGAATAAATTAATGGCTGAGTGATCTTTTTGGTTGCGAATTTTTGCCAAAATGAGAAAAATAATTTTCATAAGAATATATTGTCACAAACTCTCTGTTTTTTAAGAAAATCTCACCAAAAAAGAAGAATAAAATAATTGCAATGATTGCCAAAATTGCTTACAATATGATACATTGCTTAAGATTTTCTACTTTTAAAAATCTTGTATATTGCCAAATTCGGCTAAGTATGCTTATGGATGATTGCCACCAGAATTGTTTTTCCAATTTTGTGATGTAGCTAACATGGCGATCATCCATATAACTTGTTTAACCACCTATTAAAAAAGTACGAAAAGAGAAAATGTGAATATTCTTATATATTTTTGGCCATGGACTTGAAACATGTATTGAAAAGTGGAAATTTTTAAATGCTTTTTCAATTTTTCAAAATTTGCCCATATTTTTCAAAAACTCATTGATTTTGCAACCCAACAAATAAAATGGCTGATCACCACATGGCAACTTCACAAATTTAAACTTTTAAAAAAACCCTGACATCAGACTTCTCAATTTTCGTGGTTTTGTTTTGAATCCAAGTTCATTGTTTGCTCCTCTATTGGGAAATAAATTTCTCTGATTTTGTATTTTGTTTCGATATGTGGTATGTATGTGTGTGTCACAAAAACTTGGATTCACACAAATTTAATTTCATTGTCAGAACTAAAAGTTTTAAACTTTTAGGAAGGTTTTAAGCTTTGAATCATAGCATAAAATAACAAATGCTTGTGTCACCTAAGTTACAAGAACAATCAATCAAGTTGCAACTAGACTTGTCACCCCACCCATCACATGTCTTTCATTCATTGCATTCTTTCATATACACATGTTTTTAAAGCTAGATTGTGAACTATTGGACATGTTTGTGATTTTTTTCATTTGTTGTAAGGTGGAAAAGGATTGAAATTTGTTGGTGGATTCTTAGAATGCTTGTTTGGATCATCTTGCAAAACCACTCACAAATATGGAACACTCTTTAGTTTCATTTTATTATTGTGTACAACTATATATCAATGTATTATGGAAGCATCTATGTGTATTTATTGCCTGATTTTTGTGTGTTATTTTAGGTCTAATTGACCTTATCTAAAGGTCTCATGTGTTAACTTGGAATTATTGTCTGACAAATCAAGTACTAGGCTGAAAGCTTCTATGATCTCATGAGTTTTGAATACTGTTGGGTAATGCAGGGGTAGGAACAAGAAGAAATGGGTTTAATATTTCTTAACATTTTTTATGTTTTTAAACAATTTTGAAGAAGCATGGGAACCCTATGAAATACAAAGTGTTTTCCCTGGACAAAATTTAGTTTTCAAGTGTTACAAGGAAAAAGAAGATTGAAATTTTTTTGCTGAGAATATATTTTTTAAGTCAACAATTTATTTATGTGATGTTAATAAATATTCATTAGTTAACAATTACAATTCATGAAAAGTCAATGAATTTGTAAAATGATTGTGTCAAAAAAAAAAATGGAAAAGCATAGGAACCCTATGAAGTACAAAATGTTTTTCTTATACAACCTTTAAACATTTTTTTCTCTCAAATTTAAGTTTTCATGTGTTACACGAAAACATTTTTGGAAAAACATGGGAACCCTATAAATACAAATTGTTTTTCCCATACAACCTTTAGACTAATTCTGTTATACATTTAGTTTTCAATTGTTATATGAGAAAATATTTGGAAATTTTTTTGGGACAAATATTTTGAAATAGAAAAGATTGGTTTAATAATATATAGTTAGTGTAATTAATTAACATAATTAAACCCATACATATAAATATCAATTTTCTTATGTGGAGACAAACAAGATAATGTTAAGATGAATATCAAATAAGTGTTGCACTCAAATTTTGTAACTCGCACATTATTATCACAATACAAATTATATGACACAAACATTATAACTACATTGGAATTTGAAACCAACAACAACAATAAAAATAAAAAATGTTCCCATAATGTTTTTCAAATAATGTGAAACTCAAAGTTATTTCATCAAAGTAACAACATAAGATGAAAAGTCTTTGGTGAGCACATATTTTATCCTATAATTAATTTCTACCTACTTAAAACAATACAAATCACCCTTCAATCATTCATTTCAACACTTAAAATATGTGGATTCAATTGTTCAAAACAATTTTGGTAGATTGTTTTCATTATTTTAGGTATTGTTCATTTTCCTTTAATTTTAATTGCTTCTTTAAAAAAAATATGTGGTCAGAATATAATTAGATATCAAAAAATAAAAATACAACAATTATAGAATGAAATCAATATTTTTCTATCAAATTCACACAACTTGCTTTACTCAAAATTGAACATATTAAAAATATGTAGTTTTAAAGTTAGAAATCAGAATTAAAAACATGAAAAGTATGTGGTTTCCAATACCAACATACCTTTGAACTTCATATTATGCCTATAATTCTAACTCTAGTATCTTTCTAAATCTAATTACCACTTCTTTCTGCTTCTTCTTCCTTGTCAGTGCCTTGAGTACCTTGTAATTTTCATCAGCTCTTCGTGATTTCCGGCTGTTTCCTCGTAATCTCCATTTGCTTCCACCCCATATCCAATGGCGAGAATGTACGAATAATTGAATGAATGAATGAATAGTTGTTATTATTCATCCATTTCATTGACCCCCACTTCAATGTTCACCATTTTAATTCATGGCGACATGGGAATCTTCAATAGAAACAACCAACCACCTTAGATGATATGGCACATGACCAATCATGGTCTTTGCATTCTCCAAATATGCTCAAACCATCAACGGCAAGCAATCCAAATTGAATTCCCTAGTGATTAAGGCCGGGAGCATGTTTGTTTGCTTGATATGGTCCAATGGCATACTTGCTGGAATGATGTGGTTGACAACTAATTCATGCCAACAAAACATTCTTAGCCATGGATTCAAGTCACAAATTGATGGATTTGGTGCCATGTTCAATATTGAACATTGGTGGGCCACTAACGAAGTATGTACTTGCTCCTTAAGTTGGTCACGTGTCCCAAGCTACCTACGAAGTGTTCTACCAAATGTCATGAAGGTACCATCCATCCAATTGCAATTGCTTTATTACCAGTCACTCCTCCCTGTCCACCACATGTTCAATTAAGCCTTCATTCTAGGCCTAAATATCGTATTAATGTTCCAATTTCCTATTCTCTTCTTTAACATAAAAGAAACTCAGCAAAATTGAGGCATTGCTACCCAAATATTTATTTAATCCCTGCCTGTCATGCTGCTACAACCAAGTCAAAGTGTTGAACCTTCACTGATTCTAGTCGCAAACTGCCAGTTCACATATTTCACCTCCATATCTATCTTCCTACCATAAAGTTGAATGTAATATTTGCAGGCATCAGATTGGATGCTGGTCATAGGAAATCAATCCATGAAGGCTCATACCTTTGACTGGAAAATTGAAAGTAATATATGATGCACAGCCTTTGCCATGGCCTTTGTGTCACCACACACATATATGTGTGCACCCTTAAATATTAATCTCTAGAAGTCACTTGCTTGCAACAAAATCAACCATAGACAATTAGGCTACAAAGTACATTTTGAACTTGTAATTATAGAACTTCATCAATGACTACAACCAAATATTGGTGCCTAAATGCATTCAAGATCTCTAACCTCCTGTGAAGAACTAGCATTTTGCAAAAGGATTGCATTTAGATGTTAGTAACCAACATCAACTAGAACTGTACTATGCATCTGAAAATGAACCATCGCAGTTCATGATTGTTAACCCGGTGTAAACATGAGTTAAAAGGCTGCAAATAGGTACAAAACTCTTGTGACCACCGAAGGTGCAAAGGCAGAAAGAATTTGGACCCTCAAACCATTGAACACAACCTGAGCTATACCCAACAAAGTGGACTATCATGACTACTTGTCCTATTTTTTGATGAACCCTTAGCACTTGAATGAAACAAGATACCTGGCATGTATGAAGCAGAAGACTATCATACAGTGCAAGTCAGTTACTAGAAAACACCAGAAATGCCAAAGAAGACAAACCAGCCATGATGAAAGAATAGGGGGTTCTGTTTGAGAAACTGACTAACTACCACTGCCAAAGGCTATCCCCAGTCTGACATCTCAGGTAGTCTCAAATGAGTAGAGAACCCCATGCCCATCCAAGATTGGCATAATCCATAATTGCAAAATACATCACAACCAACTCCAAAATCAGATAGGTCCTTGCAACATTGCAACATAGTGACTCAAATGCACAAAGTGGATTCCCTTGTCTTAGTAATAAGGAGCAAGAATGAAGACGTACATCACCCTTTATGTGAAGATTATTGATCACAATGCATGCAACCATGCCATGCAAGGGCCCTGCAAGTTTAGCTGCAAGTAGCACGCTCATCTCATTGGTATCCCATTCAAACCCCATGTGCAATACTGGTTGCAATGGCAACATTGAAAGATATCACACCCAACAGATTGCAGACACAAAATAGGACTCAAGGGTCATTTATTCTTCCCAATGGCATTCAAGGAGGTAGAACAATTGGGCAGAAACTACTGGAAGAGGTCATATAGCATAGCATACAGGAGCACTACAAGGAGAAACATACCTGACCGCCACTCTCCATGGACCAATATGTATGTTGCAGGCCAAGCATGGGTGGTGCTATCCCTAGGTGGAAATCCTGTACCTCCAAGCTTTGCTACAGTCACCAATAGTGACATTCTCATCCATGTGATCCTACCCACAACACTACAGTTGATAAAAGACCTACTTGATGTCACAGGACAGTTTGAACCCATTATGGAAGCAGAGCATTGATTGTTCACTTCAAGGTGTCGAAAGGTGAGGACTTTGTGATATATGATGAAGTACTTACAATTGTTTTTGGCTTCTTCTCCTTGATTTTTTTATGTGAATTTGCACACACATCAAAAACACCCAATTGTTTCTTTGAAAGTAGCTTTCCTGGAAAGACCAAATACATTATGAACCCTTAACAGCAACTGCCTTGATGGTGGGGTTTGAGGATCCTAGACTACAAATTACATATTGAATACAACCAAGGATTGCAATACAAAATGCATGTTATTACAGGTTGGCAATGGTAGCATGAAGAGCTGACCTTTCAGCTGAATTCAACAAAATCACAGTCTTGAAAAAACTTTCTAGAATGGTGCAAGGGTCAAGGCCATAACAACTTCCCAATAAAAGAGGGTGTTTTCAAGGAGCATCAAGATGAACCTGAAGACTTGAGAGCAATTTATGAACAAGCTTGGGTTCAATGAAATTTGGCCAGACAATCATGAATAGTTTGTTGAGCCATTCACATGGTTCGAGTGTTGTGGTAGGTTGTAACTCCCAACAACACCCAAGAAGAGAAATTCACTATTCAAAACCATGCACTTTTGTCATAGCCCCACTCTTATGTGTTCAATTCAAACCTTCCACAAATGAAAATGCATGTCACTAAGGTCATTTTCAAATAAACCCTTTTCTCTGAGACACAAGTAATGGCCTTTTTACAGTGCAAAAAGCCTTAACATGGGGTCAAAGAGAATGCATGCCCAAGTAAGCATTGCTCTCAATTTTTGTTTCTTTGAACATAATTCCACAATCCTTCTGGTAACGTAAAGCAAACTACTTTCCAAGTGGATGTTAGCAAGTACTCTCCCGAACAGGATGGAAATGGGTTCGGGATGGAAATGGTGTTTATGATGATGAGGCAGGTTTTCAGTCAAATACATTCCACCAGCAAGTGAAAGAACTCAACCTGGCTGGACAAAATGTGACGCTTCTAGCAATTGTTCAGAGCCTCCACAACTTGTTTTTGATTATACTTTCCATACTGCACATTGAAAAAAAGACATGCAGATCACCACATCACCCATTGTTTGCTCCATACCAGTGAATGAGTGTCCACAAATATGTGACAACACCCATAAGTATGCCAGCTAGTTTTGTCCCATCTTAATCAAACATAATCAGGAAACATAAGCACTCTCAATTACTGTCAAGATTGTGATCTCTGTGAGTGAAATCTGAAAGACTTCCATGCCCTCTCAATTCCATATCCATTGAGTGTTCAACATATAAGATCCACAAAACACATCATCTTGTATGCCAAACCCATGAGTTCCCAACTTGAACATTTGGCCACTCACTCTTTTACCGATGCTCATTCTGATTAGGTATTTTGAGCAACAATGGTGGGGAGGGAATTGATAGTTGCTACCTGAAAAGTAGCCCACACTATGACAAAGACAGGGATCCAATTGGAAAATGGAATGATCTAGCGCTCTAATATCCATGCCAAGAAAAACACTAGGATTAAATAGGGCAACACCAGCTTGTCATGAACCAGCTTATTCCATAGTTGCTGAGCTTCCTTGGCAGCATTCATCACCATGACCTTGGTCATTATGCCCCCTCCTAAAATCCCTGACTCCTACCTTGCCCCTTCTTTTGCCAGATCTAAGCTTTAGGTTGAACCAACCAGTCACCCTATTTTTTTGTTTTCTCCTCCCTAATCACATGTGACAATCCCTTTGCAATGCTCAGAATGCAAAATGAGCATCCTCCATGAATCTGCTATGAAATAAACCTTGCCACTAAGCAGTAAACCCCTGGATCACACACACACAAAGGAGAAGGTGAAAACAAAAATCCTCAAGTTCAGTCACAGAATCTGATGAATCCCCAGATCTTTGAAAAGCTTATCATGTGCTGTGCATTCTCACCACACCAACATACAACTCTTTCCTAAATCATATTGCAACTACCCAAATCTAGCCACCTCTGATTTCTATTGCTACAAAAAAAGGGTCATGAAGGGAAATTAGAGCAAATGAAATGCTCCCACAACCCACCCACTGCCAATCATCAATCCAACAGAGATCCAGAAGAAGCAACCAACTTGCAAATCACCCACTACCGATCATCAATCAAAATAGAGTTCCAAAAGAGGCAACAAATTTGCAAATCGCCCACTACTGATCATCAATCAAAACACAGCTCCAAAAGAGCAACAAACTTG
>Ga0116231_10004620_pt1 | contig 27718 bp, 26 predicted proteins | sample S1TSphgellanicum_2_FD_89695 | JGI IMG/M metagenome (GOLD analysis project Ga0116231, IMG submission 89695) | Host-associated microbial communities from peat moss isolated from Minnesota, USA - S1T2_Fd - Sphagnum magellanicum MG | ecosystem: Host-associated > Plants > Peat moss > Unclassified... | reverse complement strand
ATGGCGACGCATCTGGAGGAGAAGCTGCATGAAGCCGGCGTGAAGCGGGTGCGGATCGAGGGCGCGCATGGATCGGACTGGGTGCTGATCGATGCCGGGGACATTGTGATTCATTTGTTCAAGCCGGAGGCGCGGGCCTTGTATGCGCTGGAGAAAATGTGGGGGGCGGAGTTCGATGAGCCGGCGGCGCAGGCTGGCTAGGCCGCAGCCTCTCCGGGAAGGCCGCAGCCAAACAGATAAAAGTTTTTTGGTTCTTTTTTTCAAAAAAGAACATTCTTCCTCCCTATGCGCCTGATCGCGATTGGCCGCCTCCGCCCCAGCCCGGAGCGCGACCTGTTCGATCAGTATTGCCATCGTTTGCGCCCCAAGCTGGAGGTCACCGAACTGGCCGAAGCGCGCGGCGCTCCCGCGGAGATCAAGCGCCGCGAGGGGGAGTCCATTCTCGCCGCGCTGACACCCAACACGCATATGGTGGCGCTTGACCTGGGCGCGCCGGCGCCCAGCAGCGAGATTTTGGCCAAATGGCTCGAAACCTGGCTCGCCGCCGGCCGGCCTCTCGCGTTCGTCATCGGCGGCGCCGAGGGTCTGGCGGCCGAGGTGCTCGCGCGTGCCGACCATGTGCTCTCGCTCGGCCCGCTCACCTGGCCGCATATGCTGGTGCGCGTCATGCTGGCCGAACAAATTTATCGCGCCCGCTGCATCGCCACCGGGCATCCGTATCATCGCGCGGGCCGGCCATCGTGAGGCGCAGGGTGGGCTTCAGCTTACCGCACACAAGGGCCGCTGCGGGCGGCGGTGGGCTGAAGCCCACCCTACGAAGATGCTGCCCTGGCGATCAGCGCGGTGGGCGAGACCAGACGTTTTCTGGCGGCGGCAAACAGGACAGTGCAGGCGGATGTGCACCGCGCGCCGTCGTCAACCAGGACCGTTATGCCGGATGTGTCGATAACGGAAGCGATCGATTCGGCTTCCGCCGCTGACCCGCCGGGTGAATCGAGGCTGATGACGCCATGGGCGGCGGGGTAGCGCGCGGCCAGGTCGCGCAAGGCGCGGTCGAAACGGGCGCCGTCGCCTGGGCCGATCCTGCCTCTGAGGGTCAGGGCGGCGATCGTGCCGTTCTCGTAGGTCTGGGAGGTGATGCGCAGCCGGTCGGATGCGGCACCCGCCATCTCCGCGCACGCCGGCGACTCCGCGCGCAGCAGTTGACCGCGCAGGCAGGCATTTTCGAACGCCAGCAGCGGATCGCCGCCCGGGGCGAGTTCGCGGTGGAAGCAGGCGGTCAGCCCCACAAGCAGCAACGCAAGCGCCAGACGGTCCAGCATGACGATACATCCAAGGTTTGCGCCCGACCTGGGCGCACGTCCAGGTTGTATATCAAATACAGAGATCGGCCTAGAGTTGTTTACGGGTTGTGCGGCAGGCGCATGGTGGCTTCGCAGCCGCCGCCGGGGCGATTCTGCAAACTGATGTCGCCGCCGTGGGCGCGGATCAGATTGCGCGCGATGGCCAGGCCCAGGCCCGCGCCGCCGCGCTCGACGTTGCGCTCGCCGGCGACGCGGAAGAATGGCTCGAACACCGTCTCCAGCAAATCCTCCGGGATGCCCGGTCCGGCATCGGCCACGCGGATGACCGATTCGCGCGCGGTTTCGGACAGCAGGATGCGCGCTTCGCCGCCGTAACGGATGGCGTTGCTGACCAGGTTCTGCAACGCGCGCTGCACCGCCCGCACGGCGCCGTAATACGGCCGGTGCAGCATACCCTCGAAACTCACGTGCATGCCCACGTCGGACATTTCGTTGACCAGTGATTCGACCAGTTGCTGCAAATCCATCGTCACCCGCCCTTCCTGCAACTGCGCGCTGCGGGCATACTGGATGCTTTCGTGGATCAGCTCGGCCATGCCATCGAGGTCGCTGACCATGCGCGCCCGCAGCGCTTCGTCCGGCACGGTCTCGGCGCGCAGGCGCATGCGGGTGACCGGGGTTTGCAGATCGTGGGTGATGGCGGCCAGAATCTGCGTGCGCTCGTCGATCTGGCGCAGGATGCGCGCCTGCATGGCGTTCAGCGTATCGGTGATCTGGCGCACTTCATGCAGGCTGCCCGGCGGCAGCGGGGGCGTGGAGATGTCGCGGCCCAGCGCAGCCGCAGCGGCGGCGAAACGGTGCAGCGGCCGCATGGCAATGCCGACGGCGATCCAGGCAACGCCGGACAGCGCCACGAACAGTGCGAGGAGATAGGCTGCAAGCGCGCTTGTGGAGGGGCCAGGCAGCGGATCCTGGCCGCTGAAGAACAGCACCTGGCCGCCGGAGAGCGGTATGGCCATCTCGGGGCCATCATCGCGAAAAGTCCAGCGCACGCCGGGGCGGCCGAGCTTGGCGGCGGCGATCTTGGCGACCAGGTCCAGGGTCGGGATCAGCCCGTGCGGCACGTCGGCGGCATGCGGCGGGTCGCGGCCGATGGTGATGGGATAGAAACCGCGGTTGACCGTATCGATCCAGTCCGCGCGCCGCTCGGGCGGCAGCGCGTCCATGACGCGGGTGATGAGCACCGTGTCCAGCGCCATGAAGCGCAACATGCGTTGGCGGGTGTCGGCCCTCTGCAACGCCTGCACCAGGCCAAAACTCGCCACCTGCACGATCAGCAGGCCGGTGGTCAGGATCAGGATCAGGTAGGCGGCCAGCGAGCGGATACGTGGCAGGCCCATTACCGCGCCCCAGTCAGCAGCTACTGACCTCCCTGGTAAACACGTAGCCGCCGTTCCGCACAGTTTGCACATAGGTCGGATCGCGGGCGTCGTCGCCCAGGCTGCGGCGCAGGCGGCTGACGCGAAGATCGATGGAACGGTCGAACACGTTGGCATCCAGACCCGAGATATTGTTGATCAGATGGTCGCGGGTGACCAGGCGTCCAGGGTTTTCCAGGAAATAGATCAGCAGCTCGTACTCGGCCGAGGCCAGCGGCGCCACCTTGCCGGTCTCATCGATCAGGCGGCGCTCCATCGTGTCCAGTCGCCAGCCGCCGAAGCGCAGGAAGCGCCCGACTTCGCTGAGCTTGGCGCCGCGCGGCATCATGCGGGCACGGCGCAGGATGGCGCGTATCCGTGCCAGGAGCTCGCGCGGGACAAAAGGTTTGCTCAAATAGTCGTCGGCGCCGGCCTCCAGGCCGATGATCCGGTCCACATCGTCGGTGCGCGAGGTGAGCATCAGGATCGGCGTGGTGAAGGACGGATCCTGCGCGCATTTGCGGCACAGGCTGATGCCGTCCTCCACCGGCAGCATCAGGTCGAGCACGATGATGTCGAAGGCCTGCGCGTCGAGCCGGCGCCGCATTTCGCGGCCATCGGGCACGGCGACCACCGCCAGGCCCTGGCTGGTGAGGTAGCGTGATATCAGCTCGCGGATTTCACGGTCGTCATCGACGACTAAAACCCTGTCCACCGGCTCGGTCATGACGTGCACCTCGACAAGTAACTACGGCTCACACCAAGGCTTCCATCGCTTCCGGATGGCCCAGAAAGCGCGACGGGCTGGCGGTGCGGCCGTAAGCGCCGGACTGGAAAACCACCACCAGGTCGCCGATGCCGGCGCGGCCTACCAGCGCCTGTTCCGCCAACAGATCGAGCGGCGTGCACAATGGCCCGACAATGTCCACGGTTTCGCAACATGCTGCGGCGCCATTTACCGCTACCGGATAATTGCGGCGAATCACCTGGCCCAAATTTCCCGTCGCCGCCAGATGATGATGCAGCCCGCCATCCACGACCAGAAACACTCGCCCCCGCGAAACCTTGCGGTCGATCACACGAGCAACAAACAACCCGGCCTCGCCCACCAGATAGCGGCCAAGCTCGATGGCCAGCTCCGCGCCCGGCAGATCGACGCCGGCGCGGGCCGCAAGGCGGTTCAAATTTTCGCACACCGCGGCGGCATCCAGCCGAGAATCGCGCGCGGCGTAGGGAATGCCGAAACCGCCGCCCAAATTCAGGCGCCGCACCGGCGCCGGCGCACGCCTGGCCCACGCGAGCGCGCACTCGTAGGAGCGGCACTGCGCCTCGATAATCGCCGCCGCGCGAAGGTTCTGCGAGCCGGCGAACACATGCAAACCCTCGAACGCAAGGCCGTTCAGCGCAATTGCCTGCATGGCCTCATCGACCATTTCCGAATCTATGCCGAACTGGCGCGGGCCGCCGCTCATGCGCATGCCGGAGGCTTGGAGCGCAAACGGCAGATTGACCCGCAGCGCCACCTGGGCGGCAAAACCCCGCGCTGCGCTGAGCCGTCCCAGCACCTCGATTTCCCGAAAACTTTCGAGGTTGATCACCACGCCGGCGGCATGCGCGCATTGCAGCTCATGATCGGTCTTGCCCGGCCCCGCGAAACCGATGTTGGCGGGTGCCACCCCGGCATCCAGCGCCACGCGCATTTCGCCCAGCGATGCCACATCCAGCCCGTCGGTCAGCATCGCCAACTGGCCTACCAAGGCGGGCATCGGGTTGGCTTTGACGGCGTAATGCACATGGATCGCCGGATCGAGTTTGGCACGCAACGCAGCGACGCCGGCGGCAATGCGGGCGCGGTCGTAAAGGTAGCAGGGGGTGGTGCCGACGGAGGCGACCACGCGCGAGAGTTTGCGGCCGCCGACCAGCAGTTCGCCATCCGGTGCACGCGGCCAGTCCTGGCCGGCCGGGTTTGTGGTTGCGGGGCGGGTTTCGCTCATATGGCGGCCGCCGCGTCTGCGAGCGCCACGGCCTCGCGCACCAAGGCGGCGCGGTCGATCTTGCCGTTGGCATTACGCGGAAGAGGGTGGCGTCGGATGTCGATGCGGGCGGGCACCATGTAGGGCGGCATCGACCGGCGGCAGGCCCGCATAAGCGCGTCCACGCCCGGCGGCGCATCGCCCAGGCATGCGGCGATCAGCCACACGCTGCTGCCCAGCCGTGCGTCCGGCATGCCGATAGCGGCCACTTCGGACACCAGGCCGGTCGCGTGCACAATCCCCTCCACCTCCACCGGGCTGATCCGGTAGCCGGAAGATTTGATCATGTCGTCGCGCCTTCCGGTGAAATACAGAAATCCTTCTTCGTCGGCCCAGCCGTAGTCGCCGGAGAACACACAGATTTCACTCAGCGGGACGCCGCCGCCGCCCACGGACGGGCAGGGGCGGAAACGCTCGGCGGTGCGCTGCGGGTCGCGCCAGTAGCCGAGTGCGACCGTGGAACCGCGGTGCACGATTTCGCCCACCTCGCGCGGGCCGCAGCGGGAGAGGTCGTCGCGGACGATAAAAACCTCCTGGTTGGGGATGGCGCGGCCGATCGAATCGGGGCGGAGCGCCGCCTGTTCGGGGGGCAGATAGGTGGAGCGAAAAGCCTCGGTCAGGCCGTACATGAGGAACGGTTTTGCCGCCGGGGCCAGTGCGCGCAGGCGGCGCAGCGTCTCGCCGGGCAGCTTGCCGCCGGTGTTGGCGATATAGCGGAGGCTGGCCGAGGCGGCCTGTGGCCAAGCCTGCTCGGCAAGCTGACACCAGAGCGGCGGTACCGCGGTCAAACCGGTCACGCGGTGACGCGCCATCACCGAGAGCACGTCCGACGGGAGCAGGTGATCCAGCAGCACGCATTGCGCGCCGGCGCAAAAAGCGGTGGTGAGTTGCGAAAAGCCGGCGTCGAACGACAGCGGCAGGGCTGCCAGCAGCACGTCATCGGCGCGCTGATCCAGGTAGGTGGCAACGCTCTGCGCGCCGGTGACCAGGTTGCGGTGCGATACGCACACGCCTTTCGGCAGGCCGGTGCTTCCGGAGGTGTAGAGGATGGCAGCCAGATCATTGTCAACGGCGTCGCGCGCAGCGGCCGGCGCGCTGATAAAATCGTCCCACCCAGTCACGGTAGGGTGGGCTTCAGTCCACCCTTCCCCAACCGCCCCACCAGCAACAACGATGAGCTTGAGCGATTTCAGCGCGCCCAGTTGCGCAGACATGACCCGCAAACGTTCGGGCGAGGTGATCATGACCGATGCTTCGCTGTCGGTAAGAATATGCGCCGCTTGTTCGGGCCGCAGCACCGGATTGATCGGCACGAACACCGCGCCCGCCTGGCTCGCCCCGAACGCGGCCGCGACAAACTCGATCGTTTTGGAGAGGCAGAGCGCCACGCGCTCGCCGCGCCCCACTCCGGCCGCCACCAGCCCACCCGCGACCTGGCCCTGCAGCGTGGCCAGCGTCGCGTACGTGCACACAATCTCCCCACGCCGAAGTGCGACGGCGTCAGGCGTTCGCTCGGCAGCGCGCGTAAGATCATGCAGCAGGCGGGCGGAGCGCATGCTCAGTGCACCTGCCTGCCGGCGGGGGACCGCGCGGCCGCATTGACCAGCAGCAGCATGCTGGCCAGCGTGCGCGACTGGCTGAACAGGCGTTTGAAGGGCAGTCCCTCTACATACCCATGCGCCGCCGCCACCTGCACCGCATCGCGGGCAATGGAAAATGCCAGATCCGCCAGCAGCGCCGGCTCGCTGGCGTCGAGGTTATCGTCGGCCAGCATCGGCTCGAATGTGACCGCACCCGACAACAGCAGCGCCTCCAGATTCATATCGAGGTCGGCCAGGCGCAGCGCCACCGCCTGATACTGATTGATCGGCTTGCCGCCGGATTCTCGCACGCGCGCGTAGGCGTGTGCCTCCTCGGCCAGCCGCTCCGAGACGCCGCACAGCAGCCCGCCGAGCAGGGCGCAGACGGCGGTGCTGGCCAGCGCCGGGTCGGTCCGCGCCGGCAGCGGCGCCGGGATGGCGAACAGGCGCGCGAAACCGGGCAATGGACCGGCGTCCGACATGCCGGCATCGGTGGCGATGCGCCGCCCATCGGCGGTGCCCAGGTGCCAGGCCAGCATCGGATCGCCCGACCAGAATTTGTTGGCGGCAGCAGGTGCCGCGAGCAGGCCGGTCCAGGCCGATTCCGCATCGGCGCGGGCCAGGCGGCGGGCGACCAGATGCAGCAGGCGGGCGGCTTCCTCCGGCGCCATGTCGGTGACCAGCTCATCCACACCGAGGGCGGCGACGGCTGCTGCGCCGTGCGCCAGGTCCAGCGCGTGCGCGGCGCGTTCGACCGCACCGGAGAGGGCGGGGTCGCCCAGGTCCAGGGGGAGGAAGAAACGGTCTAGGGGAGAGGTGATCGTGATCATGGGGGACCTGGTTTGTGAGGAGGAAAAAAGGACTTCTTTGTTGAAAAAAAGAAGCAAAAAACTCTGATCTCTCTGGCTGCGGCCTCACTTGGAAAAGCGCGTCAGTTCTTCTTTTCAAAAAAGAACATCTTACTTCCTTCGAGCGATCATCAGCCGCTGCATGTCCCCGGTCCCCTCCAAAATATCGAAACCCTTGGCGTCACGGCAGAATTTCTCGATCGGGCTACCCGCACACAGCATCTCTCCAGGCAGCATCCCCGACAAAACCCGCGCAACCTCCATGGCAAGCGAAGACGCATAAGCTTTGGCCATCGAAGCCGCCGCAGAAGCGCGCTCGCCGCGGTCGTGCAGCCAGGCGGCCTTGAGTGCGATCAGTTGCGCCGCCTGCACACGCCCGCGCAGGCCTGCAAGTTGCCGGCGCTGCGTTCGCGCCAGCAGCGCCTCCGCATGCTCCATGGCGCCGAGGCAGGCGCCGTTGATCGCGGCGGCAAGGGCGGGGCGCATGTAATCCCATGCACTCTGCGCGCCCACGAACGCATCGATGAGCGGGCCGCGTTTGCCGGTGTGGCCCAGCATGTCCGTCTTATGCACGCGGCAATCGGTGAATCGCAGCGCCGCCAGCCGGGCCGCGCGCAAACCCAGCATGTTCTCGCAACGATCGACGGCAAACCCGGGGTTCGACCGCTCCACCAGAAAAGCGCGTATGCCGAAACGGCCTTTCTCGGGCGCGATGGTTGCGAACACGACGACATGCTCGGCCCGGTCGCCGTTGGTGATGAAACATTTCTCGCCGTTGATGATGTAATCGTCGCCGTCGGCCACCGCCTGCGTGCGCAGGCTGGTGGCATCCGACCCGCACCAAGGCTCGGTGATGGCGAAGGCGCCCCACACCGGCGCGTCGGCCTCGGTGAAGGCGGCGAAGAAGCGCGCCTTCTGCTCCGGCGTGCCAAGCGAGGCGACCGGCGGCATGGACAGGCCAGGCCCCGGCAGGCTCAGCGGCAGTGCCGCACAGATCCGCCCGACGCGCTCGAACACGATGGCGCGCCGTGTCGCCGTGGCCGTCATCGCCAGGCCGCCCGCGGCCAGCGGGATATTCAGCCGGTTCAGCATGCGCGCCGGAATGCTGCACCACATGTCGTCCGGCGCCGCACCGGCCGCGTCCGCCGCCGCCGCCCAGGCCGGCATGTGCGCGAGCATCACCTCGACCTCGGCCGACATGTCGGGCTCGTCCCTGGCGGTGGCCGCAAGCAGCTCTTGCGAGAAGACCGACATCAGGCGGAGACGGAGCGGTGCGCCGCCAGCAGGTCGGCCACGGCAATCCCGTCTATCGTCATATCCTCGTAACGGCAGTTGGTGATCCGCACACCCTTGAAGCTGACATGGTCGAAGCTGCAACCGTCGAACATGACGTAGGTGAAGCTGGAGCCCTCCAACGTCATTTCGCGGAACGTGACCTGCGCCAGGCGGCTATCCTCGAATCGGCTCTCCGACAGGTTGGCATTGCTGGCGTCGATGATGTGCCGGCAGTCGTTCAGCTTGATCGTGCTCATGGGCAGTCTCCTCTCGCTTGGGAAAGCCGCAGGTGGGCCGCTTGGCAGCCCACCACCGGAATGCCGGGCCGAATTCGTGGGTGCAGCGCCTCAGCAGGGCGGCCGCGGTGGCTGCGAAGCCGGCGGCGAGGCCCAGCCACACGCCGGCGGGGCCGCCGCCGAGCCACACGCCGAACAGCAACTCGCTGCCGGCCGCCACCACGCCGTAGCCGATCACCGCCTGCACCAGCGGCGCGCGCGCCTCACCCAGGCCGCGCAAGGCGCTGGCGGCAACCACGATCACCGATTGGCAGGCCAGCACCACACCGCCAAGCAGGACGATCCTGTGCAGCAATCCCGCGGACACGCCGCCGACGGACAGGCCAGGCGCGCTGCAAATCTGCGGGCCAAGCGCGCCCAGAAGCACGGCGCCGATGCCGCCATAGGCCCCGGCCATGCGGATCGCCAACCAGGCGCAGCGGTCGCGCGCCCCCACATCGCCCTGCGCGTGCAGGATGGACACGCGCTGGATGCAAGCCTGGGCCAGGCCGAGTGGCCCTACCAGCCCGACGTTGATGCACAGCAGCACGCAAGCATGCAGGGGCGTGGCCGCAAGCCAATAGCGCGCCACGATCATGACGCTGATGAGCGAGGCCATGCTGTCGAGAAAGATGATCGCGCCCGTCGGCCAGCCGGTGGCGAACACGGCGCGCAGCGCGGCGCGGCCGGCGGTCAGCCGCGGCAGGTGCAGCCGCTTGTGCCGCAGGGCGGCGAGCATGGCAGCCAGCATCAGCCAGTTGACGCCGGTGATTCCCCACAGCACGCCCGCCGCGCCGAAGTATTGCAGCGCCGCGGCGGCGGCCATGGCAGCCACGCCGCCGCCGGCATAGACGAAGGTGACCAGCCCGGCGCCGCCCTGCATGGTCGCATGCACGCGCAGCACCATCAGCAGCGTGCCCGGCAGCAGCCCGCAGGCGGCAATGAGCCCGAGCCGTGCAATCTGCGGGCACAGAGAAGGTGCCACGCCGAATAAAGCGGCCGAGGGTCCGGCCACGGCGCTGGTCACCGTGCAGACCACGCCCAGTCCGGCCGCCCAGATCAGGCCGGCGCCCAGCGTGGCGCCATAGGCCGCCGGCTGCTGTCGGCCGAGCGCCTGGCCGCAAAGGTAATAGAGTGATTGCAGGAAGCCGGTGGTCGCGATGAAGCCGGTCACGTTGATGAAGACAACGATCGAATAGGCGGAGAATTCATCCGCGCCATGCGTTGCCACCAGCCTGGCCAGGACCAGGCTGGCGAGCACAGGGGCAAGTTGCGCGAGGGATAGTTTGGCTGCCAGCGCCGCGGTCTCGGTGAGCATCGGCCGTCGTCCGCATGGAGCGCCTGCGGAATGCGGCAAACCAGGCGCTGCCGGGGACACAGGGGCTTGCTGTCGTGCGTCCGTCCCGCAAACCGCCGCCGCTCTGTGCGGGCGACGATGACGGGCGCTCATGCGAGCCCCATCCCGGTATGATGCAGCAGCACCGCCCCCGCCCCACCCGCCAGCGACAGGTTCCACAGCAGCATTGGCCGCCCCACGCCCGGCGACGCGAGCAGGTCCGCCGCCTGGCGCAGCGAGGCGGCGGCACAAGCCCAGCCGGTCCAGTCCCGCGGCACCGGCGCCACGCCCAGGCGGCGGCATACTGCGGCGTCCAGCGCCGGGCACATGTCGGAGTGACACATATCGACGTCCGACGGATCCAGGCCCGCCCCGCACAATATCCGCCTGACGGCCGCCGCAGCGGCTTCAATCATCGCCGCCTCATCCACCGTGATGGCGCGCCCTTCGATGGAAACAAAAGGGTCGAACGCCAGCGACTCGGTGGCCGCAACCCGCAACCCGCGCGCATCGGAACTGCCCGACACCCACAGGCTCACCGCCCCGTCGCACAGCACAGTGCTGGCGCCGATCGCGCGCGGCATCGGCATCGGCCAGGTTTCGGCTGCGATCAGCAGCACGCCGCCATCATGATCTGTGAGTACCGAATCGGCCACGTCCAGCGCCACCGCCAGCGACGTGCCCTGCACCTGCCCCAGCCCCCAATGCGGAACCCGGTGCAGCCCGTGCCTGGCCGCCAGCCGTACCACGCTGGACTGGAAGAAGGCCCGATCCACCGAGGAGGTGAGGTAGAGGATGGCGTGGCAGCGGCCGAGTACGGTTGGCCCCAGCACCTCGGCCAGCTCCGCCAGCGCGTGGCCGGCGAGATCGGCCTGGCTTGCGAGGCCGACCGCGACCGGCGGTGCATCGGGCCATGCATCTTCTAACAGATCGGGTTCTAAAAGATCGCGCGGCCGTAGCCCGACTTCGCCAAACATGAGTTCGGCCAGGCCGAGAAACGCGCCGGTATCGCTGTCGCGCGGCACGGCGCGCTCCTGGTGGAGTGCGCGTGCGGTCCGTGTCCAGTCCGCCGCATGAGCGCGTCCGTCGGGCCAGGCGACGCTGCCGTGGGTGATGGTGAGCACGTTCAGCCGCCCCCGGCCGCCTTGCGCGCGACGAATTCCAGCAGCCTGCCGTAATATTGGAACAGGTCGGCCGACAGATCCTCGACATCTATAACGATATCGAAATGCTGCTCGATGCGTGTCAGCAGCTCGACGACGTTGAGTGATTCCAGGCCGAGCTCGTAGAGGTTGCTGTCTTCGCACAATGTGACCTGGCCCGGTTCCATATGGAGAATGTCGAGCAGGATGTCTTCCAGCGCCGGCGCGACGGCAGCGGATTGCGGCGTTGCATCGATGATACCGATATCCATGGTCATTCTCCTTGCAGGGTGGGCTTCAGCCCACTACGGCCGTCCGGCGTTGCGATTGCGGGCTGAAGCTCACCTTACGAGACCGGATTCAACGCGAATTGCGAATAAAACCGCGCATACAGGCGGTCCTGCCGCGCGCGCCAATCTTCCTCGCCGGCGCCGGAAAAAATCAGCAGCGCCAGATAGTCGGTGCAGTGCCCGGCGGCGGCACGAAAATCGCCTTCGCGCGCGTCCGCGCGGTACAGCCGGATCCAATCCTCGGCGAAATCCGAGGCTCGCGGCATGCGCGCCACAAAACCGGCCTGCGGCAGGCGCAGGCCCATCAGGCCGGTGAGAAGCGTTGCCAGCCGCGGGCGCTCCACCAGGTCGGCGCGTCCGGCTGCGAGCAGCAGGTTGGCGCGCGCGACATTGATGCCGTACTGGGCTTCGATCATCAGCACGATGCCGCCGCCGCCGGGACGTGCGGCAATTTCGCAGAACACGATCTCGCCCGATGGCATCACGAAACATTCGAGGTGCGTCACACCGCGCCACATCCCGAGTTTAGTGATGACATCGTTCGAGAACGCCTCCAGCCTGGAGGCCAGCGCGCTGTCGCGCAGCATGAGGCTGACCAGCGGCGAGCCGGTGGCAAAATCAAGGTTGCCGGTGCCGGGAATATAGGGCGCGCTCGCCGTCAGCACCGCACGCCCGTCCACCACGATGGCGTTCACGTGATGCAGCGTGCCCTCGATATACTCTTCAGCTTCGAAGTTTTGCATCTCGGAAAAATTCGCGCGCCGCCAATCGTCCCAGGCGGACGGGGACTCGATCACAGCGACCTGCTGCGACCCCATGCCTTCTACCGGTTTGACCACCAGCCTGCCGTAGCGGGCCAGCAGGGCGCGCACCTGATCATCCTGCGCGCACAAGCAGAATTCCGGAACGCGCACGCCGGCGGCACCGAGGTGGCGCTTCATCTCCAGCTTGTTGCGGAATTTGCGCACATCGGCCGGCTGCAGACCCGGTATGCCGAGAGCGGCGCGTAGTTCCGCGGCCAGGTCCATCACCATCTCGTCGTTCGTGGCAATGGCGAACACCCCGCCCTGGTCGTGCCGGCGCCGGGCCGCGGCAAATACGCCCGCCGCGTCGCTCCAGCGCACGATATCGACGCTGACGTTGGCGGCGCAGCCGGCGTAATCCGGTGCGGTGTCCCGGTTCGCCAGCACCACCACATCGCACGGCAGATCGGCAAAGATCGAGCGGCCGGCAAGATCGGTGTGCGGCTTGCGCTCGCGCGCCAGGACCAGCAGGCAGCTCATGACCGCGCCGTCCAGCCGGTTTGCGTGCGCACCGCGTCCGGGCGGCAGCGCACCAGCATGGCCGCCGCCTGGCCGCCCAGGCTCGCGGTCCAGACCAGCGCATCCAGAATCTGCTCGCGCGCCGCGGCAGCCTCGATGGCGGTGCCGATCGAAAACAGCGCCGAGGCCGAGGACAGATGGCAAGGTGCTGCGTCCGGCAGGCGCGCCATGCCGAGGCTGCCGGCCAGACGCTCGCCCAGCGGTACTGCCATGCAATCGCCGATCAGCCGCAGGCCGGCACGGCGGAAATCCGCGCGCCGCCGCACCCGCTCGGCGCAATCCTGCACATGCGCGAAGATGAAATCCTCCTGCGCCTGCGCCGGCGCTGTCCAGAGGTCGTAAGGCAGCGGGCGCGTCGATATTTCCATGTCCAGAACATGGGCGATCGCATAGGCGTGCCCGCCGCTCGGCGCCGCCAGGCAGGCCGCGGCGGCGTCGGCGTAGCTCAGCAGACCGGGAAAATGCTGCACGAAAGGTGCCAGCCATTTGTCCGCTGCCGACACGCACGTCAGCGGCCGGTCAGCACCCCCCCCCGGCAGTGGCGGGCAGGCGGCCAGGCGCAGCGCCGTCGGCAGGCCGGCGGTGCCCAACTGGCCGATCGTGGCATAGCGCGGCACATCCGGCAGATGGTCGTGGCGGAGGCGCAGCGGCGTGGAGCCGAGCTTCTGCTGATCCAGCGTGCATTGCGCATGCAGGATGGCGCCGACCCGCGCCGACTGCCCGCCTTGTCCCGCCAGCATGCGCCCGACGACGAGCGAGGCCATGTCCGTGCTGCGTTCCGCCGCGGCCGCGGTGGGCACATCGAACGCGTCGCACGCGATCGCCATGACGCCACGCGCAACCGTGGGCGGGCGCGACCATGCGCCCGCCTTGTCGAAAAGATGCGTGTTGACATAAGGCTCTTTGGCTCCGAGCCGGCTGCTGTGCGCCGCCGCCGGCGGCCGATAGAGGTCTAGCGCGTGCAAATCGAGCATTCAGCGCAATCCTCCTGCATGCCGGGGGCGGTTGCGTGCCGGCCGGTCCTGCACCCCGGCGGCATCAGGGTGAGCGCCGCGATCACGCCGAGATTGGACTGGGCACAGAACAGTATCCAGCCGTCCGCATCCACCAGTGCCAACCCATGATCGATGAGGTTGACCGCGAGGTCGGCCGAGCAGGCATGGCCGCGTTGTGTAATGCCGTCGAAATAGAATTTCTCGAGCGGGATATGCAACGCCTCGGCGATCTTCAGCCAGAAGAGATAATCCGCATTGATCGGCAGGATCGCAGCGGCGTGCGCGGCATCCATGCCGGTGAGCTTGCTGTGCTCGCGCAGCGTCTGCCTGGTGTGCAGCCAGGTGGTGCGTGCAATGGCCGCCTCGTTTGCCGGGCTGGCCGGGCCGTCGTGCAGCCTGTCGTAGGTGGAGACCGTAACTCCACCGAAACAGCAGCGCAGCCCGCGCGTGCCGACCAGCAGGGCGGATGCGCCATCGGACTGCACGCCGCCGTCCTGGCGGATGCGCCATTGCGCATTGCCGAATACGCGGTCCGAGGTGACGACGAGCGCCAGCGCATCGGTCGCCCCATCCTGATGCAGCAGCCGCGCGGCCCATTCCATCGCCATCACGATCGACGCGCAGGCGGCATGTTCCACGGAAAAACTGAGCGACGGCCGCAGCGTATCGTAGCGCCCCAGCAGGGCGCTGAACAGCGACTCCGGCGGTGCTGCCATGCTGAAAGCCTGTGAGTGGACATAGATCAGATATGTCACCTGCGCAAGAAATTTGCGGTTGCCGACGCGGGCGCACAGATTCTCGATGGCCGCGAAGATCATGTCCGCGTCGGACTGATCTTCGTCCATATGGAACCAGCGCACGCGGCCGGCGAGCAGCGCCTCGACGCGCGCCGCATCCACGCCTTCTGCTTGCGCGTATTCGGCGATGTCGCGCGGCGCGCCGGGCAGGTGGATGCCCGCCTCGACGATGCCGAAATCGGCGATAGTAAACATCTCACGCATCTTTTATCCCAGTGCCGCAGTTGTCATTTTTGCACCTTGATAATCAGAAGTCTTTGGCTTCTTTTTGAAAAAAACTGCTTCGTGCTAGATTTTTTGAAAAGAAGACAAAAAACTTGCGGATGTTTGCATCGACGCTACCCGGCGAGAGCCAGGGGTATTGAAAGATCGCGCATGGTGGCACCGCTGCCGGCGGCGACATCGGGGTAGCGCGCGGCGAATTCGTCGCGCGTCATGTCGAACAGCAGCCGGTCGTAATAAACATCGCCGATGCGGTGCCGCGCGCGCTGCCGGCCGGCCTGGCGCATGCCGAGACGAAGGTGCATGCCGATGGAAAACATGTTCCCGTCGGCGATCCAGGAGCCGATGACCTGTCGCCCGTGATCGATGAAACCGTCGGCCAGCGTGAGCAGCATGCAGGCGGCCGCCATGTGGCGCGGGCCGCGCGCATACTGGCCGCGCATGCCCCAGATGTCGGCCGATCCCATCTGGTTCGTCACGTCATTGAGGCAGGAGAGGCCGAGCGGTTCGCCACCGCCCGGCGCGCGGAACAGCCTGGCGTGATTGCGCGGCGAGGTCAGCAAAAGATAGAGCGCACGCACGCTGAGGGTTTGGCAGCCGCCGCCGAGATCGAGCCAGACGCGGGCTTTTTCGTCGCAAATCCAGCCGTGCACGGAAGCCATGTCGGACGGCAGCACCGGGTCTCTTCGCAACATTGGGAGATCGGTGCCGGGAATTGTGGTGCTCGTCGTAGCGTTCGTGATGATCATGCGGCACCACCCGTTTCGATAACGCAGCCGCCTGCGCAGCCGCCCAGCCCGGCGCTGATCAGCAGCGCGCGGCCGGCTTCGCGCAGCGCGCCGCAATCCTGCACATTGATCGCCGCATCCGATCCGAAAGCGTGGCCGACACGGGCAAAATTGCCGGTGAACAGACGCTCGGCGGGCAGGCCGGCCGCACGCATGGCGGTCTGCCAGGCCGGCAAATTCACATTATGCGGCAGCACGCGCGTGATGTCGGCCGGCCTGGTGCCGGCGGCCTTCATCACGCGGCGCATGGTGGAGACCAGGGACCACAGGTAGGTGTCGTCATTGACATAGGTGCCATCGTCCAGAATGCCGGAACCGATGCCGCCGCGTGCGTCGTTGTAACTCGCCCAGCCGAGCACCGGCGCGCCGCGGCCGCGGGTGATCAGCATCGCCGAACTGCCGTCGGTCTGGATGGCGTTGGTGCCGATGGCACGCAAACTCTCGTTCATGATCGTATCGGCGCCGAGCAGCACGGCGTGTTGCAGGCAAGGGCGGCGCGTGAACAGCGAGTGGATGACGCTCAGCCCATGCACCCAGGAGACGCAATGCTGCTGGAACACGGAGAAATGCTGCGCATGGCGCAAGCCGGCGCGGCGGCGCAATTCGCCCGCGAGCGTAAAGGGCGCCGGCAGCGTGTTGCAGGCCGAGGTGTGGAACACCACCAACAGGTCGATGTCAGCGGGCGCGATGTCCGCGCGCTCCAGCAGCGCGCAAAGCCCGGCCTGGGCGATGTCGGTGAGCGTTTCGTGCTCGCCCGCGTGGTGATAATGCGCGGCGCCGCTGGCGAGCAGGGCGGTGGTGCGTGGCGTGGCCCAGCCCTGGGTGTCGCACCAGCTCTGCACGGTGCTGCGTTGCGATCCCAGCGCGTAGCCGGTGGCAGCGATGCGGATCACGGTGCATCCACCAGGCGGGGGGCATCCACCAGGCGGGGGGTGGCGCGGTCCGCATCGAGCAGGCAGCCGCTCAGCCACGCCTCGCCGACGGCGCGCGAAGCCAGGCCGGCGCGCTCGAGCGCGAAGGGCAGGCGGTCCACGCCCCAGTAACCGTCGGTGCCGACGCGGAAATACGGCAGGCCGAACACGCCGGCGAGAAATGCCTGGTGCAGGGCACGCACGGCGTCGGCCTGCACGGCGGCCTGCGCCGGCAGACCAAGCTCATCGGCGAAGGCGTCGAGCAGCGACGGGTCGGTGATGTCCAGCCCATAGCGCCAGCGCGCGTCGAACAGCAGGTCGAGCGCCGCCGCGCCGCAGCCGGCTGCCGCGGCGCGCAGATAGAGCAGGTGCGGGGCTTCCCAATCGGGATCGGGCCGGTCCCCCGGCCAGCGCAGCGTCAGCCCAAGGTGCGCGCAGAGCCGGTTGATGTCGCGCATGACATAGATCTGCTTGGTGCGCGGCATTTCCTGGTAGAGAAAGGCGCCGCCGCCGGCGGCCAGGCGCGCGAGCGTCGCCGGGCGCGGCGTCCAGCACGGCAGGGGGGTGATGCGTGCCGCGTCGGCCGGGGGCAGCAGGCCGCGCATCAGCCGCCGCGCGATCCAGGCGTAAGGGCTGCGGAAGCCGAAGGCAAATATCAGCTTCGGGCTGGTCATGCACACGTTCCCCTAGTGCACGGCGGGCGTATGGCGGCGGAGCAGCGCGCAGCCGAACTGGCCGCCGGCGTCCGACGCGGTGACGAGGCCGATTCCCGCCGGCGCCAACGCCAGGCACGCGGCCACTTGCAGCGCCACGGAGGCACCGCCGGCATGGCCGAAGCGCTCGGCCACGCAGGGCAGAGCTACGAGCCGCGTACCGAACACGCAGTCCAGCGCCTCGGCCTCGGCTTCCTGGCCGGATGCTGTGGACCACCAGGCGATGTCGTCCGCCCGCACGCACGCGCTGCGCAGCAGGCGGCAGACCGCGTCCGCCATGCCAGCGACCTCTGCGCCGGCCGGCAGCAGGCCCAGCCGCACGCCGAGCAGCGTTCCGATGGCGGCGCCATCCGGTGCCGCCGACAGGGCGAAGATCGCCCCGCCTTCGGCTTGCAGCGAGTCCGGGTCCGGCCGCAGGGTCTCGTGCGCGAAAGCCGCAAATTCGCAATACTCCTCCACCGCGCCGGCCAGCAGCAGCGGCGCATGGTCCAGCCGCAGCATGCGCATGGCGTATTGCAGAGCGGCGAAGCCGGAGAGGTCGCCGGCGCAGACAGTACTGTTCAACCCGCGCAGACCGTTCCAGATGGCGCATTGCGCGGCCGCGCTGTTCATCACCGTATTCGGGAACTGCATCGGGCTGACCATATGTGGCGCGGCTCCTGCGTAGGTGCTGCGGATGAAATCTGCGATGCTCTTGAGGCTGCCGCCGCATGTGCCGAGCACCACGCCGGCTTCCTCCCGCCTGTCCGACACATGCGCCGGCAGGCCGCCCAGCAGGTCGCGGCACAGCAGGACGCAAAGCTGCGTCGTGCGGTCCAGGTTGGCGACCCCTTTGGACCCAAGATGCGCGCTGGCATCGAACCCGGTCAGCCAATGCGCCTTGCGTGGCGGGATTTGGCCGAAGGCGGACAGGCGCGCCGCCATCGGCGCCGGCACCGGCAGATCGGCCCCGCGCAGGCAGGCGGCGAAGGGCGCCAGGCCGATGCCCGCGGCCGAGGCGACACCGACATCCAAGATGGAAATGGGAAGGATGGCTATCGGCATCATGCCGCCAAGCCGATGTCGCGGCCGCTACGCAGGATCAGCACGCCATTGTTGCCGCCGAACGCAAAACCGTGATTTTCGACCACCCGCAGCCGGGCACTTCTGGCGTGGTTGGGCACGCAATCGATGTCGCAGGCGCTGTCCGGCGCCCGGAAATTCACCGTGGGCGGAATGAAATCATGTTGCATGCCGATGATGCTGGCGATCGCCCCCATGGCACTCGCCGCCCCCATGGTGTGGCCGATCATCGATTTGATCGACACGGTCGGCGGCGCGGCGGCCCCGAAAACCTGGCGGATGGCGGCCACTTCGACGGTATCGTTGGTGCGTGTGCCGGTGCCGTGCGCGCTGATCAGATCGATGTCGGACGGTTTTACCCCCGCCCTGCGGTGTGCCACGCGGATGCAGCGGGCAATGCTGTCGGCGTGCGGTGCGACCATGTGATTGGCGTCGCAGGTCAGGCCATAGCCGAGAATCTCGGCCAGGATCGCAGCCCCCCTGCCGCGCGCATGGTCCAGCGATTCGAGCACGAGGACCGCCGCGCCCTCGCCGGTGAGAATGCCCTGGCGGCCGGCATCGAAGGGACGGCATACGTCGGGCGTGACGGCGTTGAGGCGAAAAAAACCTGAATAGGCCGAGCGGTTCACCGCATCGACTCCGCCGCACAGCATGATATCGGCATCCCCGGCGCCGATGACATCCGCCGCATGGCCGATGGCGTAATTGCCGGCGGCGCAGGCGGTCGCCACCACCAGGCTCTCGCCGCTCAGGCCGAGGTCGCGCGACACCGCATTGGCGATGCGGTGCGCCGGTGCGTTCTGCCAGTCTGCATGCCGGACGTTGCCCGGTCCCTGTTGCATCCAGGTGCGCACGATACTGTCCAGCAGTTGCGATTCCCCGTTCGTCGTGCCGAGCACGACGCCGGCCTCAGCGCCCTTGTTGATGGCGGCATCGGCGAGGGCCTGCCGGGCGGCGAGGATGGCCAGGCACGCCGCCCGCCCGTGGTGTTCGCTCAGACTGTCGTAATCGGTTTGGCAATCACCGAGATCATGGATTTCGGCGGCGTGCGCATAAGGATAGCCATGCGTATCAAAGCCGCGAATATCGCTGACCACGCATCTGCCGCTTCGCAGGGCCTGCGTAAATGCGTCGCGCCCGATGCCGATATTGCTGACAACACCTATGCCCGTGACGACAACGCGCCGCCATTCTGCCTGCGATGACCTGGTGTCGCCAAAATCCATGCGTGGTTGCCTTTAAGGTTATCGACATAGTACAAGACAAGCGAAAAAGGACTCGTTTTTTTAAAAAAACAAGCAAAAAACTTTGGAAGCTCGGGCCGGGGCTTTCTTGGGGAGGCCGCAGCCAAATTGGTAAAAGTTTTCTGGTTCTTTTTTCAAAAAAGAACGTCTTCTCTGCCTCAAGCCGCCAGCGGCTGCGCCGCATCGGCAACGATATCGCGAATCGCCGCCACCGACGTCATGCGCGCAAGTTGCGACTGGTCGATACGCAGGTTCAGTGCCGATTCCAGCCGCGCCATCACTTCGATGACCGACAGCGAATCGGCCCCCAGCTCCAGGACAAAATCAGTGTGATCCCCGACCGTATCGGGTTCGACTTCAAGCACTGCCGCAACGATTTCGCGAATGAGGTCATCATCCGTGGCTTTGAGCATGGTCCTCTCTCCTGATCAGGCCTTGTGTGATATTGTATCGGCGGATCGCACGGCGACCAGCACGTCGGCGTACTGGGCGACGAGCCCGTCATCGAGGCTGTGTGTCTGCCCGGCCACGAGGGCGGCCTGCCCGAGCTTACGGCAACGGGTGACGATGTGGTGCACGCCCTCGCTCGCCCGGGGTGCTGCAACGAACTCCACCCGGCCGATGCCACCCAGCAGCAGCACCGCATCTTCGGGCAAGGCGGATCCGAGCGCAATCCCGGCGGCCTGGAAAAACCCTTCGCAGATCAGGCTTTTGGGATAGTCGAACAGGCCGCCGTGGGCGGCCAGCGGAAGATGCGGCCTGCCGTGCACATCCCAACTTCCGTCGGCCCGGCGCACCGCTCCTTCCAGCATCAGCATAGGTGCCCGCTGCGGCAGGCGTTGCGCGATGTCGGCAGGTCCGAGGTCGAAAAGCGGCAATTCATGCAGCGCGGCGCGGCGCGGCGCCAGTTCCCGCTCCGTCACATGCAACGTCATGCGCGCGCAGAGCCCTCCGCTTGCATGTGCCGCGACCCGCCAGGCGGCGTCGCCGGCCGGGGTGGCGTGCAGCGTGAGTTCGTCGCCCGGCTGAACCGTGCTGAAGAATCGCGCATCGCTGACGCCGCCCACGCGCAGCCTGTCGTTGTCGGCGGCAGCGCGGCAGGCCATGAGGGCCGCATCGATGATGGCAACGCCTGGTAGAATCGGCCGGCCCGGAAAATGTCCTGCCAGAAACGGTGCCGCCGGCATGAGGCTGAAGCGCGCCATGTCCTGCGCCGGCGTGAACCCGGCCCAGGGCCATGCTGCTGCCATGGCAGCGCGATCAGAAAACCAGACCACCGTCCACTCCTATGACTTGCCCGCTGATATAGGAAGCCTGAGGCGAGGCCAGGAATTTTACCGTTTCCGCCACCTCGTGGGCCTGGCCGATGCGGCGCAGCGGTACCAGGCCAAGCATGGCTGCAAGGCGCTTGTCGCCGAGCTTGCCCGTCATGTCGGTTTCAATCAGACCCGGTGCGACCACATTGACACGGATGCCGTAGGGACCGAGTTCTTTGGCCATGCTCGCGGACAGGCCGATGATCCCGGCTTTCGATGCCGCATAATTGGCCTGGCCTGCATTGCCATATACGCCGCAGACCGAGGACATGTTGATGATGCAGCCGCGCCGGCGCCGCAGCATGGCAAAGGCGGCGGCGCGGCAGACGTTGAACGTGCCTGTGAGATTGACGTCAATCACCCTGTCCCAGTCGTCCGGATCCATCATCACCATCGCACGGTCGCGGGTGATGCCGGCGACATTGACCACAAGTTCGATGGCACCGGCATATGCCTCCACATTGCCGATCCAGCGTTGCACCTCTGCCTTGTCGGAAACATCGCAGGCGGTACCAAGCGCATGTCCGCCGGCCGCAGCCGCGATCCGTTCCACATCATCCGCCATTGCGCGGTTGGACTGAAAACAGAAAGCCACGTCGTAGCCGCCGGCGGCCAGCGCCAGCACTACCGCCCGGCCGATGCCGCGCGACCCGCCGCTGACCAAGGCTACGCCTGGCGCCCCTGCTGGCGGACTTTGCCGGGTCAGACTCAAAGTGGAGGCGAAATCATTCATGGCTCGGCAGAGACTCTTATATTGACCGTAACTCAGGTAACATTGAATAGGCGCCGGTCAATGAAGTGTCAACATATTTTTACTTCGAACAAACGAACATTTCTGGTCACCCCTAAAAGCTTCTTGCGACATGCATCGTAAAATAGACTCGCAACGGATTCGATCCAAATTCACTGACCCTGCGGCCCTCGAATGCGCCGCAATTCGTCCCCGCTGTCCAGTGCCCGAAACTTTGCGAGGCCGAAGCCTGCCATAACAAACTCCCGTCCGACTCGTCGGCGAGCACAAAAGCGGACAGCGACAGGCCCTGATGCTGAAACGCATCGCGCCAGCCGAGTCGCGCAAAGGCGCCGACTCGGCCAAGCGGTTCTTGCGCCGCACTGCGCTCTTCCACGAGTGCGGCATAGTGCTGCCGGGCCGCCGCAGTGTGCGCGCGACTCCAGGCCGCAGCCTGGCCGCCGGTCAGCCCGTCGCCGTCGAAAATGTTTTCGATCGTCACATCGATGCCCTGCGGAGTCGTCCAGGTGATATTGGCCGCCGCGCGCGCATCCCACGCTGTCTTCTGCGGGGCGCTGTCAGGCCCCGCCAGAAACGCCTGCCGCCCGGCCGAAATTTCCACATTGCCGACAAGCGCGTTCGACAGCAGGGCGGACAGGTCCAGGCCAAGCTGCATTGCGTGCCCTTGCTGGGCGAAGGCGAGAAAATCCGCCGACACCGCCTGGCTGATTTGCGGCGATAGTTTTGCCAGTGCAGCGGCGTATCCGTTGGTGCGGTCCAGCCCCAGATAGAGAGGTGGAGCTTTCGCGTCCAGCGACACGGCACTCACCGGCGGCGCGAGTCGAGGCGCCAGCGTCAGACTCCAGGCGCCCCAGGGCGCGATCTGCTGTGCCTGCACGGCCACCACGCCCAGCCGGTCCTCGCGCAATGCGCCCGGATCGAAGGTGGTGGCGGACAGCACCGCATCCGTCTTGAAATAATCCGTCGGATTATAGCCGCTGCCGACACCCTCGCGCACATTGATGCGCCCGGCATCGACGAAGACAGGCGACGCGCCATCGGCAAGGCGCACGGCCAGGTACGCCTCACGCAAACTATTGACGGCGCCATGTGCGGTGAAACTGCCCTGGCTGAAGGATGGCCCGTCAATCAGCTCCGTCTCGTCGAACCGGTCCGAAAGATGCAGCTCCAGCCATGGGGTGAGCTTAAAAATCCGGCGGTAGTCGATGACCAGACGCGCATCGTCGCCGCCGGCACTCCCCTTGCCGCCGGCCCGGCCGAGATCGACATCAAAATGCTCATACCACGCCTCGGCCGACACTCCTGCGAGCATCTGGTCGCTGGTGACCGGTGCCGGGTCGGGCGCGCTGGACGCAGGCGGCAGCCACGGCATCGGGGTCTGGGCGCGGGCGGTGGCGGACATCAGGAAACCGGCAGCAAGGACATGCCTAGCCCGCATCGCCGGCGAACCGGCCAAGATAGCTGCGCTGGAACCAGCTCGCCGGCATGCTGCGCGCGGTGATGTGCGCGGACTCCATCACCGTCACCCAATCGGGGTTCAGCCCGTCGATGATCACCGTCTCGGTCGGACGTGCTACGCCCAAGATGTTTTCGAAGCGGCGAAAATACGCCGTCTTCAGCAGCCGCCCTTCCTGCGTGCGGTAGTCGGCGCGCACCGGCGCGTGGCTGTCCTGATCGAGCCACAAATCGATTGCCTGATAGGTCACGTCCGGCCTTGTGGCGAGCAGATGCAGAACGCTGCACCTGTGGGCAGCGCCATCGCCATCGGCGACCGTCGCAGCACCCGTCAGGGTGGCCGCGTAATCCTTCGCCCAGACCGTGCTCATCACATCGCCGTTCGAGGCCTGGCCCAGCAGGCGCGCCTGCGGCGAGATGCGGATGCTCGCACTGCTCACCGGGTCGAACAGCCACAGATCGATGCCGTTCCGCAGCATGAGCTTGCCGGCGTCGTCCACGGGGCGGGTGAATTTGATCAGATTATTGTACTGTCCGGAGTTTTCCGCAGGCTGCGAATACACCACCAGGCTCGATGTCGCGACCAGGCGGCGTTCGCGGTATTCGCTCAGCGTGATGTCGGTGGAGAAGCTGCCTTGCGGGTTGCGTACGGCATCTGCCAGTTGCAACAGCGCCTGAGGCGCGGGCGTGGCCGCGATATTGGCCACTACCGGCACAAGCAGGAATATTCTTTTCGCTCTTATCGCGAATCCTGCTGATGCTACGCCTTTCCGGAGCATGCTGAAAACCACGACGGCACGACGGCACGAAGACATGAAGGGGGCGCACGCAGACTGCCGGGACTGAGCGGACTTACCTGGGTTGCGCCTTTGCGTCTGATGAGGATGTTGCAGAAAACCGGCGTGCCAGAGGTGGAGCGCGCTTCCGAGACGGTACGCCGTAAGAGCGAAAAACCTTTGCACTCCGGCCCGCGCATTGCGGCCCACGGGCAACGCACGCATCAAAAGTCTCCTCTGTTTTTCGAAAAATAATTCCCTTCTTCCTCAGGCATGCCGCAACGCCTCCGTAATATCCAACCGGGACGCCCGATGCGCCGGCGACAGCGAGGACAGGCCGGCCAAAACCGTAAGCCCGAGCACGAACTTCGGCAGCAGCGACATATCGGCCAGCAAATCCACCCGGATCGGAATGGCGCTGGACCGTCCGGGCGGCGTCCACGACAAGCCGGCCATGTTGACGACGAAATCGGCCAGCACAAACGCCGCAGCCACCCCCACCAAACTGCCGATCAGCCCGACCAGCGCGCCTTCGATGACAAACACCCGCCGAATGTCGCCGCGCTGAAACCCCAGCGCCCGCAGCGTGCCCACCTCCACCGTACGCTCCCCTACCGCCATGCCGATCGTGTTCACCACGGAGAAAACCGTGATGAGACTGATAAGAACAGCAACGAAGCCAAAAATCGTCGCGTAATTGCTGACGATCTGGTCATACACCGGGCTGACCTCATGAAAGCTCAGCACGTCGAGTTTCTGCGCCGCATGGCGGACGAGAAATTCCAACCGCTGCTGCGCCGTGGCCAGATCGCTCGTGTGGTTCAGCAGCACGACGACGGCGGAGACGCCGGCGCCCGGATGGCCGAACACCAGCCGTTGTGCCAGGCCCAACGGCATGCCGACATACATCGCATCGATGGCGCGAATCGCCTGGCGCTCGGCCGCCAGCACATTCAGCCGCACCACGTTCGGCACGCCGTTCGCCGTGGCGGCGAGCAGATCGATGGAGGGGGTGCCGGCCTGCGCCACCGGTGCCGCGCCCGACAGGCGCGCCAGATCGGCGGGCAGGCCGGCCGGGCTGACGCCCGGCGCCGCGGCGTCCGGCATGCGCTCGCAATGTTTGACGTGCAGCTCGGCGCACATGCCCAGCAATTGCGCCAGCCCTGCGCCGATCACCCCGTCATCGGCGCCGGCCTCGGTGAGGTAACTCGCATGCGGCGGAATATGCGTGTTCAGCCCGTCCCAGGCGAGCATGGTCGCCTGGTCGGCCGTGATCACGCCCTCGCCGGTGAAATTGGTGGACGTGTCGAGCCGCGCATTGCCGGCCGAGCCCTCGATGTCGAGCCGTGCTGTGACCAGTTTTATCAGCGGTGCCAGCACCGGATCGCGCCGTATCTGCGCCATCAGCCCCTGGTAATCACGCACCGCAAACCGCCCAGGCGCCCCCTGCCCGAAACTTAAATAGCCGTCGGCAACAATTTGCACATGTCCGTCGCTGCGTATGGTGGTGGTTTGCAACCCCTGCACCGTATCGTTCGCATAGCCGGCGAACATTAGCGCCGCGGTGCAGCCCACGGCGAGGGCCGCTGTCGTCATGATCGAGCGCTGCCGGTTGCGCTGCACATTGCGCCAGGCGAGGTCAAGCGAGTTCATTGGACAGCCTCATCGCCGGGCTTGGGTGGCGAAACAGGTCGCGGCGCCGGACCACATCGATGATGGTGCCGTCGCGCAGCAGCACCTGCTGGTCGGCATCGGCGATCAGTTTCGGGTCGTGCGAGGAGAAGATGAAGGTGCAGCCGGTCGCTCGCTGAATGCCGCGCATGAGGGCGATCAGTTGCGCGCCGGTCTCGGAATCGAGGTTGGCGGTCGGCTCATCGGCCAGGATCAGCGCCGGGCGTTTGACCAGCGCGCGCGCCACCGCAACGCGCTGCCGCTGACCGCCGGACAAAGCGCCAGGCAGCCGGTCGTGCAGGCCGCTCAGCCCGACTTCGTCGAGCGCCGCCCGCGCCCGCCGCCGGCATTCCGCCGCGTCCATAGTGAGAAGTTGCAGCGGGTAGGCGACGTTTTCGAGCGCCGTCAGCACGGGAACAAGATTGAAATTCTGGAACACGAAGCCGATGTGCGCGGCGCGGAACGCGGTGCGCTGCGCGTCCGGCAGGCTGCTGACATCGATGCCGTTGAGCCGCACGCATCCCGCATCGGGCGCATCGATGCAGCCCAGCAGGTTCAGCAGCGTGCTCTTGCCGCTGCCCGACGGTCCGCGCACCACCACGAAGGCGCCGGCCGCCACCGTCAGCGATACGCCGCGCAACGCCACCACGCTGGTGCTGCCGAGCCGGTAGGATTTTACCACGTCGGCCAGTGCCACCGACATTTCGCCGCCTGATGGCGGCCTTGGTTCTCGGATCAATTCTGCCCTCCCTGATCCGCGGCGCCGATTCTGTTGCTGTCCCGCCACAAGCGAAGAGTTTTAGTCCCGCGACATGTCCGCCGCATGTCGGGCAAGGCCGTCGTTGCGGGAAAAATATGTTGCACAATGTCAGCATGACCGTCCTGACACATGCCGATACATGAGCACCAGGCCGTAAGGTGGGCTGAAAAGCAGTCCACCCAACGGTTTCGGCGGCACTTTACGCCGGCTAGCGTTTCGGCAATACAGAGGTGTTACGTTCACGCAAGATGAACGGCATTGTCTGGAAACGTCGCGCGTTCGCATGTGTTGCGGTGCGCCCTTACCCAAGGTGTGCCCATGCATTCCCGCCTACGCTCGTGCCTGCTCGCCGCCGCCGCGCTTGCGCCTGGTTTTGCAATTTTCCCTGCCTGCGCCGATGAAGACACCAAGGCCGAATTGCAGGAGATGCGTGCCGAAATCCAGCTGCTTCGCAAGCAGGTGGGCATATTGACCGCCCGCGTCGCGCAATCGGACCGCAAGGCGGCCAGGCGCCAGGCTGCCGTGGCGCCGCCCCCAGCCGAGCCGCCGCGGATCGGGCAGGAGGTGCCGGCCAATGACGTGCGCGCAGCGGCGCAACCACCCTCGGCGGCGACGCAGGAGACGAGTGTTCTGCGCTCGGCTGCCAACGCCGGACCGCAGGCCGTCGCCGTGGCACCGAAATCCGGCCATGGTTTCATGGAGCACAAGGAGGGCAGCACGCTCACCTTCTATGTGCCGCACGGCGAAATCACCGCCTACGGCAATCTGGACGTGGATATCGAGGGCGCCACCAAAGGCATCCAGTCGCTGCGTGGACCTGGCGGATCTTCGCCGGTCGGCCATCTGGGGTGGCAGCCGGCGATATCGACCAACCTGTCCTATGTCGGGTTGCGCGGCTTCGAGACGGTTGCCGGCATGCCGTTCCGCTTCGTCTATCAGTTGGAGACGCAGATCGAGATTTCGGCGTCCTCGGGCATTGGCGAGAGCAACAGCAACCAGAGCAACGTGGTCAAGGGCGGGCTGACCTCGCGCAACTCCTATATCGGTGTCAGCAACAATGACTGGGGTGCGCTGCTCATCGGCAAGACCGACGCGCCGTACAAGCAATCCACCGCGCGGCTCAATCCGTTCATCGGCATGGTTGGCGACTACGCGGCCATCATGGGAAACACCGGCGGCGACAACCGGGTAGAATTCGCCACCAGGCTGGATCATTCCATCTGGTACGAATCGCCGCAGTTCTTCGGCTTCAAGGCCAATGTGCTCTACTCGCCAGGGCAGAACCGCGCCAGCAACAGCGACAATATCGCCGCCGGCGAGAGCGATTGCACCGGCGGCAACATCCCCGGCAGCGGCGGGTCGCTGCCGTTTGCCTGCAACGATGGCGCGTTCAGCGACGCGGTCAGCGCCAGCCTGAGTTTTACGCACGGACCT
>Ga0116231_10004619_pt1 | contig 27721 bp, 18 predicted proteins | sample S1TSphgellanicum_2_FD_89695 | JGI IMG/M metagenome (GOLD analysis project Ga0116231, IMG submission 89695) | Host-associated microbial communities from peat moss isolated from Minnesota, USA - S1T2_Fd - Sphagnum magellanicum MG | ecosystem: Host-associated > Plants > Peat moss > Unclassified... | reverse complement strand
TAGGTTTTTATACCTAATCATTAATTATAGGGTCCTACACCTAGGCATAGGAACTTAGGTTATAGGTTCCTAAACATAGGAACCTTAGGAATATGTATTTAATTTTTGGCTTAACCTAGGTTGTCTAGGTTCTATTCACGTGGCATAGCTAAATGACCAATGTTTAAATGTCATGTGGCATAACCTAATGGCCAATGTTGAAATGTCATGTGGCATAGCCTATATGGCCAATGCTTAAATGCCATGTGGCATAACATAGGTGGCCAATGTCTAGATGCCATGTGGCTTAACTTGGGTGGCCATTGTTTAAATGCCACATGGCATTTGCCTAGTCAAAATGGTGTTTGACTAGTTAAAACATCATTTGACTATTGTATTAACTAGTCAAAAATGTCAACATGGTAAAAAAATACATGACTCAATACAAGGATAGGTTCAAAACAACATGTCCAAAATGGGTATTTTTTACCAAAATTTTTAGTCAAAAAAATTAGGAATTCTAGTATGAAATACTCAATCATATATTATATATGTGTTCATTGTCCCATTTCAATTCTATATGAAAAGTTCCACTCATGTGATTTCATGAAAAACATCTGGATGAGGTTTTTCATTTAAACAAACATAAATGTGTGAATACATAAAACTTTATTGAAAAAACATTATCATTTGAAAGGTAACAAGAATTATGTTGCAAGCTTTGTGTCAAAAATTAATTTTATGTTTTTTTCAAAAAACTAGATGAAATGAAAGAAAATTTGGCCCCAAAATAATGTACAAAATCTACCCCCAAAAAAGTACATTTTCTTGTTCAAAATGTACCACCATAACGTGCTTTCACCCTAAAGTGCCATCATTTGTTGAAGCAAAACAATTATTGAGGGTAAAATTCCTTCCACATATATAATAATTTATTTATTTTTGGATCTTTGAATGTATACAAAATTATTTATTTGTTCGTTTAACACCTTAGGTCTACACATGATGTGGTGTTCCATAATCAAGCATGGCTAAAATTTATTTGGAAACATTATCTGGGTCCACTTTCATGTGTAAACAATTGTTTTTATGAGTTCATGAAGACCTTGGGTAAAAAAATCTTGTTTCTTGTGATGGAGTTGACTACATCTTGTAATGCCAACAATTTTTATTAAAGATATCCAAAAATGTTCAAAACTTGAAACATACATTCCTTATTTGGCAAAAGATCAAGTGAGTCATTGAACTTGGGGTGAACATCGTAAAGAGGGAAAAAATGTGGGGTGAAATTCACAAATCCATTGATTTTTGTTGGATTTTAAATTTCACCCCATGAAACAATCAAACGTAATTAGAGAGGTTTCAAAGAGGAAGAAGGAGTGGAAAAGAAAGGCAATCAAAGATAGCAAAACTTATAAAGGTTTGTAGGAAAGAAGGGTGATTTAAAAAAAAGAAAGTGAAAAAAATAACACTAAAGAAATGTCATGCATTTTTAAGACATGAAGAAATGTAGTTGATGGCTTTGGGAGAAGGAACCCCAAAGGACAACTTTAATGACTCACCAAAACACAAAGGTGTGTTATCTTACCTTCAACTTCCAATTGTGTTATTTAATATGGATCCCATGTTGCAACTAATATAGATTAAATTAAATGATTATTTTGTAATTAAAACCATTAACAATGTTGCATTTTATAATTAGCATGACATGCCAAACTACCATCTTAACATTCAAAGGTGTTGTGTCATGTTTATTTCATGGAAACCATTGACATTGACCTTTAATGCCCTCATCCTAATGCACATGAAGCTTGCACTTGCTGCTTTTTAAAAATTGCAACTACAATCCACTAGCTTTGGCACCATGGCATGAGATATGGTGGTTAACAATGAGGATTAGAAAGCTTTGATTAAGGCAAAAATGGAAATTAACATAAAGAGAACAAGACAAATGAGGTTTAGGAATCTTAAAACAACTAAAGATTTAGGAGTTTTAATAGATGCAAAATTTAAAGTAAAGAATAAAGAAATGTTAGACTTGTACTTAGAAAATTTCCATCCTAACCATAGTTAGCCATGCCTTTAACCTAGGCATTAATGACTTTCTATGTGAAGTTTGAACATTGTTTGTGCATGAATCTAATCAAAATAGTTGCAACTAGGAACAAATGACTATACTTTTCCTTTGTGGAATCAAAACATTTCACTAGTATTCTCCATTTCCATTTTAACCCCTTACTTCCCCTAAGTAATAAACCATTAAATCTCATCACCTATGGCCTTTTTAATGCATGATGTAAGGAAAATTATATCATCACAGTTGCATTCTTGTTTTAGTTTCACATGAATGTGTCATGTAAGAATTATGTAGGACGTATATATCATGTTTCATGTATAAGGTGAATTGGAACAATCATTGTTTTGGGTTCAACTTAATTGGTTGGCTTGTCACAATGTGAAATTTGCAAATGAATCTTGCATGGGTGATATTTAATGGGAGGGACCATTAATATAATAATTCATCAAACTTCAACAAACTAAGGTTTGTTAAAGTTTTGAACAAACCTAAAGTTGAAAGCGTTGTGACAAACACATCCCAAACACCCTCATTTCAATTGATCAAATATTTAACATTTGACTTCAACTCATTTGCATTGAACAACTCCAATGTGTTAATGTTCAAAATTATAATCGCAAGTATGATTTGATGCTATATGTGCATCCTATGAACAATCAATTCATCATCACTTAACAAGAAGTAATTGAAATTACTCATGTCCAAAAATACATCATTGCTAGAAGAAACCATGGAACACAAGAAAAAAACCCAAAGAAAATCCTTAAAAGAAGCCTAATTTTTTAAATAAAAAGAACCTTAAAACAAAGCCCCCAAAAAACTTTTAAAATCCTAAAAAGAAATCCCAAAAGAAGTTTTAAAACTAAAATGAAACCCTAAAAAAATGTCCTAATAAAAAACATAAAATTTTAAAAATTAATAAAAAGAAAAATTCACTTGGAATTTTTAAAAAAATAATTAAAAACTCTGAAAACAAGAAGAAGAAATGAGAAACCCTAAAACCAACAAAAAAAAACTAAGAACCCTAAAAGAACAAAAAACCAAAAAATATTTAAAGCAATTACAAATCAAAAAAATTCCCATGAAATGAAAATGAGAAAGTTGAAATGCAATAGAAAGTGGAAGAGCCCACTCATATAAGTCCATGTAAAAGAAATCCTAAAATCTATAAAGCAAATCCTGAAATAACTTTGTAATGAAATAAAGGAGGAAATTGAGACTGGGGTTGGGATAGGGTATGGGATGAGGAGGGCCTTTAAGGATAACTTTATTGTAGAAGGTTTATTGTAGAAGCAGGTCACATGAAATGATGAACTATTGTTGCACCTAATTAAATTCTAGAATGAGAAATTATGTTCTAACTTTGTGTTTTTACTAACATCTGTTTTATAAATAAATAAATAAATAAACAAACAAACAAAAGAAAAACACTTGGCACAAGAACAAGAGAAGAAAGAGAGATTGAAGTCCAAACAAAAGACCACACCTAAAAACACATAACCCACGATGGGGAGCCCTAAAAAAGAGAAATCACAAAACCTAGGACCTAAACCCATCACCAGTAACATGAAGCAAGTTGTGCAAGGAGGTGGGCTAAAAACATGGAAGGACACCAAGCCTACAACATGTAGTTGGATGTTGAGAAGTTACATGACTCCACGTATAACTATGGCAAGACATATAGATTGATTTCAAGAATGACTCATTTGACTAGCAAGCTAAATAGTAACATTAAAAGGTTCATAGCAAAAGGTGTTTTGATTTTAGGAATGTTTTATGTTGAGGGTGTTAACTTGCATAAAGACTTACAAGAATTTATGTGATAATAATCGGGTATCACATGAAAAAAAACAAAAGAGGTTTAGGATTTTTCAAAACACTACTAGAAATTTTGTCTTTTGCAACTTGTCTTATGCAACTAAAAAATGTCGCATGCAACTGCACATGTTACATGCAACTCCAAAATAGTTGCATGTGAGATTTTTTAGTTGCATAAGACAAGTTGCAAAAGACAAAATTTCTAGTAGTGAAATGGGTTTTTCAAAATGCCGGTGCTTTATGTGTCTCCTCCAAATACAACAAAAATATGCTATAGAACAATGTGTCCTCCAAATACACTACTAAATTTCTTATAAGTTTTTACAATGGAAAAAAATGGGGCCCAAAAATAATTATACGCATTGGTCATTTTTTCCTTGGAAGAACTTAGAAGCAATTAGAAAGAAATAGAAATGGAAAAGAAACAATGGACTGAATTATTCTCCTTGAAAATGATTAAAAAATGCCAATATCAAAAATACAAAATCCAAGTTCGTACAGTAAAAGTATAAAAAGTTGTACATGTACACTCCAGATCGTATGCGTACAAAGCCTCGGTCACGAAACCCTAAAGTAGAGCGTCCCCGACAAGTGTTTTCCGACTGTGTTCGATCCTGATACATTCGAGCTATACCGACGAGAGCGAGTTTGCATTTTGTTTGGTGTTGGAGACACCAAGCTTGTGCTGGAGCTTCATCATAAAAGAATTTCGTAAGGTGTGTGGGTTGTGTCCAAAATTTTGTCTCAATATGTTATCAACAAGAGAAAAACACCTTCGTGTATGATTGGTTTTATGTCCTTTGCAAATTTTGATTCAATCGACTTTTGTAGTTGATCTCGATGTTTTGGAGGGTTTGGCTTTTTCTCGGCAATCTTGTAGATATGTGATCCAGATGTGGCTGTGTTGCAAATAACTGAATTGAGATTTGGTGGACTTGGCAGGAAACACATTAGGGTTTGTTCAGAGCTCGAAGACTCAAACATGGCTTTGCAATGGATGTTGTTGGGCGTGGTGGCAGGTGCTGAGGCAGTCGTTCTTTTGCTGTTGACAGCTCCGCTGCCACGACCACTTGCCCAACAGGTAGTGGAGTTTGTGCGCAAAATTTTGCAACCTGGCTTCGCCATCATCCCTTTTGCAGTTTTCCAGCTCCTAGGTCAGCTTCCCACATCTCTGTTCAACCCTAAAATCTGAGGATGCAGGTTCAATACTAACATCTGAGGATGTGTGGAAATTCCTCTCTAGAGACCATGTGTATGTGCATGACATATGATGATTGCATCACCTTATGTCCCTTGAGTGCTAGCTGGCATCATGACTGAGTGAGTCTTCCCATTGCTTCTGGAGATGTCACACAAACTCAGGCCACGGATTTTGTACAGTAGTTTGTCTAGAAACTAACTTGGGCAGATTGTTATGTACTTATCTAGCTCCACCCTCTGGAGCTGATGAAGGCAGTGGGTAGTCATGGCAGCTCATCATTGCTATTCATGGTGAAGGTGGAGGTTTGACACTTTGCGAGGGACTCTCATAAGATTACAACCACACTCATTGTCATGTTACCTTCAAAGTGTTGTTGTGGAGATTTCTGATTACTCTGCAATCTCTTAGATATGATGATGACATTTTGTATTGACAATATGGTAATGCAGAGATATACTGGAAGAATGAACACCGTATTAATTGTGCCAAAGATGTCTGCACCACATTGGAGAGAGATCGCTTTCAGAGATCTGTAAGCACCTTTCTGTAGTCTCTCAGAGCATGCAACCACATCTCTTGTTTTTGTGCTCATTTTAGACCATCTGGATTCTGGTTATGTTATGGTTTAGCTTACCCTACATTTCAGCTGAATGCTGCCACAAATTGTCTTCATGATTGGGTTCTTTGAAACATCATTGAACTTTTGACATTTGTGGCCTGGAATTGGATCTTTTTGTTTGGTTATTTTTCACACTAGCTTTTTTTATTATTGTTCCAATCCCTTAGGTTAATGACCTTGGGCACCTGCACCTAACACAAGTTCCATGTCCTTGTACCTTACACACTAATGTACCCAGGTTTTCAAGTCGGAGCGGAATACACTGTTGGCCATTGCAGCAGTTCTTCTATATTGGTATCTTTTTTACCTTTAAGCTCTCACTACTGATGATAGCAAAGTAGCAGTGGGGATTTCCCAATGACTTTCAAGAATGCATGTAAGCATGCATGCAACTGTTACCATAAATGTTGGTGTGGGGTTGCAACATGGGATGATTTATTATGGGCAGAATATACCTTGAGCTCTTGCATATCAAAAATCTACAAGGCTGCTCAATGTAATAGTCGATAGCAAAGCTTAGCATGACCACTCAATAAGTATGGGCCCACTTGGATTCATTGTGAGAAGGGTACATTGTTGGGCACTCACGGTGCCTCTGTTTAGTCAATGTGGAGTCTCTTGTCATTTCCAGTTTCAGTTCTAAGTTAATCTGTATGCATGTATCAGAGGAATGGATTTTGAAGTGGCAGATTGGTACAGTAAAATTTTTGTCTGTACTGGTTTCAAACAATGAGTTGTTGTGTACTTATTCTGGTAAGGCTTTCTTTTGACAGGTTGATATTCCGGGTGACAAAACTGCAACAAGATGTGTTACAAGCAGATGAGAGGAAAGATAACATAGCCAAGAGAGTGAAAGATGAGTAATTTCACCAATTTTTGAAGTCTCCATGGATATTGGGCATTCTTTCTGTGAGTACGTGACTCCCACAAGTTCTCTTCAAGACAGGTGTTGATGAATCAATTTCTGATGCAATTAATTGTTCTCCACCTACCCGCACAGAAATGGTTGTGTGCCCATCTTGTTGTATTTGTGTTGTTCATAGAATATACCTTTGCAGGCTAGTCTTCTTTCTTTGAAGGCAGTAATGATGTACATACTAAGTCTTGTAATTCTGGTCATACATTAGTAGTATTCAACCAGGGGCCTTTTGCTGGTATTTTCTCAATAATCACCTTGTCAGGTTTGCAGCACTTTCGAATGAAAACAGAGTGCTGATACATTTGCCTCTTGGAGGTCCTTTGTGGTCCCACCAACTTATTGAATGCTTAGATTATTTGGAAACTGCTTTCACAAAACTTTTTCTTTTTAATTTTTGAAGATTTCAGTGGTTGGAGTGCAAGAAGAAAATAACACAAGGTTGTAGAGTACTTGTTCAAAAGGCATCCTTGAAGATAAAATTGCCCATGAAGTGAAATGACCCTGTATGAAGAAATGATCTTGTTTATGGAATTGTAACATGATGTCAGTCTTTGGAATTCCACTGTCCAAGAATTTGCCATACATGCACAGCACACTAAAAGCCTCTTGGAGTTCGAACAGATGTGTCAACAGGCTGTAGAGAGAGATATGCTCAATGTGTTTGACATTCTGACAGCCTGATAGCAAGAAGCCTAGTGGATATGAAGCACGGTGGCTGGAATCCATGGGTCTTTTGTTTGTGTACACAGTTTTTCTGCAACATTATTGCTTCTTGAGTGCCACTAACTGACTTGAATGAGTTGTCCCATTGTGTCTAGAGATGTGACACAAAATCACAATGCAGATTTTTGTAGAATTGTTTGCAACAATATTTTGAGATCATTCTATTTTTATTTATACGCCCATTGTCACAAGCTGATGAAGTCAGTAGGGGGGAGTAGTGGCAGCCGGTCACTGCCACTCATGATGAAGGTGATGTTCTAAAGAGGTGCATGACCAACCACACTCATTCTTACTGCGTTTCATCTGAGTGTATATGTTCAACAACAGAGGTCAGAAAGAGTTGTCAACAAACAAGTGCAATCACCTACAAGTGCAACCAGGTGATGGTCTAATACTCTGTGAGTGACTGACCGCACTCAATTCTTATCATGTTTTAGTCTCTGTGTCACATGTTCAACTATGGAAGTTGGAAAGGGTTTTGTCAAATAAACAGGCAGGTTTCGCACCTGGATTGCTGTGAACAATGAGAGGTGCATACTGCATAAACTCTCGTTGTTGCCAAGAACAGATTTCAAAATGACTGAGATCAGAGCAGAAGTTTAGAGATTGCCAAAGTTGGCAGGAAGTTTTGTGTTTCCTGACGATGAGGAAGAAGCAAAGGTATTTTGTTTTGGTACCATATAATGAGAAGAAGCAGTCTGTTGCATTCAGGCTCCTCCTCAGAACAGAACTTGGTGCCACTCTGCATTTTCAAGACTTTTGCTGGTAAGTAGGTACGTGGCAACATGGCTAACCCTCGCTTTGTGTTCGCTTAGAGAAGAGAGAAGAGCTGAGAACAAGACTTGATTAGGTCAATGATGAAGCAAGCGAGCGAGAAATGCAATTGTACGACTACCCCATAGGTGATTTTCTGTCGTGACCACGCACGTAAGAACGTGTCTGCACAACCACAATTTTGACCTCAAAGAAAAGGATCCACGACGCAAAAGAAAACGAAATCTCAGCGATGATCGATCCTTACACTAATTGTTTTTCTCTCGTATTGAGCTTTAAACCTAATCTTGCGCTAACCCTAATGCGGGAGCTGGGAAGGACAGGCAAAGTGGTGCTTGAATCTTTGAAAGCAACTTTAGAGAGCTTGATGATGTGCTCGAATCTGGAAGCATTGCCAACTTGGTGATGGTGCTTTTTCCGTACGGGATTTCAGTGTAGTAGTTCTCAACAAATTTGCAGAGATAGAGAGAGAAGCTCAATTTGTGTTGACCCTGTTTCGGAAATGCGGACTCGTCGTTTTTGTGCTTTGGAAGGCATAGAGATTTGGCAACAACGCACACTTGGAGCATCTGATGATGCCAGTAACTAGTCAGGTACTCATCTTCCTCTCTCTCTGTGTCTCTCTCTTATGGTTGTTGTTTCTGTTCCTTCTTCAATCACAGTGCGTGAATATCATCAGAGGTTTGATAGAAGGGCGGACTAGGCATGCAGAACCAAGTGGTGGGGCCTGGAAGTGGTCGTCATATGGCTCTGATCGCTGGCAAGTCTGCGGCATTCAAGGAGAAATTTGTCTCGTTGTATGAAGATGTCTTTGCTTTGCGAAGTGTTCTCCAAACAGCAAAGGATCAAGGCATTCAAGGCCACACGGCGATTGCTAGATTCTGGGACGAATTGCTGCTTCTCAAGGTGATGAGCTTTTTGTCACCAGATCCAGATTTTGCACTGATGAATTGAGAGATAATTCTTCATGATCACATTCACGTGCCTAATAGGGTGTGGATCTATATATCTCTTTCTTTGCAGGTCAATGAGGCATTTCTCTCTCGGTGTATCTCACAAGCATCAGAGGAGCAACTGAGGGGGAATCTGCAGCCTGTCATTAATGATATTTTTGCAACCTGTGTAAGGTGCGGTGAGCAATGCAAAAGTCTTTTGATTGTTACAACTGACTTCTGTGACTGTATTCACCTCTTTAGGCAGTCATGTTGTTGTCTATCTTAATTTTTAATACCAGTGATGTTGTGCTTCTCCCACAGATATTTGAATGATGGCAATTTCATCAGAGTGGCTCATGCACTGGAGACATTGGCAATTCTGCTTCGAGAAATTTTCAAGAAGCGTTTCAATGAGCAGGTTTGTTTTATGCTGTGCTGATGTACTTGTGACCTCAGGATGTTGTGCAATGTGTTTCTTGTAGATGCAGGAGCAGGTGTTTGTAACAGAATTGACAAGGTAATCATGTGTTGCAACGTGCAGGGTTTCACCATCCTCATACTGGTGGCAGGATCAGTTGATAATGCAGACAATTTTTTCCGACGGTTAATCATGGGGATTGTGGGCCTGTTAACAAGGGATGATGTACCAGTGCTTGTCAAATCCTTGGGTGTTAAGTAAGTAGTCCATATTTGGGCTGTGAATTATGCAAAGCTCAGACTAGTCTTGCTGCTCTGTGGCTCTTAACTAGGTTGTTGCCATGGCCATTGTAATGTACAGGATACTGTACTTGCAGAGTTTGAGTAAGCAAGTGATGAAAAACTTTGGATTGGTTTGCTTACTGGAGTTATGGATGATGCAGGGTGTACTTGACCATCTTAACAGCCACACATAATGTGAACACCAATCCCATAGCAAGCTACCTCTTTATCTACAATGTGTTTGATGCACTTGTTGCTGTTTCCAACTTGAAGCTTGCTGGTGAGCGGAGTAGGGCGGAGCTTGATGCTACTCTGGTTCTCATTTTGCTTCTTTTATGGAGAGAGAGCTCAAATCCATATGCAGAGCGGATTCTATCACCTGTGTCTCCAATCTTACCCCTTCTCCACACAGTAGCCTCACTCCTCTCTCCCTTGAATAATGTAACACCAACTGATTTCACAAGCTCCCTCTCAAGTCTCAGCTTGACCCGGAGTGATGGAAGTGTGTTTGGGTATATTGGTAGCCTTTTTGGGTATGGTGCCACTCATCAGGACACCAGTCGCAATGTTGTGTCAGGGATCACAGGCCCTGAAACCCTTGACACGGAGTGGTGCAACACAACAGCTGGTCTCCTGTTGCTCTATTTTCTCTTCTACCTGAACCCAATGCTGAAATCAGCGCAGGTACTCTTTTTACCACTCTTCTGTAGGAGTATGTGTGCCATGAATTCACAAGCCATTTTCTTCCTAGGAGTCAGGTGCAGAATCTAAATTCAAACTCAAGGCTTGTGTTTGGACCTGACACATCTGCCAGGTCTTAGGTGACAGATTGACATCTTTTGCGTATATTCTACTATTTCTTGTGTCACCATAACAGTGTCTTCATTTTTGGTGCAGGTTTGGCCGTCATCCAACTTTAACACTGTGCAAGGGGTTGGTGTGCCTGGGCAGTCTGTAACGCTTCTCTGGATGGAGGTTTTGAGGTCAGATTAATTCACAGGATTCCTAATGATATCTTCCACAGTGAGTTTGGCAGTAACTTTGGATACATAGATGGTCTGTCTGCAGACATTATGTGATAAACTTTCAGACTGGCTTGGTTATCGGTGCAGTTAAAACATGAAAGAAGCACCTGTGTGTGTGTGTGTGTGTGTCTCTCTCTCTCTCTCTCTTCCAAGGTTAGTGAACAGTGAGATGACAGGGTTTATGAAGTGCAGTCTAAAGACTATGAGCTCAAGAGTGACTTTTCACATGCATTGAAATAGAGAGAGGGGGCCTCTGTAGTGTCAATAACCATGAGTTCTTTACCTGCCCAGGTCGTTTTTCTCCATCTCTAAAGAAATTATCTCCCAGCTAGCAACATCAGGTGTTTCAGGAGTTTTGCGTGCAAAGCTTTGCTTGACCATTTTACGCTGTTTGGTTGAGGATCGTGTGGCATCTGACTTCCTGTCACAGTGTGATTCTCGAACTTTCATGGCAGACCAGGTACCAAATCTGAGTACTAAAGGATCCTCACAAGTTTGTTTGCAGTTCATTCATTGTGGGTGTTAGCCAGCGTCTCAACTGAGTTCTTCCCATTGCTTCTGGGAAACAGAAACTCAGGCTGCAAACTTTTGTTTGATTGTTTGTCTGGAATTTTGGGCAGATTATTCTATACTTATCTATGAGCACTGTTGGGAGCTGATGAAGTTGATGGGGGGTCATGGTAGCTAGTCTATGCTATATTCATGGTGAAGGTGATGGTTTGGTACTTTGTCAGTGGCGCTCATAAGGTTATGACCACACTTTTTGTTTGTTTTGGTTTTGCTGGAACTGACACAAAGGCTGCCTTCAGAGTTTCCTTGTGGAGTTGCTTTATAATCTCATAGATAAATTCATCTTGGTGGTCAATGTTGTGAATACTGGAGGTTATTCCTGCCAAGTATGGCTGTGAAACACTGTTGAAGGCAATTGATTACCAAGCCAATACAATGAGAGTCAACAGTAATAGAGATCTGGGTCATTGCATGTGGTGTAGCAGTCACTCTATTAATTTGTCATACTGTAAACAGTGTTTCCAAATTGTTAAAGTCATATGGATTTGCATTAGCATGTGCCTTGTGAAGTACGTTAAAATGTCATACATTTCTTGACTGACATGCCTAATCAATCACTTGCCAGGTATCCTCAAATGGTTTGACAGGTATCCCAGTTGTTATTCAGTTCAAGAGTGTCACAAGCCTTATTGTTGAACTTGGGGCAAATGTACTGGCTTTGAAGCCCATAGCTCCCCACTTGGACCCAGATCTGTTTTATCGTGCAGCTATCCTAGTTCCCATTGTCTTCAACAGTTTGAAGGTGAGGGGATTTCAGCTTTCATCTAGCAGCATGAACTTTTTTGCCCTCTGGGATGCCCTACTGAAGACCTGTGAGTGGTGTGGAGATGAGAAAGCCTTTCAACGACCAGGGGTGCCTGAATTAGCTGGCCTGACACTTGGGATAATTGAGATGTCTCTTGGGAGCAACCCTGAAATATGGGCTGCGCCTGATGAAACAGAAAGGCTACATGCTATGGTTATGGCTCACATCATGTCAATGGAGCACCTAGTGCAGACTGCAGCCAAATCTGTCGTCAGGAGTCACATCCAACTTGTAAGAATCTGCCTGTGAAATAAAGTTTCAACACATCTGTCTGTTGTTATTGTGTGCGGGTCTGAAATATGTGTTCTCATGAAATGCAGGTTAATGTGGCAGCTGTGAAGTACCACTACGAGGTTCAAATTGCAGGGTTGGGTGTTCGGGGGCAGGCTACCATGGAGCAAGCTCTTGTGGGTGTGAGGAAGAAAGGAATAGCAAACCTCAAGTTGAAGTCTGTGCATACAGGTCCTGGTCATTCATACATGGAAGGGATGGTCGAATTAGGACTCCTAACCAACTTGGCTCGTTCACTGCTGATTGAGCATCGAAAGCAATCCAGCATTGGAATGCCAAAGCTTGAGTTGGAAGCTACATAGTGAGGGTGCAGCTTCAACCTGAACACTACGGAGTGGAACTTTGTCAAGTTCAAGTGGCATCCAATTTGTGAGTCACCAAATTGTCTGGGATCTCTTGCTAAATTGAGAGTTACTATTTTCATCCAGGAATTGCTGCATGTAAGTTGTTGACAGCTGGTTAGGTCTTGTTATTGTTCAACATAGTTCGGAGTCTTGTGACTAGCTCCAGCCAGGGTCTCCTATGTGTCTCCAGGTTATCAAGCAGCATTCAAAACAAATGTGTGAAACCCCAGGCCCTTCAATCCACTATTGGCATGATTGATGGTACATCTTAGCAGACCAAGTGCACTTCGTGACTTGGGCTGCACTTTATCATTACTCAGTACTTGACCTGTTTCCGTATATGACATTTGAATGCATACTCTTGTAGATGCAGTTGACTGCAGAAATTCTGCAATTCATAACCCAGTTACAAACAGCCACTCATGCTTGGCAAAAGCTTCAACTTGTGTATATTTTTTGTGAGTAAACTCTGAAAATTTGGTGACCAAAATGCATGCCATGCTTCAGTCTACTATTCATGATGATTCTTGAACTAATGGTTGTCCATGGGAGGTCCTTCCAGAGTCTTGAACCACATGAGCCATCTGTTGTTCAAGGTTCGAATATGGACTTGGATTCCTGAGCCATGTGAACATGTTCTCCAAGTCTCAAAAGCGAGCTTGGAGGTTGATAGTGATGGTAATCGCTCTCCCATCACCATCATCTCCCAATGCAACTACTAGCACTAGCCTCATGTGTTGGAGATCACATCTGATGATTAGCTGGGACAAAGATTATAGAGCATATATGAGGAATTTAAAAAACCAGGGTCCTTCTAAAGCCCTATAAGGCAACAACTCATGCTTCTTAAACCAAGACAAGGTGCAAGGCACGCTTGCTAACACATCATGGAATGATGGTGGCCTACATGGACAAGTTGATGTAATGGGATTGTCATGAATGACATCCAGCAACCAACTTCAACCTAACTTAAATCATATGACATATGTTATGAGATTTACAATTCAATCAATGTCCAATTGATCCATCATCAATAGGTTTGTCATTCATGGATGAAATTCACTCATCATGATTTCAATATTCTTCTAATGATTAAAATCATAAATCATTGTCCATTTTTCAATGTGTTGTTAAGATCATATTTGTGTAGGGTTGGATTTCACTTTAGGTTCATTTTGTTATGGTATGTCATAGCCCTTTTGCGAATCCTTGTCACAAGGACCATATAAATGAAGTGGTGGGGATTAATTCAAGAAAACAAAAATCAATCGGTTTGCATTGTTGCCTCCACTATGAATTTCTAAACATTTTAGCATGTGGAAATAATGTTTATTAGTAAAATTTGTTAATTTCTTTTCTTTTGTATTTGTGTGGCCACCATTGCTTTAAAGTTCTCCATTGAAGGATGTAATAAATTGTGATAAATGATGGAATTGTGTAGTATGGTTAAGTAATTTGAATGCAAAATTAAATTGTAAAAAAATTAGTTTAAAGAGTATAGTTGAGCCCTTAATTGTCACCACAAATTTGTTCCATGACAATGAACATTGCAAATAAGTGCAAATGTCATAAACATTAACTCTAATGGCATGGGATCAAATTCTAGTGACAAGAAATTTGAGGAACTAGTATATTATGGGAAATTTTACATAATTCTTTATGGTTCTCTATAGACAATTCCACAAACAACTACCTAATTCTTTCTTTTCTTTCCCAATAGCTACCTCACTCCTTCCCTAATAATTATTTCATATCCTTTTTTAACCTTGGTTGTCAAAGTTGAAAGTTGATCATCATTTGTAGTGTGCAATAACATGGAGCCCAAGTTGGGTGAATATGGCATCATGACAAAATTCCAATGACAATGATAATCAAAACCATTAAAGGTGAGGCAAGTACATGGTCCATTTCACATTGTCATCCATTTGATAATTCCACATCAAAAGTTGTATTCAAAGGTGGTTTAGTCAATTCCCAAGCAAGAAGGCATTGTGACAAGGAATAGTTAGCAAAAGGAAGATGTGACAATGTGTGTCTCCTTTTAGTTTACTTTCAATCACAAAGTGGGATTTGTGATGTTTTGTTTGAAAAGACTCATGTTTTATTTGTGAATAAAGGAAGAAAAAAAAGAAAAGCACTTGCATGCACGCACACACAACATGGGTTATTGACATGCTCCTAAGTTCCTAGTTAGACCCAAGATGGATCTAACTTATTCAAACAATGGAATTGTGATGAACTCTGGGCACGTTTTTAGCTCTCAACATTAAAAAGGGTAGAGGGGTGTGCTAAAGCTTTGGGATGGGATTAGGAAAAGTGACAAGCTTTAGTTACCTACTCAAACCTACATCAAATTGACCAACAAGTTGGTTAGATCACTTTCTGGAACATTTCTACTACTAGGACAAGCCACAGGCAACTTTGGACTCACAAGACTCACCACAGCCTGGACTAAGGGGAAGCCACCACTTTCCCCCATATAGTATTCTTTGTGCCTTTCCGTGGCACTTACATCCGAATGACTTTTTGTCCCGAGACTCCCAAGGAGGAGTCCCAAAACTGTCCAGGCTTGAACTCTTAGAACTTTGCAAGGTCATAACTCTTTGTTCAGACCTCCAATTGGGATGAGGTCTAAAGCAAACTTGTAGCTTTCCTCAAAAGCTTTCCAACAGTGTATCACACTTCACCTGCACACACCAAGGTCAGGTCGATTCTTGACTTTTAGTGGGTGGAAGTCAAATTGTCAATTTGACTCTCGGCCCTTCTTTTTGCCATAACTTGTGCTGTAGATGTCCAAATGGCCCATGCGAACCCATTTTCGACATCTACACTTTGATAGTTTTTCAATGATATAAAAAACACTTTAATGCGAGGTGTTTTGACCCCTGTAATCGAATTATGAAATTTTAAAAATCCTAGAGGACTCCCAAGTCCCCATTTTGGGAGTGTGAGTTTCATCCTCACACCCTTTCAAAGTAGGGTTGCGATAGTTATGTATAGTAATAGGGTGGAAAGTTGTCCCATTTTGGCAAGTGAAAAATATCATGGAGATTTTGGCCTCACATAAATTTGTCATTGAAACAATCTTGGGTTAGGACATAGTCCAAGATTTATTTATGGTTTCCTTGCATTCAACTTCAAGAAAAAGAATAAGAATTTTTTTTTTTTTAATTACTTATTTAGTCAAATTGCAAGTAAGGATTTTGACATAGGAATTAAGATTGAGAGAAACTAATTATAGTTGATAAGCATTTATTTGCATAATAGTAATTAGATGAAGATTAAGGGTTTGGAACAAGACTTGAAATTAAGGTAGATTGTCCATTGTTGATTGCAAAACACAACAAAATGTTTCACCCTCTTCATTTATTCCAATAAAAATTTCCAATATTCTCTTTGAGCTTTGTTGGTTTCATTTGTGACTATCATTATTGACCACAATGATTATTAACCATCCAAAGACTAGGCTTTCAAATTTTTGATACCCTTATTCATAGGATATTCTATTAATGATGGAGCTAAATATTATTATACTAAACTACATTTGAACCATTTTTTTGGTGTGCTATTAGTAAGATTTCCTTGTTATGAAAACAAAAGAAGTTAGTTGAATGATATTTGATTTTGTATGGCCAAGTAATATTGAGGCATTTAGTAGAAATTCCACAATGTGTAGCAATGAGCAAATAAGAGTTGAATGTAGTAAGGTGCAAAGAGAAACATATCAATGAATTAGATGTTTTTAAAAATATTTTGATGCTAAACAAGTTGTTAATTCAATGCTAAGTTGCTTTTTTATATGCTCACAAGTATTTATTTGTGACAAACAATAACAAGTTTGTGATTTGACGAGATTTTTTATCAAAATAATCAAACTATAATTTCCTCCACCCTTACATTGAGCAACAAATTGAGTTACAACATGTATTTAAACATAGAAAGTGATGCCTTATGGTTAAGAGATTCCCTTATCTCATGCAAATGTTTGGTGATGTCCAAATTTTGTATTGCATTAAAATTTGAAACTTCTTGTTAAAATTTCTTGAGCTTTCAAGAAATCAAAATCTTTTTTACTAGAAAAATGGATAAAAAATACCAATTATGAACCTAGTCCAACTTGACAATGCCATTTTGAACAAGTCGATATGTCTAATTCATCAATTTCAAACAATGACTTTCACAAAACTTTAAAATATATATATAATTTTATATCTCTAGGGCTTTGCTATGCATGCACTACTAGTGTCATTGTTGTCATAATTATGCATAAAATTGGGTGGACATTAAATGTACCATGATGTTCAAGGACATGGGTGCACATGTAAGTAAATGGGGAAGATGAAATGAAACATTGTAATTTGGTAAGTATTTCTAGATCTAAAATGTTTTTGGATGGTATATTAGAATAGAGGATGATACATTAATTATTACAATTTGCATGTGGATTAATTATGGAGCTAATATTTAATGATTGTCATTGATATGCATATGTTAATTTGTACACACTTATGTTTGTAACAGATGTTCTCAAATACTCCAAGGAACTTGAATGCTCATTACATACAAATCAAAGCAGTTCAAATGTTAGTGTTCTTGTAAATTTATGTTCATTCAAATGCCCAAAAAAATACAAATTTAAATTTGAAATCTATTTTTTTCTTGATAATATGTTATAAACATCAAGTGAAATATATCAAACACAGCTTTTGATTACGTGTGGAAATAAGATTTTGATTTTTTTACAATTTTGCTTTGCCACATGTTCGAATATTTTTGAAGAGCAATATGTTAGATTAGATTTATTTGTGTCCAAGTATTTGTGTCAAAACATCAATAATGCACCATTCAATGGATATGTAAGCCACTATAGGAGTGATTATTGACATGGTACAATTGTAGTTGATCCAACAAAAGGATGATTTAGAATCAAATATAGATGCAACATTTCCATAAACTAAGTGATTACAATTGAAGGCTAATCCATTGCAAGGTGATTGGGGAATACTTGGTAATTGTATTATTAGTGAAAGTTCTATAGCCGAGCTAGATCAATGTAAGAAAAATATCTTTTACTACCTAGCACAAGCTAGTGTGCAACAACTTTGGTCTTACAAGAAAAAAATTGTGATATAGCAACCTAATCTACTAGCCTTGGTCAATGGGTTCTGTTTTGTTATCAATACTTAAAACAAGTTGAGTAAAATTTAAGTAAATTTTCTAAACAAAATTTTGTAGATTTACAAGTATAATGCCCATTTTATATTGTAGTTTGTTAATCCTTAAAGCTATTGTTTGGATGCTATCCTTTATATTGTTGATTTTCCATTTTTGATGAAAAATTTGTGTATGATCATGGTCAAAGGTATTCAATATGTGATTTATGATACCAAATTGATTGGTGTTTGTTGGGCATTGGATCCAACTTTTGGAAGTTTTACCTTATTAGGACTGGTTTCATATTCGGTGAACCGATTTCTATTGTGAAAGTGTTTAATCTGTTTAAATTTGAATGGATTTTTTTCGGTGTTCAGAGTGTGGACAGAGTAGGTAGATGTAACAACATATTATCTATTGGCAGGGCCACCGTGTTTGTGATGCCTTGTTTTGTTTTGTTTTGTTTGTAACCATGCTTTAACCCTTCAAATTTTGGGACCCCTTATTGTGCCTTTGGTGCCTTGGAAAGGCCTAGACAAAAACAATGTGCATGTGTGATTCTAGACCAATGGAACAAAAATGATTAAATTTATAGTTTCACCACTTCAGTTGGGGCTTGTTGCAATGTTGGGTGGGTTTACATTTGTACCTAGGTCCTTTAAGCACGAGAGCGATCTTACACCTATAAGAAGTAGGAATAAGATCAATTTTATTTTTTGGGTGGGATATTCATGGATACCTATGAGGTGCCCTCCAAATACACAAGAAAATATAATTTACAATTTCTTGTCATATAAGATGGTATGACATAATTTCCCATGTATTAGTGAAAGAATATGGGTTTTTTTAAAAAAAAAATTCCCATGGTACCCAGTGTAGTGTATAAATCATTGAATATTTTTTCGCTCTGGTTTATTCATGATGGGTATCACAGGGAAAAAAATATATTTTCCAAATGCCCTGGCTATCATATTCTCCTTAATAATATACCCTCAAAATACAATTTAAAAACCAACGGGCAGGGCGGGCTTTACTTAAATTGAAATGCAAAATGAACTTGATGAGGAAAAAAAGAGTGCAGGGTAAAAACCCTAGGTCGAGGGCATTTACCAAAATAAGAGCACACAAGGTGATAACCGATTTTGATAACCAAGTGCTTCATATATACAACAACAACCGATTATCAATAAAGTCACCCTCTCTTTCACTCCCTATCCTGTCTGCGGTATCTGCAAAGTAATGAAATTTCCTTAATTCTTAGTAGGAAATGCTGAAACTCAGCATTTAATGCACAAGGTTCCAGAGTAATTATAGTAGTTGTACAGGTAAGAAGCAGTGAAAATATATGCTGTGGAGACGCTCGGGTAAAAGGAAAGAGGGGGATGAAACTCAGTTTTCCACTAAAATTGGTGGAAAAAACTAGTTTGGGTGCCAGTTATATGGTTTTGTAAAATTTCATTACCGGTTACCCATTTGATGCCCTATTATGCTGAAACTGGCCGTTCTCACCCCCTAATCGCCTGACTTTACAGATAACTTTATTATGAAAAACGGAGTACCCTCCCAAAATTGGAGAAAACGAGGCAAACTGGGAGGGGGGCATTATGAAAAACGAATTGAAAAAAATAAAAATGCTTTATAAGCTTACCTCCAGATACACTGCAAAATTTCTGGCAGGTCATTACGTTTGAGGAATACAGCTTCCTCTTCAGAGTCAATCACAAATTAGTTCTGGATTTAACCCAAAATTGTGTAGGTAGCAAATTCTTCACAGGACCATGGGAAGTCTCTTACACTTTTGGCAGAAGTTGCAACGCATGAGTATCTCAACCAGTACAAGTCAAAGGCTTTGCTTTGTACTGGTTCACACTTGCACTGTACCAGTTCAACTAGTTGGGTTGCGAGCAGTGCCTTTTCTCTTTAGGGTTTGTTCGAATTGGTACACACTAGACATCCTCCATCGAGTGGCGAGCGTTTTCCTTGTGCGTCTCGGAGGTTTTTTTTTTTTGCGAGAAATTGTCGCGAGCGAAATTTGTTGTCAATTTGTTCTTTGCTCTTCTCTGCAACGACTTCTGCCTTCCTGACAAAAAAAGAAGCGTACGTGAACATGGGAAAACAGAGAGTCGTGGTAGGGGAAGAGGACGGGAACAAGATGACCGGGGATCATCACTGGGGAAGGGTGGTAGTTCCGCATGTGTTTCGTTTGGTCAGCTTGTATCTTGGCCAGCGTGACGTGTGCGCGTTGCTGTGTGTAAGTGCCTCCTGTCACCGCCAACTCGCTGCACACGCGCCTGTTTGCAAGGTATGTTTGCTGGCTTAGTTTTGTTTTTGCCATGTCAGGTTCCATTTCAAGTTCTGATGCTTAAGTTTCTTGCATTTGTTCACCTAATATTGAAGAGGACGTTGTACAAAGCAAAGTGAACAGGAGGAAATCTTTTGGAGTTGATAAAAGCAAAGATTGTTTCTATAATGTTATACATCCTAATAGAGCAAACAAGATGAATAAGCAAGTATCCTTTGCAATCCACAATTTTGGTTTTAGGGTTGTTTGTGTTCAAACCCTAATGAATTTGCATTGGAATATGTAGTCACAGAGACAGTCAGATGTGATTCTTGAGGTGAATGTTATATATCTAGTGCATGTTGTGATAGCAGGTGCTGGATTTGCAAGGAAGAAATAATGCAGGCGAGCGTTTAGTGGCTGCTCTGTCTTTGGTATCCCACACCCTCTCAGCTGTTGGAACTACCAAAAAAAAAAACATATGTGTATATTTAATGAACTATATTGCAAATGATCCTTGCATACATTTGTGTGCTCGACATCCATTGAGCTATCTTCTGACATCATAAACTGGATATACCCTCTCTACAACTTCATCATTGTGTAGTGCTCAGTGAGAATTGGGGCTTCAGAACATTCAATTTGCAATGTGGAAACATTCAGCTGCGATATCAGAATGTGGAGGAGATCAACCTTGAGTTCGCACAGGGTCTGCAAGATGAGCATTTGTCAGCCGTCAAGTTTGAGGTAATCAAAAGGAAATATGTTTGGGATTAAGACAGTCAGCTATTTCAGGTTTGATGTGGTGGTCTGTGTTGTTCCTTTCACAGTGCTATTGGTCATTCGTTCAGCAATAACTAATTAACCTGGTTGAAGTACTAAGTCTCTGTCTATGACTTTGTGGCAGCTACTCAGCTGGCCATAAACATGCTTTTATCTCCTATGTTGTTTGAGGGCATGGGTATGTAGTTGAGGAAATGACAGATGTTGTCTGAAATAGAGTTTGCAGGTTCTGCACCAATCAAAGTTTCTGTTCTCTGAATTTGAATTGTCTGCTTGCAGAGCCTTCAGCGCTTGAATCTCAATGCTTGCCAGAAGATAACTGATTCAGGAGTTAAGGCAGTAGCTTCTGCAAACCCAAATCTGAAGTTATTTTCCATCTACTGGAATCTAAAGTATGCTTCTATTCTTCTAATCCATTTGATATTAAGAATGGCATCAGGAAACTGCGTGTCTTCAACCAGCAGTCATTGAAATAATGACTGATGAAATGGTTTTTTGCTACTTAAGTGGGAAGTCATTGATGACCAGGGTGACAGATCTTGCCATTGAAAGTGTGGTGATGTCCTGCAAGCATCTTACAGCTTTGAATGTCAGTGGGTGTAAGGTCTGTGGCAACCCTCCCTGCTTACTAGCTCATGTTAGTTTTAAGTCCTCATGTTTCTGTTTGCACCTTCATGCTTGATAACCATTGTGCACATAAGGCACATATCTTTGCAGAATTGTGCAGTATTTGGGTGGCTTCATGATTCCACTTCTGGTGACTTCATACATTGGATGGACACCACCATTCATAGTTTGCTTATTGATTTTGGTTTTACAATTCATCAATGCTCATGTTTGACATTGTGTGGTTTGTGTGTGACTTCAGAATATAACAGATGTAAGCCTGCAAAACATAGCCAAGTTTTCTCCTAGCATAAAGAGCCTGAATCTGACAAGGTTGTCTTATGATAACCTATAGGTTTGCCTAAGTTCTCCACTGTTTTATGTATATCAACTCACCATTTCACTCACAATGGTCTGATTGTTTTGGAGCTTGTCTTTGCAGTCCTGTCTTTCATGAGATTTCCAAATGTCCACAACTACTCTATGAATTCTGTCCTGAATATCTTTGTCTGCATAATTCATCTCCTTCACAGATCTTTCCCTTGTATGGAGTTTGTATTCAGAATTTTGAGAAAGTGCTGTCCTTTTCTTGCTGTCCATACTGTGCTAGGTGGTCTAGGATGCTTCAGAGATACCCAGTAAGGACCTTTGCAGTTATCACACCTAATGGTTCCCTTAGTGATTTCAGCCTATTGCCAATGGATTCTTCTGAGTGGAAATGGGGTATGCAGGTGTGTGAAGCTGACTGACAACGGGCTTCTGTACCTTACACATTCTTGTCAGAGCCTTGAAGAGCTTTACCTTTATGCTATTCCTGGGTTTGTTGTCAGCACTCTATTGTCAATTTTAGCAGACATTACTACTGTTTGGGTTATTTTGTGTAGATCAAATAATGTAGGAAAAAGTTTCGCTCATTTTTGTGGAGCCATTGTATTGATTCTCAGTTTTCAGAATAGAAGTATGATTTGTTGGCTCTTGGGAGTGGTGCAGTTTCACAGTTCGGGCTTTTCAAGAGTTTTCCCATTTTCGGAAGCTACAACTCCTTGACCTTTGTGGTGCTCAGGTAACAAATGAAACTTTCACCCATCTCCTTACATGTTTTGGAACAGTTTAATAATAGTTATGTGCTGTCCACAGGGAGTGTGTTGATGTCTTTTCCCTAGGAACGTGTGCCCCTCCAAGAACATGGAAGATGTCAGATAACATGAAATGTTTGCTTTCTTGTTCTCACTGAGGGTTGACGGTCCTGTATAATCCTTTGTAGCTGTACAGGAGCTCTGGTAGCTAAGGGCAAAGTTTCAGGGTCAAGGAAGAATAAGGGATGCAAACATAGAAATACCAGGTTGCCAGTGGGAATATGAATGCCCTGAGACAGAGTGAGTGGCTGTAGGGGTTGGGGCAGAAATAGGCAAAGCTCCACCACCTGTGTACAAATGACAACTTATTTCACAGAGATGTAAAACTGAATCGACACAATGAACTTGGTTGCTAAAGTTTTTGATATCCATAGAGCCTTCCAAGAGATGTATTTCTTTTGGCCAAACAAGGTCAGTGCCATGATGTGAATTTGCACACTGATCCAACAATATCATCTTCCCTGGTTACTGGGATTGGACACTATGGTTTTGGACAGAGAATCATTGATTCAATTTCACAAGTGCTGAGCAAATGCATGTTGGTTGCAACCTATGAACAGAATTTGACTGATGAAGGGTTGGCATCAATTGCTTTATGCAAGATTCTGGTTTCTTTGAACTTGACATGGTGAGTTGCCTTTTGGTTTTGATTTATTTGCTTGATCCACTTGACAAAGTGTAGGTAGTTTATGTAACTAATCCACATTCATCTGCACTAGGTTGCAGCTCAATGTTCAGAGATTCACATTTGTTTTCTAGTTTTTTGTGGATGTTCAACACCTTGATCCAGATGATCATGCAAATTCTCACATTTTGTGAATATAGGTCAGAGAGAAATTCACTTGGTAATTGTAGATGCCTTTTTTGGGCTGGAATCAGGTGTGTTCATATCACAGATATTGGACTTAAGGCACTTGCACAACACTGTTCCCTCCTTCAGCTTTTGAGGTACAACATTGGATCTATTTCTGTTTGTCAATGATGACTACCGGGGCAGGAAGATTCAATTTAGAGCTTTGAGTTTCTCAAGAAGTGGCATCTACATTTGCATCTTGGTTTTTTGGCAGTTTGCATGGGATCCTTGGAGTAAGTGACGAAGGATTGAAGAGTTTGTCTGCGTGCTGTCGCAACTCCCTTGTCACAATTGATGTCCATGGTTGTGTGAAAATCAAGGTATGGGTTTCCTTCTTATATGAAATGAAATTCTAAATTCTATCAGTAATTTGACATCCCTGATCCCTGATTTGTAGACTATTTACACAGGTTTCCTTTGTAAAACCAGGATTGGAAGAAGCATAACAATTGATCCATGATGGGATGACCCAGTGGGTGAATGTTAAAACCATAAAACTCAATCCATTTTTCCTCCACTGGATCTGTAAAAAAAAATTAATGTCCTTTTTACCTTATTCTCCTAGGAGGAGATGAAGATCCAGATGTATTGCAACAACATAAATCCTATTCCTTGTCATGGCTGGGGATAAACAATCTTGTGTTCATATGAGTTAGGACTCAAAATGATATGTGAAAATGCTGATTAGTGATTCTTTTGACCCTTGAACAATATTTTACCTTGTGTTCTAGTCACACAAGTGTTTGGGTCTTGAAATTCATGAAGTTGAACCCTCCAGTGTTGCTTGATACCTACTCACTAGTCAGTATGTGAGATGCTTGTGCACTAGAGTGCAGTTGTGTGTGAACCTGTTTGCATCAGGAAATGCACATTTAGGCAATGAGTTTACAAACTCAAACTGCCCACTCATAGTAAGGTACCTATGGGAATTAAAAAGTAGAGGATTCTTGTCAGGCCAATGGAAAGATAGGTGGTACCAGGAGGTACAGTAATCAAAACACTTATAAGTAGCTTTGTGACTGCTGTGAAAATTCTATATTACTAGACCTGGGAACCCAAAATGCCCTGTTTCTTCAGCAGATTATCTTTGTATTGTATGTATGTTATGGGATTATCTATGCTTCCATCTGCTGCTTAACATTGACAGGCAGGATATTGATATCACTATGGGTGGTTATCTTTGTTTTATGCAGCATCGGTCGAAAAGTGATTTGCTTCAGCTCTTTCCAAACTTGTCAACTTTTCAAGTACATAGCTGAGCTGTTGTATGGAGTGAATCCTCAAAGATTCATCCCCTTGACTCTGAATTCTGGTCAAGCAGCATAGGCTTTGTGCTGATGGTCAGTGGGAATCCAACACCAATGGTTGTAGTTGGCAGGTATTGAACAAGGTTTTTAAAATAGACAACTGCCAGGTTTGACAATTTTAATATCTGGACCACAACATTAACTGCTGGATATCTTTAAAGTGACAACTGTATAGAGACGGAAATCTAAATGTGATTTACCTAATGGGAACGCATCCATCATGCATTGGTGAAACATTAGATGGCAGACATCTCTAGGTGCGATGCAGACTGTCTCTAGGGTTGCCTAGCCTTTATATTTTTGAGGGTAGTGTGCCGTATGACTGAAGCAAAGACTGATCAGAGAAGCAACCACTGATGTTTTAGCTTCGTAAAGAATGTTAATAAATCACAGTTGAAAAGTGTTCCAGAGAATGATTTTATTGCCCTCAACTTCAGTGATGGTAATATCATCCTCAAACTTTGAAGAGAACTTTCCCTTGCTTGCTGCTGTGGTTTCTGGGTGGTTTGTGGTAAGTCTCCACCTAACTGAGGTTGTCTTACACACATTTATGGTTTTGGGTGGGTTTGAAAAGGATTTTTGAACCTTCATGAGGAGTCTTAAACTGATTGTGAGAACTTGAAGCCCTGCTGCATATCAACCTCATTTTGGACTGTATTCTTAAATGCTTTGTGGACCACTTTTCATCTGATTTTAGGGCACAGTTTGTGTACGTGTTTGCCATGCACATTTAGGTCCATAAAGAAGGTTACGCAATCCCTGAGTATTTCAGTCTGCCTTAGAGCCTAAGAAGCAGCACTTTGAAATCTATTATCAACAGCCTTGATAGTATTCAAAATAGCCCGGCACAGGAGATTCTGCTCTATGAACTTGATGTCTTGCTCTTGTGCATGTAGGCTTTTTTGAAAGTTTTTGTTGTAATGCACATATGAGGCATGTTATGTGTGCAAATCTACTACATATTATTTGTGTGTTTCCTAGTCTAGATTGTCAACTATGGAAAGATCATGATGTTTTTTATATTAGAGATTAACACAACTGTAGCAGATCTTATTCATCAATGAGTCAGTACAGCACACTTCCACTTCTTATGCCATGTAATGAGAACTGAAAGGGTGATAGCATGGCTATTCCAATGAAATGCTTACTTGCTAATGGATGTCTTAGCCACCAATCCATATTTTGTTCTTGTGTTGGATCTGAGTTTTGCAAATGGTGATGTGGAATTAAAGATGGTTTCTTCAAATAGTAGGATCAAGTGGGAGTTGTTTGCTCTTTCCACTTAGGCCCATAGAATGGATGATTCTTAGTCTACTTAGGGTTCAAGCAAGGAGTCAAATTGTAGCATTGAGCATGGGCTTCATTACCCAAATGATCCTATTGTTATGTGTGCTCTAGAGGTGGAAGTTTGGGGCTTGTCTTCATTCATGGGTATCCACAACAACTAGTGTAGCCTTTGCCATTTGGCCCAAGTGTGAACATATTCTTTACTTTTCACATTTTCAGAATTGAAAATTTCTAAATTCGGCAATGTGAACACATTGAGGGCTCAACTACTTTTTCCTTCCAAACCCAATTTTTGCAATTTGTTTGAATTTCCAGCAACAAAAACCACTTAAATGTCAATATCTTCCACACCTTAGCTCTGAAAATTGTGAAATAAACTTTACTTAAATCTGGCTCAATGAGGGCTTTCCAACAACACCAAGAATGCCCCCAAATTCCAATATAGTTTTCTGTTTCGATTTTATTTAGTTTTCAGTGAGAAAATGGTTCAATAATCAATAGCTTTCACACCATAGCTCCAAAGAGTCTCAAAGCAAGTCAGTGAACCCGTACTCATCAAGAGCTTTCCGAACATATCAAGAGCGCAGCATGAAGTGTGGTGATTTGGAAGATCTCAATGTGACAAACAAAACCTCACAAACTACCTTGCTTCATAGATAGATGTTGATAGGCAAAGAAAAGGAGTGAGATAATTAGGCTTGAAATGAGATAGGTATGAATTGTTTTTGAAAATGTCTAGAAATAACCATACAATAGGAATTGTCTTTGAAAATGTTCAAAGATGATCATACAATTAAAATTATCCAAGGATGACCATAAGATAGATTCCAAAAATCACCCATATACAAGTTCCTCAAAATTTCTCATCACTAAATTTATATATAGAGAGAGAAACTTGGTTATTGGATGTTATAATATGACAAAAGGCAACCATAGTGTTAATCAAGCCTCTCTCTCTCTCTCTCTCTCTCTCACACACACACACACACACACACCCAAACAAACAGACAAACAAACACCCCAAAAAAAATAGAGAGAAAAGGATTAATTGTGTATAAGAATGTTTCTATGCTCCTTTTGTGTATCCAACTATTGTTTTTGGGCAAACCTCATTTGTCACCTTTTTATCATGTCTTCTCACACTACCATGTGTAGATGGAGTTTGTGTCAATGTAGCAAAAAGACTGCACACACAATTTGAGGCAACCCAAAAAAAACCCATATAAAGAGATCACGAGCTTCAAAAGAAGGAGCTCTTATAAACCTAGCAAGAAGCTGGGACCCACAATTGGAATCAACAAAAGGAAAAACATAGAAAGAGATCAAGAGCTTCAGAAGGACCTAAATAGTTGCACCTAAATAGTGCCCCTTGGAGATTCCAACCTCGTAGAAATGGAGATGGCATATAGCTGAAGTTTGAGGTTGGTGAATCAAGTTTGGTTCTTCCTGTTTGCAGCTAGCTCCTTGTGTTCAGAAATTGGGAAGAGACAGCTGGTGGAAGGACACTTGAGGAAAGAGCTCCACAATGTATGTAT
>Ga0116231_10004618_pt1 | contig 27730 bp, 21 predicted proteins | sample S1TSphgellanicum_2_FD_89695 | JGI IMG/M metagenome (GOLD analysis project Ga0116231, IMG submission 89695) | Host-associated microbial communities from peat moss isolated from Minnesota, USA - S1T2_Fd - Sphagnum magellanicum MG | ecosystem: Host-associated > Plants > Peat moss > Unclassified... | reverse complement strand
TTACCTACCTACGGCACACGCACCTACCTACCCCACCTGTAACCGTACCCTGCTTCCCAAACCATATCCCACAAATTTGTGCCTTGCAGGCACGGGTTACCACTAGTTGTTTATGTTTATTCATGGTCCATTTTGTAGGTTGAAAGTATAATTTAACATGTCAACTTTCCTTTTTCCTGATTGCATTATGCTTAAACTATGAACATATGTTGTAAACAAGACAAATTTCTTCAAAGTTTTGTTATTTGGAAAAGAACATCAATAATATACATCTAGAAAACATGCAACCTTTGAGAATTACAAGGCAACATTTATGCTATTGAAAAGTGGTTCCAACATCTTTATTTCTCATCATGGGTCCCCATGTTGTTCCTCCTTGTCTTCTTATTTGTTCTCTTTTTGTTTAGCAATTATTAAAGGTAGTTTCACCATATTCAACAAGGAACAATCTTACCTTTAGTCTTTAAGGTGATTCATAGTTTTACAATGATGAACTAATCGTGCATGGCTCTATGTGTGGTATAGATGGATAATCAAAAGGAACGACAAGTGATGAGACGGAAAATGAGGATATTATAGCTACCACAAGAAGTTAAAGGAGCTCAGTGTCCTTGACACAAAGGTTGTTAGTTCCAAAATAAGCAACCATGAGCGAAATCTAGCATATGACCACTTTCTCAAGGGCAATTTAAAGAGGGTGACAATAATGGTCCTTGTGTTGGAGACATCATTAGCATGCAACATGTCAAGTAATGTGGAACAAGCAGAGGCAATGCTCTTGAAAATGAAGGAGGTTGGGGTATTCAAAGGTAAAAAAATGTTCTTTTTTCTCCCCTCTAGAATAATCAAACATGTTTTTATTATCATTGTCATTTTCTTGTCGAACATATGTAGTGTTCCTTTCACACAACTTACATTGAAAGATGTAATAGATTTGGATTTTCTTATGTTATGTTTGATTAGTAGCGTTGGAAAGATTAAGTGTCATTTATCATTTATCCATTGTATCTAAGGTTGTTATGGAAACTTGTATGTTGCAATTAGGTCTTAAATAATTTGTGTTATTTCCAAGGTATACTTTCATTACCTCAGGTTTTTTACAGCTTTATGTATTTGTCTTCATGCCCATCAGTTTGAGTTCAGTCTCTAAAGCACTTGCAAACCAACCCCTACTTTGGTTTTTGTACTATGTGGTTTACATCTATGTTGTTACTTTGCAAAGGTCCTCAAGGGAAAGACATTGTTTCAAGTTGGGGTTTTGGGTTGTGTAGTTGGATATTATGGATAAGGGAATAAATGCTTGCAACTTTTTATCAAGGAATGTGGTTCCTCTATGCTTTGGCTATGTTGGTGTTGTTAACTAAAATTAGGAAGTAAAAGGACAAATTCTCAAGTTATTTTTTTTATTAAGAATAATTGTTGCATTCAACAACTTTGAAGGTATTTTAGGTTGTATGGAAAAGGATATGTGTTTATCTATTTTTTATGGTGTTAAATAGACCTTTCCACTTGGCATGCAAGCTTAACATATTGAAGCATTCTTGAAATGGGTTTATATATTTGTTGGGACCAATATGGATTATTTGATGTAGTATTGAGGCCACCAAATGTGTTATAGAAATCTTTAAGTTCTAAAGTGTTTATATGTGGCTTTGGACATGTCTATAGGACACTGCTACAAATAAAAGCATTCATGAAGCTCTTGTCTATGAAGAAAACTTCTTTTAAAGGCAACCTATAAGTGATCCTTTTATGGCTTGTCTATTTACCCATTAATAAATATTTTCTATTGCAAGGTAGATGCTACTAACTTTATGAAATTAGTTGTTGCAATAGTTTTTGTGTTTTTTAATATTAGGAAGTATTAATTTTCCAACATTTTACATGTATATCATTGTTTGTCAGAGAGGTGTGGAATTCTTCAATTGGCAAAAAAGTTGAATTTGGTAAATAATATTTTGGCAATGTTGTTGGTTCCTTTTTTTATTTGTACCTTCTCTACATTTGATTGTAATCTAATGAACTCACCATGTCTCAAATGTTGCTCCTTGCCCACATATTGATGCAACATACAAGGATCATATTTCTTGATTTGAAAGCACTCATCAACATTTAGATGTTCACCTCATAAAAAACTTACAAGTTATGGGAAACTCATTGACTAAGGTGAATTTCATGTTTTTTCTTGTTTGTTTAATGTTAATTTGATGCATAAGAATTGACAACAACTAGAGAGTTTAGAGGAACATATAAAAGAAATGGATTTATGTTGATGATAGTAGGACTCAATGATTGGTGATATGTGGTTCTCTTGTTTAGGGTTGCATTCAGGCCAAAAGGCATTGTTACTTAACGTCATCACCAAATACTCTTATGGTAAAAGATTTCATCCTATGTCCCAACTATAGCTAGTCATGCATTAACATTTTCACAAATGCATTTTTCCATTGTGTTGCATTGTTGGAAATTATTTGCCAAGGTGCAAAGTCAACTATTTCCTTGATGACACAATCTCCCTTATGTTGATGCATGTCACAAACTTGAAAGCAAATTAAGAAATGAACATTTCTAAAAAACAAATTTCTTTTTACTCTCATTGGATATGTGGGTACATGGGGTTGTTGTTTTATTGATTATTATCCAACTTCAAGTTTTGATATATCACATGACAAGGTTTGTGATATTTGATTGTCCTTAGGATTTTTATTGAGTATTGGTAGTAGCAACAACAAAAGGAAAAGGAAAGAAGCGGAAAGAAATGGGCAGGATGACATGCTTACTTATAAGATCAAAATTGAATGCATTACATACTATAGGTTGGTTTGTCTTTGAGGTTTTATTCTTGAGGATTCTTTGAAGGTTTTGTTTGTGTATTTTGATAGGGTTTTGTTTTTTCTTCTAAGGATTCTAATTTTAGGTTTAGTTGTTGTAGAAGGGAATGTTTATACTTTCTTGGTGTGGTGAGATGTGGAATGCAACAATGTACTAGATTTTTGGATTTCTCTTTTTATTGTGAGTGTAAGTAATGTAATTTGTAAGTGGTCTTGTGTTGTTACTATAGAATTCTTTTACACCAAACCTTTTGTTCGACATGAATGAGTTGCTACATAATTGTGCATAAAACTTTTGAAAATGCTTCTCAGGTGAGTATTTTTGTGGTGTCACAAGCTTTTTAGGCTTTTAATAGTTTTCACAACATGTTCCACAAAATTATTTATACTATGATTTTCACTTTTGAGTGGGGCTTTTATTTACTTTATGTCATCATGTAGTTTTTTCATTACCCAAGAAAATGGTCATAAATAGTTGTCAACTTGACAACATGGTTCAACAAATAGCCCACTGTTACATAGAGCCAAGTGACATTTAGAACAATTTGGTTCTAAACTTTAATTGTTTCAAAATGCCTTAATCCTTCAAGTACTTCAAAACATTCATAGTTGAAATATCAATTCCTAGTTTATAACATAATAATGAAGGTGCAAGGTTACCGAATGGTAGTGATGGTAATTTTTGATATAAACACATGATAGAAACTTTTAAAATTTTCAATATGCTCCCCATTTATTTGGTACCAAATTCAATTGTTGGCTTCCAAGGTACAAATTGAATAACGTTACATTAGTGAAAGACATTTGACTTATTTCATGCACAAAACAAATGGAAGAGGAATTTTATGCTAATGCAACTAAAAATAAAATCAAGACTAATCATGGACTTAACAAAGATTATACCATTGTATGAAGCATGATTCCTTAGTATGTAAAAGTAGGTCTCCAAGGGGGTGGGCATCCCAATGGGGAAAATCAACAATTTTAAATTCTTGAATTTTTTATTTCTAAATATTTCATGTCCAAAACTTCAAAGCACCATAATTATCAAAAAACTTATCCAATATATGATCATTCCTATAGCCTTCATCAATTGCTTTCCAACACTAAGTTAAAACCTTAATTTGGATTAATTTGCTCATCCAAATTTTGCTCTAATTGTGGAAGACTTTTCAGGTCACTATGTGTCCCACATATTTAAATAATTTTATTATTTGTGATACAACTATACTTGTGAATGGTAGCCCAAAATTGTATAACATTCTTTAAGTTCTTTTTGGTAACATGTTAATAATTAGGCCACAAATGGTAATTGTTTTAGAGAAATGAAATAAATCATTTCAGAATTCATTTTTTCCTTTGCAAGGCTAGACCGATGAATTTTTTACTTAATGCATTTGTAGACATCAACTAGTAGCATCATTGGCTAAAATAACCATTAATGAAACTCAACCTATCAAAGCATTTATGGGCATTAACTAAGGATATTCAAAGGTTAAAGGTTGTTAATCATAATCCTTCCAATGCAAGGTTACTAGGTGGAAGTTCACAACATGCACTAACAATTCTCAATTCACCTAATTAAGAACAAAAATATGGATAATTTCAGGAAACAAAATTGTTTCTTTTGAATCCCATCTACTTAGGCTAATAATTAAATTTGCCCTAGTGCAAATATTTTTAACCTACCATGAGCTCATGTAACCACTAATTCCATTTTTCATTTCTTGTCTACTTTCAATCCTACATGAATTTTTAGATGCCAACATGATATAGAAGGCCAATTCATCTTCATTGATTGAAAAGGCCCAAAAAATTGGAAAAAAAGGAGGTAGATAGGTTGGTAATTGAATATTTAGAAGCTCAAAAGGTTGGGGTATAACGACTTTGCATTTTATGGCCTTGATGTTTCAAGACTTTTTGTAGGGCATTAGTGTAACCACTAATAGCGTTTTATAGATTCCAAATTGGCCAATAAGGAATGCAAAAGTTGGAGCCTCCCAAAGTTGATGGGGCCTTTGAAAAAAAATTGAACATTGACAACATTCCAACTTTACTAGTTGAATTTTGTAACTATTAAAAAATTTGAAGAAAAAATATTCTTTGATACACATGTTTGCAGCATGCATTATGCATTACATCATTTACAAAAATATCTAGTTATACATTACATTATTTATCATTTTGATCTATTTAATTAATTTAAATATTTTTTTAATGAAGATAGATGCAAATAGAATCATCATTTCAATTATGAGATTCTTGAATTGACATTAAATAACCTTTGATTAATTCAAAGCTTTTTTCCTCAATCATGGGGTTCTAGTTGCATTTTGGTTCAAGGATTTCTATGAATGGAGTTATTTTTAATTATGGTTCATTAGTCTATTTAGAAAGAGAATATCCAATTTTTTTCCCATCTTGTGATTGCAAAATGGAAAAGCTTTGTGCACATGGTTTTCAAAAATTGATGTTATGCACTATGAACCATCATTGGTTATTGCATTCAAAGAATTCAAATGCATGTGTATGTCATATTTATATCATGAACACATGATGGTCATGGATTGAAATATATGAATATTTTGATGAATTTATAAATTTGTGCACATCAATTGATGCATTGTGTATTCTTGTTTCTATAATACATAAGATGTCAAACATTTGAATATTATGGTCATGGTTAATGTTTTCATAATGTTGGTGTAAAGAAGTTGTATTCAAAACTTATATAAAAAACTAAGGAATAAATCTATCCAAGGTAAATTTGTTTTCAATATTTTCATGTCTATATATATTGTTGGATTCACACATAACATTTCATGTTGAAGAGGAGCCACTAAAAATATTATTTATTATATTTGAATGCAAAATAAAGTTCTATATGTTAGGTCATGTTTTTTAATATTAGTAAAATAAAGAAAACTAATTCATCTAACAACAATCCTTGAGAATGATGGATGGTCTTGATGGTGTAAATTGAATTGGAAATCAAATACTTGTTATGATAAATATTTGAGTTTTATCAACTTTTACATAGTTGATGATAGGTTCAATTGGTCTCCATTTTGATTCAATGTTGTTATTATAGTAATAACTATTTTTTTCTTGTTGGTATTACAAAATTAAGAAATTTGAAACATTATCCATAAATTATGTTTTTTTCATTATATGTTGTTGATGTTTTAAATATGCCATCAACTCTATTCACATAGCTGTCAAATGTTACATAATTAATAACACATAATTCAACTAACACATTGGAAAATGCGAACTTGTAGTTTCATTTAAATCATTGAAAAGTTAATAAGATGGTGGGCATGATGGGTGATTAATGTCCATTGCTTTGAAAACAAATGTGGGACTTGATTTATTAGTGAACACAATTTCAATATGTTTTTGCATAAGTTTATTTATATAAAACAAATATGGAAGAATAAAATGGATGGGTGGCTATTATGTACTTTTTGTTGTGATACAAAATTTATTCAAAATTTGTATGAATAACATATTAAATTGTTGCATAACTTATTCAATTCATTACATTGGAAATATGCTTGCCAAAAATTTAGTGTTAATGCATTAATGTTATTTTTAATATTTTGAAAATTTCAACTATATTTCATAAGAGATGCTTAATGAAAATCACCTATCACAATAAGATCATAACCATCACAAAAAAAAATTTGGATATGTTTTATGGACCTTAACTCATTACTTATAACATTAAACATTCTAGCATTAATAATTGATATTCCATTTATCACAACAAGTTGCAATTGTTCATATCAACATGTAAACATATTGAATAAATGTATTTATTGTATAATTATAATAATCCTTGAATTATAAGTTCCAATGTACAAGTCTTATAACACCCCCTATCAAAAACCCAAATCAATGAATCATGGTATTTTTTTCTATGCATATTATGTCATAAAATGTTAATATTTTTTTTTCATTTAATTATCCAATTAATGTGTGATATTTAAATTCTACCATCATCATGGAATGTGATGTTTTTATAAAATTTTCATCTTTTAATGTTTGTGATTTTTTGTTTGATTCATTATGTGATTGAACCACAAAATTAATTATAAATCATATTGTTTAATATTGATTATGTTTGTAATGAGAATTGTACAATGTGAATCATTTATAACATAGTATGTGTTGTCATTCCAAATATTAGATGGATGTGACGTTTTTAAAATTTTGATTGATTAGATTGTCTATTTCTTATATATTTGATATCGAATTTGGTAATTGAAAATAAATATAATATTAAAAATTCCATCATGTTGTTGACAATATGCATCATGTCATGTGACATTAATTCGAAATTATGAATTTTTTGAGTTTTTAAATGATGAATATAATAGAAGTTCAATTCTCTTAACCAAAATTTCATATTTATACCCTAGTACTTTGACCAATTTGACACTAATTATGTTATTTTGAAAATTGTTGAAAATTTCCAAAAATATTTATTCTGAATTTTAAAATATTGTGAAAAATAATAATGAATATTTAAGAATATTTGATTTGTTGAAATGAATTTTCAAAATTATTTAATTATTCAACATACATGTGTTGAAATGGCCAAGTTACTATGATATTTATTATAATTTACAAACTTTATAATTTTAGGTTTGCAACATTGAGAAATTTTACTCTTTTTATGTTATTTAAAACAAACAAACAAACTTTGATAATGATAATGATTCATCATGGTTGTATGATTGATGAACACATTATATCATTTGAATCTAATTTAAATTGATTTATTATAATTTGTGGTTTTAACACAAAAACATTTTGTTTAGAAAAAAAAACATTGATGAATTGATATATTTAAGATGAAACGTATAATGATAAAAACATAAAAAGTAAACAACAAGTTGAACATTGATTTGTTGAATTAAAAAAAATATTATTCAATTTTACAAAAAAAATTATTTGCATGTATTTTCTATTCAATGCATTTTTGTATGATAGAATATGGTTATGATGTTATTGACTTATTTATTTTTGTCATGTAAGACGTGCAATGTGTTGAATGCAATTAAATATTTTTATTTGTAAACCACAAATGAACGACACATATACTAAAACCGTTAATTTTTTGTGTAAAAAACAAATGTGGCTTCATTAATTTGTTTTTCAAACTTAATACATTTGTATTTTCATAAAGGTTTAAAAAATCTAAAATTCAAAGAGTGATCTATATTTTCATTATTTTTTTTTTTCAAAGGTTGAAATATTTTGTTTGTTTGTGTATGTAAATATTTTTAAAACATATATTTCTCAATTATTTCAATAGGTTTTAATATTCTTCTTTCATGCACTTTCATGCATGGGAGGTAATGTGTAATGAAATATACAAATAACATGGTTTTTTTCTTACACATATGGGTGTGTTGATGTTTTCGGACTTTTTGTAATGAATTCGAGAATAATGATACATCACAAAAAAATACATATTTACAAATTGTTCAAGTTTTTCATTTGTTTGCACTACATATATAAGTGCATTTTTCATTAGTCCAAAAGTGGGGTGCGCATAATTCATTAATGTAAATCACTATGGGATTTTAAAAGTGAAATATGTTCAATTCACCCTAATCATTTCACCTTGTTTAAAATTATGTCATTTTAAAGTCATTATGTAATCATAAAGTTTCACTTCTAATTAACATAATTCACTATTAATTGAAGATTCATTATAATAAATAAGTTTTAAAAATGTTGTCGCTTTAAATATCTTAGGCTATGTATTTTAAGTTATTATAAATTATTTTACTTGAGGTTATTTTAAGTTATTCCACCTTATGTTTTTTCGACTATTTTTTGTTATTCTAATTTAGACTATTATATCTTAGGTTTATTTTATTTTATTTTATGTTTTTTTTAGTTTTTTTTGGCTATTCCACCTTAGGCTATTATAAGTTATTTTCAACTATTTGAGGTTAATTCATTATAATTTATTTAAAATTATTCCACCCTAAGTTATTTAAAACTATTTCCTTAAATTTTTTCTTGGTTATTCTAAATTATTATTCTAAGTTTTTCTTAGCTTTTTTAGTCTATCCCACCCTAGACTATTTTCAATTATTTTATCCTATGCTATTTTTGACTATTTTAAATTATTCCACCTTAAGCTATTTAAAATTATTTTATCATAAATTATTCTTGATTATTTTAAGCTATTCTATTGTAACTTATTTAAAATTATTCCACCCAAGGTTATTATCAATTATTTTAGGTTATTTCACCTTAATATTTTCTAAATTGTTCTTGATTATTGAAGGGTATTTCACCATAAATTATTTTAGGTTATTATACCCTAAGTTATTATCAATTTTTTTAATTTCCCAAAATTTGTCTTTTTTATGGAAAATTAATAAATATTCTATTAATCAAAATTCTTAAATGGTAGAAGTTTTGGTGTTTATACTACCATATGTGGATGAAGAGGTTTTGAATGTCCCTCAATGTACAATCATTTGAATGCAAGGCAATATGAAAAGTTTTTCATTTGAGAAATTGAAATTGTGTTTTTCATTTGATAGAGTGCCTAAAGTCTTTGAATCCAAATACTTTCACTTATTTGCCATAATTTTGCACATAAAATCAAATCACGAATCATCAAATTTTTCTTTCATTAAACCATCAACAACTATGGGTTGTTAAACAACAAAGTAAAACTCAGATGAAAGTTTGTGCAAGATGACAAGGGTTGAAGCTCATTTGAAAAATGTTATTGATGAAGCTTGCACAATGTTAGGAGTTCCAAGACAATTATGGTGCAAAAAACTTGAATGATTTAGCATATGAATTACAAATATAACCAACATATCCAAGAAACAAAACAAATGTAGAAATCAATAGACAAACATACAAAAACAAACAATTAAGCAACAAACATAATCAACAAACAACCAAAGAAACAAAAACAACTAATCATTAAAACTTAAATTCAAGAAAAAAAATGATTAAAAAAATAAATCCCAAGATACTTATGTTAATAAAGCTTGAAGGCTTGAACTTCGAATTGTTCAAGCTCCTAGCATTCAGCTTGCATAAAGCAAAAGGGAAAATACCAAATTAAAGCAAAACAAAACCAAAGTGAGTAATAGTCAATGAACACTAATAATCAAAAATAGGTTAGAAAGATAACTAAGCAAATAACAATGAGGTAGTGAGTGACAATGAAAGGAACTGAACGATAGCATGCATTAGCAATTGAAGAGTAGTGAGATATAATTTGTAGCACCAACAAGCACCAACAAGTGATCTTTAGTGAGTAGCAATAAACACCAATGAGCATTAGCAAGCAATTTCCAATTGAGCATCAATTAATGACTACGTTGCAATGAGTGACCACCAACAAGCACTAGTGAACAAATATCAATGAACAATAGCGATCACTAGTGAGTAAGGGAGGAGCAATGAGGATTGAGTTTTGAATAGCTGGAAAAAGAATAGGAAAATAAGAATAAAAAGGGAAAGTTAGAGGAAAGATAGATACACAATGCATGTGTTGTTTGTTGCTTCACAAACTTTCAAACACCAGAACCAAATACCAAACTAAACCTCAACTATTTTAAAAGAAACAAACTAAGTTCAACCTTAGAAAATTTAGAAAATATAACAAAAAATTCTTTGAAAAGAATTTGAACAAGAAACAATACAAAATGGAGTGTGAAGGGGAGTGGGGAGATTTATCTATGTGGGGAAGAAGTCTATGCAAAAACAATGATTGCAAAATGTTGGATTAAACCTCAAACTAGAACTATTATTTGGAAACCCTACTTGCAACCCCAAAGAATAGACCCTAGATCCTACTTATCACCTAGCCTAGACCTATAGGCTCCTATGTTGAAAATTGGACCTTGCTTCTCATTGAGACCATGCCAAGATATAAAAAAGGTTGGTTTTCAACAAGACAATTTTCATTCTAACGAGAACTAGCGAGGTGGGTCTCATGCAAGGGTTAGATACTTGGTGATATTCAAGGTCAGAATTGAGTTGAAACCTTGGTTGATTCTCACCTTTTTTTTGATACCTGCTCAACACCGGTCCAACCTTGCATTTTGGGAATGTTCCCATGACCTTTACCCATCATAAAGCATGAGGTGAAAAGTATATGAACCTAAACATATGTAGATAGATCATGAGGTGGATGGTTCTTAGACCCACTATTTAAGAGTAGGAGGGGTCTTACACCTATAAGTAGGCATAATTTCCCTCCGACCCTTAACGAGTAAGTGTAAGCTCCATCCTCCTTTCTAGGAGCGATATTCATGGATATTACATGCCCCCAAAATACATGTAGGAAATTTTTTAGAGTGCTTTACTAGGCATTAGAGTTATCTGTAAGTTCATCCTGTCTTTGAGCCATAGTTCGACCCTTAGACCCCTGTTTCATCCCCAATTTGAGTGTAACTGAAAAGTCAGCAAATTTGAGGACTGTTTCATGAATCTGGGTATCAGTTCAGAAGGTTTGCAGGATTCTATTCTGTTGGTTGAGGAAGAAAATGAACAGCTGTGAATGAACAGGTGAAGTAAATCCAAAACTGGGGGCGAAACTCCTTTGAGGACCAATTTAGGTGAAAAAGCCTGTTTGGTCCTGTTTTTTAATATATTTGTACTGTTTTCAACTTGACTATTTGTTTCATCCTTAGTTTCAGTGCCAGTAGCCCCAGTTTGGGATTCTTTATGGATCAATATATTAAAACCCAATTGGGAACAGCCACAGAGATTAAGTAATTCATTCATATTCAATTATCTCTTCTTTATTACACAACAAAACCATCAGACATAGCCTTAATAGTCTGCATTAAGGTGGGAAGGTTGCATGCACAATGCCAAAGAGGTGCAAGAGGAGTTCACAAAAACCCAGACGCTCAATAACCCCAATCAAAGTATATGATGGGCCATCTCTTCAAACCTCTTTACTTTCTTTGTTATTTTACATTCTCATGAGATCCCTGTAGGCAGCAGCAGCATACAAGATTGATAACAACACAAAATCTGCAGAATTTTGGGCTCCGAGTTTTGAACTCCTTTAGCAATGTGTTTTCTCATCTCCACATTGCCATGAATTTTGCAACTGAGTACAGCTATCCATACAACCACATCTTGCGTTTACCTTGATCATATTCTTGGCCTCCTGTAGGTGGCCAGCACAGCCAAGAAGGTCGGTCAATCATGCAGGTGGAATGTTCTGACTCTGCAGAAATCATATAGACTGTTCTCATTGAAGCATAACAGCGCATCCCCTACTACAAATGTATGCACCTCATTATTCATTTCAATCCAAGTGCAACCCTGCTGTTTCTTCACACCTTTTTCCTTTCTCTGCCGCTCAACATTCTCACAGAGAAGCCTGTTGCCAGCAGCAGCATAGATGTTTGAAAGCAGCACATAACCAGCAGCATTGTTGGGCTCCATTTCAAGAATTCGTTTGGCAATGCGTTCTGCCATCTCCACATTACCACAAATTCTGCAAGCACCAAGCAAAGCCATCCATGCAGCCACATGTGGTTTACAGGGCACTACCATGACCATATTCTCTGCCTCCTGTAGATGGCCAGCACGGCCAAGAATGTTGACCATACAGGCAGGTGTAATGTTCCAATTTTGCAGAAATCATATAGTCTGTGACCATTGAAGCATAGCAACGCATGCCTTCATCCACCAAACCTGCATGGCTACAAGCTGACAGAAGACAAACAAAAGTGATATCATCTGGCTTTACACCTTCTGCACACATCTGTTCAAAAAGTTTCAGAGCTTCCTTTCCATGGCCATGCATTTCACATCATCCAAGTATGGCATTCCAAGAGACCACATCACGTGATGGCACCTTGTTGAACACTCTCCAAGCCTGCTCCATGCTCCCACATTTTGCATACACGTCAACCAAGCAATTCCCCACGAAGGCATTTGAATCCCATCCACTTTGAATGATCTGCTCATGAGCAGACCTGCCCTCTTCAATTGCAACAACACTGCCAAATGTATTCAGCACTGCCACAAAAGTAGCAGAAACCCGCCGCACACCTTCCTGTTGCATTTGTTGAAATAGTTCCAGTGCCTTCTGCCCTTGCCCAAATTTCACATGTCCCCATATCATGATATCACAAAATTCCAATCAGGTCTTTGCTGGTTCCTTCCCGAACCCCCATTTTTGTTTGAAGTTTTTGAAATACCTGGAACCAAAGGTTCTTTGATTCTGAAAATTTTCAGATACTTGGAACTGGCAGTTCTTTGATTTTCTGAATTTTTTCAAATACCTGGAACTGCTGAGTATTACAAAAAAGAAATTCCCAGCTCACACTGGTGTGTACCAGGGTTTTTTGCTTTTGCAATTTTGTGAGGTAGGTGCGCTGGCGGCCATCACAAAGAAAGATCCTGGTTCACAAAGAAGTCTGAGCCAAATTTCGCTACAGGTCAGAGAGGAAAGTAGAAAATGTTAGGAAACCTGGCTATGGTCTGGCAACAAGGTAGGACAATTTGAGAACCCAAAAAGACCCCATTGAGGTTTAAAGGAGGAGGTGAAACAACATTGCACAGGGTTCAAGGGCCAAAGCTTTGGGCGCAACACCTCTATAGAAACCCCACGAGAAACAATGTTTGATCAACCAGTTTTTGAATTTGCCTTGCCTGTGCGTCCACTTCTCACATACATCATTAAATCAAATCTTCTCAGAATTAAATCCTGCAAACCGTGTGAAATGCCTACCCAGTTTCATTAAACAGTACCCAGTTTCCCTCACTTTCTGGCTACAGTCAAACTGGGGATGAAACAGGGATTACAGGGTCAAAAGAGGGCCCAAATACTGTGACTTCCAAGGATTAGTTTCTAAACACAAAAGACACAAACATAAAACCTGTTATACATGGCAGAATGTCACTTGTGTTACTACTTGTAGTCTAGCAGCTAGCTACGTTGAATTGTATGGTAAACATGATATTATCTTTGTTGGCCTTGCCTACCAAGGCAAGGATATTGTGTTTAGATTCATTATAGAGTATAGTAGACTTAAGGGGTTTTGGCCCCTAGGTATATAGGTTTAATTTCATATGAGGATTTTTGAAAGATGATATTTTGACTTGTGTTGAAACTTGAGATTAGTTGTAGACTTATAATATCTTGAAGGATTTTGGTGTCTTTTAGAGGAAGTTTTGAAGATTATATTTTTGCATGGTGAAATATTTGAGTTTCCATAATTCTTCTTTTGCCTTAAGATACTTTTTAATGTAAATGGCAAGGCCACAGTGTGACAAACCCCCTTGCCTAATACTACATTTATTTTGTAATTTGAACAATTCAAAACAATTTGTAAAATCTAATTTGTCATTTTGTAATGACAACTAATAAGTTGGTAACCCTGCATAGTACAATCCCTCTCTGGTAAAGGCATAGTCAAAAACTTCAAATTGAACTATTTCAATTCTATGTTACATATTTATGTCCAAATATGATTCTATGTGGATCCAAATATTTTATTAAAGATTGAAAACATGGAATAACATAATGACATGTTAGTTTTCAACACATATATGACTTGTACTACATAGTGACAGCTATGATAAAAATATGAGCAAATTCCATCACATTCATGAGTGAGTCTAGTAAAGGCCCGACCAATTTACAACTAAAGAAAAGAAAGGGTTACTTGTGTTAAGCTCGTCTTGAAGTTTCCATTTCTAAATTGGGGAGCTTCAGAACACAACTGAATAGTTATGCCTCAGAAAGGAGCTAACATTTCCTTGTAGGAAAATGGCAAAATATGACAGAAAGAGGAAGGAACAAATTTGGCAAAACTGTTCCGTGAGTTCCTGGGTATTGCAGCTCATGACAAAGCAGGAGAGATTTTCAAAGTCCCGTGGAAAGCTGAAAAACCTTTTGTTGGCCCAGAGCACAGCAGAGTTATCACTCAGGCCCTTTAAGACTCACAAGAATAGAAGGTGGGCAGGGAAATAAACTAGGAGGTCCTCTCTGAGACTGACAAGCTTATGGGACAGCAGCACAACAATAAGCAAGACATGTTGCCGCCCAGAAGCAGTCAGTAAGAAAATGAAGTATGGAGGAAGTAAGATCTATAAAAATCATTGACAAAGCTCCATCTTGTGGAGTTACTTAGCCCAAGCAACAGCATCAATCTCATCACGGGCGCTTTTAAAGAGTTCAAGCCTTTTGGAAAGCTGGCTCCTCCGCTCCATCAAAGCTGGATCCTCATCCAACATCTGAGCCAATTGCTTTCCCTGAAAATCACATATCTCATCTCACATAGTTAGGGATCCTGCCATATAACAATCCAGTGACACCCTTCGTGCACAGAAAGACATTTTGTTTCTACATGTCCACACCCTCTACCAAACACCAGTAACAGCATCATGTCCCAAAAGCATTTTCTCCCTTTTGTCAGGTAGTTTCGAGTTCATCGAACACCATTACAGTCACACCTCTGAACCATTTGAGCCAATCCAACAGAATGGAGGAGAATCATACCTCTCGTTTCCCAACCTGGGTATAGAAATGATCCAGCAAAGAGCGCTTTGCCTCACGAACTTGACAATGCACAACAGCCTTTGGCAGGGAATTTTTCAGTAGGTCACAAACCATGGTAACATATGCCAAAACATTTGAACCTGCCACACAATCCAATCCCACACACTGGGATTCACTTATCTGCACCATGCTTGATCACACTATTCTATGTTACACTGCCTAGACCAGAAAATGTGTGACAGCTTCACAGCTGTGTTCAACACATCAGACATAGACATCCTGCAAGGTATTCGGAAACAACTGAAAATACCTCATTGAATCAGAAAGACAAAACACTCACCAATCCTTCGCAAGTGGCCATCAGTGTAACGATCAAGTGTAGATGAGCCTGGATTTCCACCTTTTTCAACTTCTTGAGGAAGCTTTCTGAAGAAGTCAACAGTCAAGTAGCTTGCCTCCATGTCAACTAGCCTAAGAGAAGTTTTCTTACTGTCTTCTCGCATTCTCTCAAGAGCCTCTACTGCTGCTTGTGAAAGTTCTGATCTCAAGGAAGGAAACCGTTTCAATTCCTGCAAATCACATTCCACAAAAGACAATAATACATTTAGGATACACCAATCTCACACCTGGGAGAAGGCTTGGGTAAACGGTCAGGAAGTACAAAGCATAATTAGACATCAAAAGTGTTTCTGTTCTGAGTTAGGCATGCCTGTAAAGTCCTGTACTCAAAGAGAAAACAGAACCTGCATCAATAAGAGAATCAAGTCAGTGTGCTTACTGTACATTCGCCAACTGATCTGCGGACAAGGTCCTTGAGGATAAAATGTGTCTGCATATATAGTCATCCAAACCAAATTGTTAAGATGATTATGGTTACTTGAACCTATGGGAAATTTCTTTGGCAGAAAACCTTGTGGCATAAAAGTGAAGGTGTTCATCATTGAATAAATATGAGAAAAGAAAGAGTTGAAGGACTAAAGGACCACATCAACAAGAATAGAAAGAAGGGAAATGGAGAGTGTAGTAAAAAAACCATATATCAGCGACATACCGCATCAACAACTGCTTCTGCAGGACCACGGAAAAGGAGAAGAGAACTCTCAATCAGGCGCCTGTAACCATTCTCTGGAGCAATAAGATGGGGTTGGTAGCCATCAGCTTCAGACACAATTCTTCTAACATTCTGCATTGAGAGATGTTTGTCCAACGGAAGCTTCTTCAGTGCTGCTGGAAGCTGGTTGTCAAAAACAGAGTAGACCTTTTCACCCCCAGGTCGCCTGTTGAAGGGAAAATTGAAGATTAGAAAGGTGTGAGTATGCCCATGAAAGGAAAATAGAAGCACAAAGTAAATGGACTTACGAGCCATCTAGATGCTCCTTGAAGATGCGGTCAAATGCTCTGCAAAGCTCCAAGACAGTGTACAGTTGAGCCTGCATGAAAATTGGAAAGCACTTGCACATCAATGACCAAGAGATTCCCCCATGATATAGCCCTGTCAATATTTCTTCCTTAAGCACAAGATGATATTATCTTCCAGTTTCCAGACAGCAGGAAAGCACAGCTTCAGACCTGACACACCTTGCATTCAACAGTTACTTTGCAGGATGTAGTTCCTTCCTATAGCAGCACAAACTGTACAAGACTGTACAATGCTAACAACTACATGGAGAAAGACAGCACTTACCCCTGCATCATTAGCAAGAGGCCTGCCTATTTGATTCAATTCTGTTTCAATCTCGTCTATACTCTTGTTGATCATCGCCAAGATACCTGGAATGCGTGCCTTGATTACTGCTTCCAGTTGCTGCAGCCAGAAGACAACAGCATTAATGCTTCACTGAGGCTGCAAAATGTTGTACAATTGTATCACTAGAAGGAGGGAACCTTGGCAAAGACTGTCATTTCACCCGAAATCAATCAGAGGGAACTGTGATCAGATCTTCAAGAGTATAATACAGATGAAAACCAGCCCAAAATCAGACAGATCCTCAAATGGAATAAGGTTGAAACCTCATGATTAGAACAATTGGTATTCTGACAAGGACAAGAATCACTTGCAGGCTGTCCTCACAAATTAAATAGAAGGGCTGAAGAATGCACAATGCACAGATTTAATTGAACTCTAGCCAAGACGAGGTGATTGATGTAGAATGGTACCTTTGACAAGAGCTTTCCCAGATATTCTGAGCCCATTCTGCTGCTGAGGTGCCCATAGTCAGGACTCTGGGCAAAGTAATCCCGTTCCCTGCGTCTAGCAGCTATCATATCTACATTCTTATTAATATCTTGTTGTGACCGATTCACCACTCCTACCCATGGATGCTGCAGCCGGTATGCACGTCCTTCCAACACCTGGGCAAAATGCAAGGGACAAATGGTTCAGCTTCCCATGAAATGTACACAGTTACTTGAGTGAATCAGGTCCATGGACAAGTATGTGAATGTGAAGTACTCATTATCTTGCTCTGACAGTCCAGATTGCTGAAAGGTTAAAAGAACAGTGACTCACATCAAGTGCATTTGTACCCTTATCCATCAAATCCAGCTTTGTGAGCACACCAAACGTTCTTTCACCTGAATGGACAACAATAAACAGCAGTCAGCATTATCACAACACCTCTTTTGGAAAAACTGGGAGGGCTATGTTCCAATGTATTATGTCATCATAAAGACATGGAAGTGGAACCCTGACAAAACCAGTTGTAGGGGAGAAAATCATGAGCAAGTCTCTGGTAGAAGAATAAAATGTAATCTGGTATTCCCCTGCACCTCATTTACTGTCCTTCAACCCCAAAGTTCTTCATCAGGCTTCTTCCTTTCCACACTGGTGTAAACCATAAATGGCAGAAATTACCTTGTGGATCAACTTCTCTGGCAATCTTGATAGCATCAGAGGTTGCAATGTCCTGATTGGCAGGGGATACAGCAAGAATGATGGAATTTGGCTGCAAACAAGAAGCAAGACCACTGTCATGCCATGCAATGAGCTTTGTTTCAAACTTTCCCTTCAATGTCCAGAAAATACTAAATGCAAGTTAGTTCCAAACTACTGTGCAAGGGAGAGATCAAAGTCAAGCTGTAATGTTTTGAACAGGGATGGAAGTGGAAGAAACAGAACCCTCCAAATTCTACAGACCAGCATAAACAGGGATGAAGATGATTACCTTCTCAATGTAAGAGCGAACCATGTTTTCTATGTCCCCCACAATGCTGTCTGATTGACCCTCTGCAGACATACATACCAAATTCAACATTACTGTATGATCATATGTGGCATACAGCAAAACCATACAGCACATAAGTTTGACCCTAAGCTCCATCCAGCATCGATGACTAAGAAACTCTTCCCCTGGGTGCTTCAGATGTGGGCTCTGTGTGTCTTTGCAATACTACTATCCTGGAAGGTCACATATCCCAAAACTACTGCAGCTGAGGGTCCCTAACTACAGAGTTCAGATGCAATCCAGTGTGCCAAACCTAGCTGGCTACAGCTCATAGCATCTAGATATGATGTCCATCTAGGACCAAAAACTGAACATAACAAAGGGCACAACAAAAATGCAACTCAAAATCATCCAAAGAAGGGCCACATTCCAATGCTCCCAGATTTAGCAGTTGGTTGATGACAGGGCACTCACCAACAGCAATCTTTGTAAGACCCGGTAGATCGATGAGAGTAAGATTAACCACTGAAATAACCACAAGAGAACGAATGAGAAAACTTTCAAACAAAGCTTCAGTAAGCACAATGGTGATGGGACCAATTCCTTAGAGCAAAGCAAGTATCACTTGAGAAGAGCAACATTTAACCCACCATTTGAAGAGTAGACACTAAGATGAATGGGAACAGGAGAAATCTGCCTTGTCCGGCCTGTAATTCGATCTGTCTCCTCTGAAATCTCTCTCCTAACAGCAGCTGCACAAGAATACAAATAATAAACTCTTCGCAACCTCAAACAATAGGTACAACTCAAGAAACCAGCAATATTTGTGAGCTCAAAATTGTAGGAAAAACTCAATCATGTCTTACCAAAGTCAGTGAACTTCTTCTTTGGCAAATGCAGAAACTCTGCATACTCAACTTTATCATCAGTCTTGTGAAGTTGCAGCACAAGTGGTCGTCTTGTGACGATCCCTGCCACAAGAAAACTCCAGTTCAGCCTCACTAGCTACCAAAAAAAATTTAATTGTTCAAGTGCCAGTGCTACTAGAAGAAAATATAAGACACCATCTATCAAATTTAGAACATTTTGATTCTTAGGCAACACATTCATGTACAAAAGATGGTTCTCAAATGCTGCCCATCCAGTTATCATCACAAATTCATTGCAAAATGCATGAATGTCATGAAATGGAAATCAATTCTAAAAAGTTCATATGTTGTGCTGAATCTTGTCCTAAACTTTCAGCCATGACAGAGGGATCTTAGGCAACACATCCATGCACAACAGATGGTTCTCAAATGCTGCCCATCCAGCTATTATCACAAATTCATTGCAAAATGCATGAATGCCATGAAAAGGAATCAATTGGGAATGAGCAGTGGAGTGGCCAGTCACCTGATCCCCGAGGAAGGAAATCTCGTCCCACAATGCTCTCAAGCACTGAAGACTTTCCAGAGCTCTACAACAAAACATAGCAAAATATGTTAGGTTCAAGCTGGACTGTCAGTAAAACCTTGCAAACTGTAAGAGAGATGTGACATCATCCATAATTAGACAAAACCCCATCTTGATGAATCCTAGATGCCTGAGCCTTGAACACCACCATACACAAGTGAAGTGAAAAAGTTCACTAGAATCATAGTCCTACAAATTGCAGAGCTAGCAGTCTACATTAGCTTCTTGATGCGAAAAACAATGCTTGAGAAGCAATCCCTTGCAAAGATGGAAATGATTCTTTGATGCAGAAAACATGAAGGCTACTATCTAAGCAGCTGATAATGACATACATACCTGGCCTCCTACGACCACCACTGTGGGCAAAGCCTCCCAAAGACTTTGCACTGCCCCTTCCCCTCCATAATCACCGAGAGCTGTGCAAACTCTCTGAATTCTGTTCACTAGGCCTATCAAGTTATCCATTCTCGCTGCTTTTTCTTGTGTACTTTATGTTCAAATAAAACCGCTCCCTCGCGTTTACGAGCTCCAAAAAATTAAAGACTTTGCAGTCTGCAAAACAGAAAGAAAGAGACTCACTATGGCAGGCACTGTGTAGGACGACGCAGCTTTCGTTAGATTTAAAACGATTCTGGATAGAGACCTAACCGGTTTGCTGCAAGTTGTGGGCTCCGAAAAAAATCAACAAAACGGAGAGGTCAAACGCTGATTTCAGACACAATGATATCAAGACGTTGTCGAACTCATTTGGGTTCCAAAACATTTACGCAGTAGTGCACATGAAAACCAAAGAAAGAAAACACAATCTGCCACCATACGCAACAATAACAGGTTCTGAAGAATTTGCAAGAACACGGGAGAGAACACACATACGAGAGAGAGAGAGACTCCGGCAGAAACACGTACTCGCAGTGAAGCCACACCCAATACGAAAGCTTCCTCGCAACAACAGAAGCGGTGTGGACGGAGGGACGCTGGCGCTGCAAATCGCTGACGGTGCCCACCACTCGTCTCCTGCAAGGAAGAAGACAACCATCCTGGATGAGAAAAAAGCTTCTGGATGGAAATACGTTAACTGTGAAAAGACATTCATCTCCCTATACACCGCTGGGTTGTTTGCATCGGGCTGCCGGGAAAGAGGAAGGGAAGAGCGGATGTGTCCTAAACATGGGAGAAATTCGCAACATTCATCCATCACTGTCCATCCATTTTCCTGCAGAACTTATCTGACTAACGGATGAAAAGTACGTCCTCGTTCGTCAGTATAGTAGTCTTTGAGTAGAAGTAAGTTCGAATTTTGAAATGGCTGTTGTAAAGCGCCGGGGGACGGCGTGGTTCTGCGTGAAGATGGATGAGTTGGCAGATTGGATGAGAGTTGTGGGGGGAGAAACGGTCAACACGGACAGAGTTTTCTTTACGTGATTGGCAAACAAAACAAAAAAAAAACAAAACATTTTTGGATTACGTGGTGCAAAAACGAAACCCTGACGAAAAGAAATTTAACAACGACGTTCAGGACACGCATTACCAAGTCAAATTTGGCTACAGAACTGGATGAAATCAAAATTGTTTTCCTCTCTTGGGAGTAGAAATAGGAGAACGAGCGAAGGATGAATTTTTCTCCCACTGGTCAAGCTTTTGACACTTTGATATCATGATGAAAATAGGAAGATGGACAAAAAAAACCCGAAAAACAACACACTTTCTCATTATTGGTTTGCTTATTTTGTATCTTGGGGAGGAGGAGCCTGGTCTCCTGCCTATTCTCTGCTCCACCCAAGTTCCAAGCCCTAAAAAAGGAAACCAAAACCAAGCTTGACATCCTTTAAATTCTCCCCTTGTTTTTAATATGATTGTACATTTTCTGGATCTGTGGTGTGATTTAGAAATAAAATTTTGCAGGGTTGGGGAAAAAAAAAACCCTCTATATATTTCTCTAGGTATCTATCTGTGAAGCATGCTTTGATGACAAATGGCAGCAATTGATTGGCAAGCTACATATTGCTTGTGATGAGCATATGCCATGTGGCATAAACAGAGACACAATTTCAACCTGTAATTGCCTAACGTGTCATCTTGTTGAAATCCCTTTTCTTTGTTTTTTTTTCTGCATAATTATGTACCTGCAATTGGGCCATATCAGGCCCCCATTGTGCCAGCGTGCGCTTGGGGAAATCAGCCCCACAAGACGATTCTCTGGCGTCTAAGGTAGGCAGGTCACACGAGAAAAATACAGTCGTTACAAAATAGGTTGCAAATGGAAAGGGATGTGGTCATAAGAAAGGTCAGGTAGCAGAATCAGCCACAGTGGCTGATTCTACCTCACAATACTGCCACAGTGGCTGATTCTACATCACAATCATGCCACAGTGGCTGATTCTACATCACAATCCTGCCACAGGGGCTGCTGGATTGGCCCTCCAGACCCCCTTTTCTGGGTTTAAAGATAGGCAGGTTGCACAAAAAAGAGGTCCTAAGAAAACAGGTAGGTTGCAAAATAGAAGGGAAGTGGTCACAAAAAAGGAAGGTAGGTGGCAGAATGAATACCGGGCTCCATAGTGGACCCCCCTCATGGAAGACAGAGAACAGCTTTCCATTGGGACTGGGAACTCTCAATTGTGATGATGACCACATCCATGTCAATGATGGAGGGTATGATAATCATTGAAGTTTGAGTAGCAGATGTGTGTGTGAATCTGTACCAAAAACAAATCAAAATTTTGCATAAATTTACACCTAGTCAGTTTCCAAGAACTGACCATCAGTAAATTTACTGATACTGCTTTAGTATTGAAATTGCATGGTTCAGGAAGACAGACTACAAACCTGAGTGGTGTCCTTCACACGGCAAGTGGTGATGCAGAAACCATGCACAGCCCAATTTTTATAGTTTACTTGCTCTGGCTTGCACAGGGGGCAGACCTTCCCAAAATGCAGCTTCATCAATTTGAATTGACCTGCCATTGCAACATCTCACTAGAAGGTACAAATATAATTGGCCATCTCAATTGACTACAGCAGGGTGATGTCTGGAACCCACAGGCCACACAGATATCTTACACTTACTCCTCCAGCCTCAAGATCCTCCACCTCATCCCTTCATAGCCAAATCAATCTGGTAGCATGTTGCTGACCTGCAATTTTCAGAGACACAGTTTTGTTTGAAGAGCCAATTTTGTCCTGCATACAAAGTGCCACAAGAAAGCATGCTTTGAACCTGGCATTCCTTCGTGCTCAAGTTGATAAAAAATGTGTTGAATCACATGATCTCCATAGAGCAAGCATCATCATTGCAGAGCATAATTGAACTTGATAGATTTCTGTAAGATATAACTGCAATGGTATTGTGCAGGGATAATTGTTCAAATACCTTGACTGGTTGTTCCTCACAAAGGACCAGTTGAGGATGGTCCTAGGGCCAGTAAGCATGCCCTTCATGGGATGCTTTGTAATACTTTGTGCATACTGTGACCAGAAGACAAAGCATGGCCTTAGAGCAGCTCACGGTACCAAATATGATTGGAGACTTCACACAGCAGGACCCATAAGATTGCACCCACCCATTAGGAGAGAAGCAGAAACCCTCAAGTTACTCACCAAAGTACTCCACCACGTCATTTCTCTGCACAGGCAAAGGACATAGACATGAGTGAAGAGATTCATCAGTCTGTATATCAGCAGATTGATCAAGTACTGTCTTTACAGGGTGGACTCCCACATGAGAACAGAAGTGGAAATTGCCTCATGAATGTACAACTGGAAGTTTCAATCTGTGATGGTTCACTGTGCAGAACAGCAATGTTGTGCACCTTTTGAGAAGATCGCTTGGAAGCTTGTGCAGAAGCATTGGCAAGACAGAATTCCTGCTCCAAGTGACAAAAATATTAAGCAGTGAGCAGAGCTGGCCACCTTATTGAAAGGTGAAATCCACCTTATTAAATGGAATGTGAATTCAAAAGTCTCTTGAACTAGAGACCCATCACATAGTTGGATGAAAACAGGAAACACAACAGAGCACCAGGACAACAAGTCCTGATTTGAGCCTTAAACTACAAGGTTACAGAGCAAATAGCCAAATGAGTACCTTAATAGGATATGTATATCACAATTAGTTCATTAGTGGTTTCAATTCCCAAGGTTGATCTAAATTCCAGTTTCACGTTGAAGCAACATCCTGGATTCACTGTCTGCTTGTTAATGAACTTATTTAGGGATTTTGTGCAACAATAGAAATGTGAGGCCAGATGGATATCAAACAAACACATGTGGTGGCATACTGAGGATGTTAAGAGAAAGTCTGCATTACCCTGTCCTTCTTGCCAGCTGCGGCAATTGCAAGGGCCACAACTTCCAACAACTTCAGGGCTGCAAAGCCATCCATGAGTTAAGTTCTGCATCCAGCTTGGTCTTATTGTTCAAATCAACTGGAGAATGGAGAAGAGAACATGATTTGACACGACCACATTCTCTACAAAAACCCAACCTTTTCTCATGAAATCCAGTTCCCCTCATACTGAACAAGAGTGATATACTACTCTAGCTTTTGACTTTGTACCCATGATGTTGGTGTCTTGAATTTGGTGGAATGCCATAAGCCTGACACTGCAGAACTGAAGCTCTATGAAATCATTCGTAAACCCTCCATGAAGAGCAGCTTGCATTGACAATCAGTGTTGTCCTTGTGAGACATACTTGTCATGTCTCTGTTGCAAAATCGCTTGGATGCCATAAGTATGGCACTGCAGCGCTAAGGCTCTGTGAAATCAACAATTTGTGAACCCTCCATGAAGAACAGCTTGCATCAACAATCAGTGTTGTCCTTGCAATGGAGGAAGTCTGAGACAAAGTCTACATAATTTTACATAACAGTGTGTTTATTTCACTGATTCCAGACAGTCCTAGATGCCAGTGCACAACAAGCAAAAAGAGTTAGCTGATATGACCACATCAACAGACTGGTGAACCCATCTATAATGGTAGATAGGTGGAGCAAGGACAACTATATGCACATTCAAATCCAAGACCGATATACTTAGCTATCAAATTCTGTAGTTATTGTGCACATTGTGTCCCATAGCAGCAACACAAACTCAATTAGATCATTCCTTCAAGACCATCAAACACTATTATGAAAGGGTTACGAGAAGAGTTTACCTTTCCCAAGAGCTTGCTACAACTCTTGAAGAAGAGTCACAGATGCAGCCAAGTCATGAGCCCAGATGTCACAGCCACCTACAACTCTGGCAAAGAGGATCTTTCCAGACAGACCAAACTCCTTGATGAGATTACTGGTGTTAGATCCACAGACATTGTCAAATCCACTGGCTGACACATTCTTAAAACCAACAATTGTCCTGACATCTCAAGAACCAGTTAGTAAAATAGGTATCTGGATAAATCATAGTTATGGGATTGCAGATAAATCAACACTTCGAAGATAACATGACCTTGAGAGTTGCCCACAAAGTGTCAGACCATCATCTTCTCCATCAATAGCCATGACAAGCTGCCATGAGTACCCACTGATCTCATCAGCTCCCAATGGTGGGTGTAGATAAGTACATAATAATCTGCCCAAACTTAGGGCAAACCATTATACAAAATCTCCATCCTGAGTTGCTGTTGCATTGCTGGAAGCAACATGAAGACTTATCATGATGTTAACCAGCACTCACTAGACATAGCTAATGAAAAAAAAATGTCTTCAATCAAGCTGCAACAAGCTTGTGAGGGTAACCTTCATTACATTTTAACTTGTCCATGTACAAGCAAGCATCAAAGCCTAAGGCTACATAGAGGGTAGGGGTTGGGGTCTCTGCTAAGTCGTGCAAATATAGAAAATTCTATTTCAAACTGTGAAAGCAACTGGAAATAGCAAGCAAAACCAATTTTCATAGCTGATTTTCAAAATAAACATATTGCAAGAAACAATGATAGGGCCTGCTTCAGATTGAAGCTTAAAGGTTGAGATTCTAAAGAAGCCAACCACAATGTCAATGTGAAAGTACTGATTCCTGGAGGTGCATAAGAAAACTACAAGAATAATAGATAGCTCCAAGGAGCTACACATTAACCCTGTTGAACATCATCTCCTAGATGACAGAAATACTTGTATGCAGCAGTAGGAATATCAGCAAAGTAGGTCTCTCAAAGCAGCTTCACACCACCAAGGTCTGCTCCCAGGAATGAATAAGCCTTTTTGAATGCCTCAAGCTTGGAGGCCTCAAGATCCAGGACAAGGTCGGGTTTGTCAATCTTTCACCAACTTCCTTCAATTCTCCAATCACTTCCCTGTTGCAGGAATAGCAGAGTTAGAAAAATTTATAGAGCAGAGATTACAAGATCCTTGCATTCAAGGATTGCAGAGTTCAAACTCCACAAAGATAGTTTGAAGGTAAAACCAAAACTAAGAAGAATGAGTGCAGTCATAAGTGTATCAGTGTCACCCACAAAGTGTCAGACCATCATGTTCATCATGAATAGCAGTGACTAGAAAATAGATCCCTCAACTTGAAAAAGAATTTGTTACTGAATGCACATCAGTTCATGGATCATAGACTGCAAGACTTACTAGTTGGTGTCAAACCATTTGGTCATTTCCATAGCAGGCTTAATGGCATTACCATGGGCCATAGAGAAGTAGACATCAACCCCAATGTCACCACACCCAGTCCAGCCATAAAGGGAGGGCACAGCTCTAACAAGGACTGTGGTGTCCAAGACCTGATCATAGTGTGAGAAGGTGTTACTGGGAATCGGCATATGCCATCTGCTGAAGCTCTCAAGTCCTTGGCAACAGCCTCAAGGTCTGCAGCAGAAGACTTTCCCTCCCAGAATGACTCCAATGCAAACTTGAGCTCCCTCTTGGGGACAATGCGTGGGCATTCAACCACATGAGAGGGCCATGTTGACAGCAAATTGGTATACCTGCCAAAGGGTCCAACCACCATCATCAACAAGATAGCAAGAAGAGGGAATGAATAAATAGCAGGTGATTCAGCAACAAACACAAAGTCTTTCAGACCTTTGAGCTCTGACTTCCATTGCATGAGCATTGTCTATCTCATGTCTCTGTGTTGTCCATCTTGCAGAAAGACGTGAGTAAAAGTTCATCAGAGCTCTTTCAGACAAGTTCCTCAGTGTAAGAGTCCAGCTGTCGCTGCAGCAGCAGGCCAGGAACTCATCCAGACAGGCGGCAGAAGTCTCAACCACCTAAAAAATGAGCAACTTCAATAGAAGAAATCAGATCAAAAGCATACAAGAGGTTTTGAATCTGCACACAGAAGAAACCTGTGGATAACGTTGCCATCTCAAATCCAAGAATCACACCCGTGCCCAAGGGTAAGAATCTTTTTATAAGTGATCTGAAACTCCAAAATCAGACCAAAAACCGAAGCTCGCATCTTCCAAAGCGCCAGTGCTACGAATCTGAGAGCAGGAATAATGACAGGAACAGGCGTAAAGATCCTATTCTGAAGCCAAAACAGAGAGAAAACGTAAAATGGTCAGTGAATTGCACCAAATCAGTATGAACTACTAAGGACATTCGGCAATTCAGATGGTGAAAACACACAAGCACTACAGAATCCAAAACCTCCAGTAAAAGAGAAGCACTGCGACATCAGACTCAGACCAGAACAAAGCAAAAAAAGAAAAACATTCAAAGTTATTGTCAGCTTGGACAGGCATGGAAGAAAATCGAGTTCCAAAACCGCAAGATCAGACAATGTCACAGGGCACAAACACGAAGAGACAAG
>Ga0116231_10004616_pt1 | contig 27747 bp, 26 predicted proteins | sample S1TSphgellanicum_2_FD_89695 | JGI IMG/M metagenome (GOLD analysis project Ga0116231, IMG submission 89695) | Host-associated microbial communities from peat moss isolated from Minnesota, USA - S1T2_Fd - Sphagnum magellanicum MG | ecosystem: Host-associated > Plants > Peat moss > Unclassified... | reverse complement strand
AAAAAAATAAAAAGAAATAAAAACCCAAGACCCCCCAACCCCCAACAAACACCAAAAAAAAAGAATTTAAAAAAAAAAAAAATTTTTTCCCCCCCCCCCCCCCCTAAGAAATGGGAAAAGTTTGCTAACAAATTGAAAGAATCTTTGGACATTAAAAAAAACCCAAACCCCAAATCCTTCCAAAATCCTAGATGAGGGTTGAGTAAAAAAAGACCAACTAATGTTGAAAGTTCAAAAATGGAGGAAACAAACAAAGAAAATAAAAAGACCTTTGGACAAAACATAAAAAAAAAATCCCAAAAGTCACTTGGATGTCCCCTAATGTTGATAACGATTTTATGTGGTGCACATTGTTGTTCAGGATATCTTGGAAAAAGGAAGAGGTGAAGGAAGAAGAACCAAATGGAAACCCCAAAACCTTAATGCCATCTAAAAGGGTATAAAAATTAGCAAGAGAAGAGAAATCAATAGGTAGGTTGGAAAGGGACCATGCAATGGAGAAGAATATAAATTTGAAAGGTGTAAACAAGGTCGATTGAAGCATGGAAGAGGGCCATTTCAAAATTCAAAAATGGTTGGGAACTTTATTTGAACATGAAGTCCTTTCTCGAGTACTTTGAAATGTATTAGGTTGATGAAGATGACCAAAAAAAGGAAAAGGAAAATAACCACCACCCAAAATCATTTACAAAGGTTTGGCACTTTTTAGTTAATGAGACGAGGAAAGTTGAAGAAACTACAAGGGAAAAAAAGGAATGTATTTTCATTTCAAAAGAAACAATGTATTTTTTAGTGATGAAATAATGCCAAAGTTTCAACATGTTAACAACCATTTATAAACAAAATTGGTGAATTTTTTTTAGGCAAAATGGACAATGACTATGATATACAAAAACAAATTGGGAGTTTTTTAAGAGGAAAATGATCGATGATGGCCATTTACGAAAAAATTGGAGAATTGTTTTTAAGCAAAATGGTTAATGACAACCATTTACAAACAAAATGTGGGAGTTTTTTTTCCAAAGCAAATTGGTCAATGACAATCATTTACAAACAAAAATTGGGAATTATTTTAGAGGCAAAATCACCACATTGTTAGGGCTCATGCTTTCCCTTCTTTAAAACTTTTTACTATATAGTAATGTAACATTGTTTTTGGAGTATGACAATTCATGTGATTGGCAAGATGTTAAAACAAATGTTGGGTGGGTATAAAAAAAGGTGAAATTTTGTTACGGTTTCAATCTAGTTCTCACCTTGAATAATGTCATGTATCACCTTTGGTATTAACACCTTATTTGAAACCCTCCCCGTTAATTTTCAATGGATTGAAAACCAACCACTTGAAAGTTAATATTTTTGATGTTTTCTAGTATACCTTATCAAGGTATTAATGAATAGCAAGGTTTGTTTTTCAACATAAAGGTTTAGGGGGATGTATTAGTTGAGGCATATAAGTTCTAATGTTTAGGATGGTAAATAGGTTTCAAATAAATAGGTCTAGGTGTTGAGGTTGAAGGCAGTGTCATAGAGCTATTGTTCGCATGGAGGCTTATTCTCCACAATTTTTTTAATCCTTGAACTTAAAAAGGTTCATTAGTTTTCACATTTCACTTGCATGTTTTTTTTGTTGTTTAAAAAGTACAGGTGTGTTTTGTGTTTTTTAAAGTTCTTTGAAGTTGAAGATTTGAGGTAGTTTATAATTTGTTTTGTGTTTGTATTTGCAATTTGTAAATTTGTGAAACAATATGTATTTGCACTCTTTTTTTCTTCCTCCAATATTGTTTGTGTTTCATTGTTGTTGGTGCTTCATATTTATTCATTGTTGTTGTTTGTCAATGTTTCATGGCTATTTGTTGATGCCTTCTTGCCTGTTGTTAGAGGTTAATATTGGGAAACAACATGAACCACCCATCTTAAGTACCTTTTTGATTTGTTATTGTTTGTCAGTGCCTTGTTGTTCATTATTATTGTTTGTTTTTTGTTTTGTTCCTCCCATCTTTGGTGCCCCCCACCATTCTATTTTGTGTAGGTGTGGAAGAAGGAACTTGAATGATTACTTCAAGTTTTTTCAAGTTGCAAGGCAAGTTTGTATTTTTTTCCTTTGTTTGTTTGTGTTTGTTTATTTGGGTTTTAAAAAGTTCATATCACCAACATAAACAAAGGTAACAAATGTAAGTTTGAATTTTTTTTGTTGCATATGTTTTATATGTTAATCATTTCAACATGTTTGTAATGTGTATGATTTATTTTAGCATTGTGCTCTTTCTTTCATACATTATGTTTTGCACATTACATTTTTTTTAGGATGAAAAAGGAGAAAAATAAGTTATTTTTCCATTATAAATGCTTGTAAATGTTATAACATATATTATTTGATTTCTAAAACATAAAAACAAAAACCACTATTTTGATAAAACATACAATTGTTTGGATTTCTCCACCTTATTGTGTAATTTTCTTGTGGACAATGTAGTCAAATGAAAATGAAAACATAATAATAATTGAAAATGAATATTGTTTCAATGGTACAACTATTGAGGAAAATAATTTGAAAGGAGATAAAAAAAATAATGCAAGTCTACAAATATAAAATACAAAATACAAAATACAAAAGGAAAATGAAATAAAATGTAAGCAAATCTTTAAAAATTGCATGCTTACTGGAAAATATGGAAAGGGGCATACTAAAAATGTATCATGTTTGACATTCTATTGTGTTAATGATGGGAAAGATGTTGTATGGGGGAATTTTCAAATCATCAAAAGCATACTTTGGTACAAAAATATTATAGATCCACGTAATCCAAAAATAATAATAATAATGGTATAATAACATATTATAAACCTATGGAATAACTATTTAAAAACAACTTGTGAATGTAGATCATGTCATTATTGTAAGAAGGTTTGAGAAGGAAATCAATAGTCTAATGAAAGGGACTGTGAATAGACAACTAACAAGAAAAAAACCTAATGTGTATGGTAGTGCAATGTCTAATTTTTTTAGTGTAAAAGATCATTTTTGATTAAATGTTATTTAACAAAAATATTTTTTGCAAGATTTGGCCTTTGAATTGTGAATAGTCATTTGCCTTTGAATTTGTTTAAAATGTTTAGTTGAAGCATTTGGTTTCACACTTGTGTTTTCAAATCGTACTCCCTTCCATAAAATATTTTTCTATTGCCTAATTTGGTGGAAAATTTTAAATAACATGTATGGCCAAAATTAATAGATTGCATTTTTGCATCAAGTTTTGACTTATGGATGTGTACGGGGGCCAATTGATATATTTGTTTTTGTCGTTATTTTTTTAGGAATTGATTAATAACCTAAACAAGTGACTATCAATTTGTTTGAAACAATAAAAATTATTGGTCAAGCTTTGGTGAACAATTTGACATAATTTTTTGATCAATATGGGTTGAAAAGAAAAGTAATGGTCAATGTCAAAGAGGAATGGTCAAATTTGAATACCATGATTATTGCTTTGAAATCTATTATGAAGTGTGAACTTTTAGGTTTGGATGAAAACTTTTAAGGTATTTATTTTGGCCATATTTTAATTAATATATGTTAGTATGTTACAATTAAATGAAAGTTTGCAAAAATCTCAAATTTGTTTTAATCAAGTTTCCACAATCAAATTTGTAAAAATGTATAACTTGGATTTAGAAATTTGGGAAAGGCAAACATGCATGGAATAAAACTTGTGTAAATTCTAATATTCATTAAAAATAATTGAACATTTCATAATAAAATATATTTTAGATTTTTTACTATTTGAATTTTTATTTTTTGAGTTTTATTTGAATTTCATTAATTGAAAATATTAACATTTCATGTATAATTTTGATTACATGTTTATTAACAAAGTCATTATGTTCCAAAAAACTCCAATTCAAAGGTATTATTGTTTACTACAACAAGTAAATTACCATCAAAAGTAGTGGGAAAATCCCACCTCTTTTTGCTTAGCACATTTAAAAAATAATTGTGGATTTTTTTCCCCTATTGCACATGCTTGTGTTTTGAATTACTCTAATCACAAGAACACATTTTGGGTTTTGTAACTTGCATTCATGACTATGTATTAATTAAAAAGGACATTTGTGACTAATGATTATTGAGTTGTTAAACCCATGTTATTTCACTCATTTAGTAGCGAGGATAGATAGTTGCAAAACCTAGTTGTCTTATCAACTAACATTTTTTATTTTCTTATAATATTGAAATTCCATGTCATCATTGACCTTGATTTAACATGTAAAGTGCATGCCATGTCCATTTAGTCATTTTATTCAACTAAAAGTTACAAAAGATGCCTTGATAAATGGATGACATGTGTCAAAAAATTATAAACACATGTTTAATTATGAGTCATCACACATGAATAAAAGTCAACTTAGCTTAGCCTAGGTAGCTAGCCTAGCCAAAAGTCAACCTAACATAGTTAGCCTATGTTATTTAATTTAGGTTAGGTGGCCTAGGTTAAAAACAAACTTTAACTTCATAACCTAGGTAGCTTAAACTAGGCTATTTAATCTAAGTTAAGTGGCCTAGGTATCATAAGTTGCATGAACAAGGATTTGGGCCCTCACCTCCATTTTGCGGTTCAAGTTTTCATCCATTGCACTACCACATTTTTAAAATACTAAATCTATTAAAACAAAAATTTATAAAAATCAAAATTTTTAGCTTCAAATTAAATTAAATCACCCTAGGTTGACATAGGTCAACCTATTTCCTACCTACCACCTAGCCTAGGGTAACTTAAGCCTCCCTAGGTTGATTTAAGATGAGTCAAATTGTTTTAGATTACTTACAAGCCTAGACTAAGTTAAACTAAACTTTCCCATTTTAAAAGTAAATTAATTTAGTCTAACACAACTAGGATTACTTAGGCTCTAGGCTAGATTTAGATTATGTTAAGGTAAACCTAACTAAATTATACCTAAACTAAGTTAGGTTAGACCTAAATTAAATTAGGCTAATTTAGGGAAGACATAGACTAAGTTAGTTTAAATTAATGTTGCGAAAGAATTTGGTTTAAAAGGTAAAAACCAACATATCAAGGTCAAGTTTTTGTAACCCGGACCCAAGTTGATATCAACTTGTTGGAATCAACACAAAAATTGAATTGTGGAAAAAATGTTTTGTTAAATCCAAGACCAGAACCATGAAAAAATATTTTTGAAAACAAGGTAAGGATATATATGTTAAAAATTGATTTTTTTCAAAGTTAATAAGTAGACCAAACTTTATAATTTATTATGAATTTTGATTAATTATTTAACTATATATTTACATAGACCCCTATTTTAACTTGTTGTAAAACTTTCTATTCACATAATCTTTAATGGAACTGAACCCAATTCAAAAATTGAATTTGAACGTTTTTGAATTTGAAAAAATGTGATAGAATCGGAACCAAAGGGTTCAAAATTTCAAAAAACCCACCTTAAACTTGTACCTGGAAAACTGTCACATAAATTTTAAAATGTTAGAACCAGACGAGAGGTTTTCTCAAAAAGGAATAACTAGCCAACACTTGTCTGAACATGGCTAAACACAATTACTTTAAATAAATTTGACCAAAAACAATCACTTAGGTTAAACATAACTAAATCAATATATAAATTAAACTGAACACAACTATTTAAACTAAACATAACTAAACAAACATAAATAATGTTAAATACAATTACTTGGGCTAAATATGGTTAAATAAGGCTAAATTTTTAAAAACACAATTATTTAAATTAAACATGGTTAAAATAATATAAATGAAACTAAACATTATTATTTTGCTTAAACATGGTTAAATATGGTTAAACACCTTTGAACACAATTATTTAAGCTAAACATGGTTAAACCAACATAAATGAAACTAAACATGATTTTTTTATGCTAAACATGGGCAAACAATGATAAATTAAGTTAAAATTGAATATTTCAATTATATTTGGCTAAATTATTAAAAAATTAAGATAAAGTTCATTATTAAAACAATACATGATTAAATTTGGCTAAATTGTGATAAAATCATAAACTAAATTAGGTTACTTAAACTAAATTTGGCTGATAAAATGATTGGTCTTATGTGATTGTAGTTGTTGTTTTATTCATTTTTATTAGTTGCATGGGTTATAAGGTTGACTACTAGTTGTTGAAGACATTTTTAGTCATTTCCTTGATCGTGTTGGACATTGTAGTTGCATAAAACAAGTCGTAAAAAACATGTTTTGGCAATATGAACACTTTTGACCAATCAATAATATAATTTTATTGAAATTAGTGTTATGAGTCATTAAATTGACTATTAGTTATTAAAAACATATTTAGTTGTTTTCTTAATTGTGTTGGACATTGAAGTTGCATAGGACAAGTATAAAGAACATCTTTGGCATTATGAACATTTTTGACCAATTAATAAATGTAACTTCATTAAAATTAGTGTCATGAATCATAAGGTTGACTATTAGTTGTAACACCTTGCCACATCATCATAATTAGAAATTGAGTTAATATTAACTACTATTAATTGCAAAATAAATGATTTTTTGAATTTTAAATATTAAATCATTCAAATAAATTAATATAAATTCAATAATAATAATATATTTACCCAAAATTGAATAAGTTGTCATATTGACTATAGTCATTAAACCATGAGGCCACATGACATTTTAATGTCTTTTGCAACTATATAATAATTTTTGTGATCAAATAATTATAAACATAGTTGAAAAAAACAATAGTTGTTTTTTAAACTAATCAAAACCCAAAATGTGTTGTTGTGAATGGTTAACAGTTGACATTTGATATGTTGTAATTGTCATCATTATGTGCTTAAAATTCATGGAAAAAGTTATAAACCTATTAGTCCAAGTCAATTTGATTAATGATACTTCCAAGATTGTTTTTGAATGGGCTTTCTTCATTTTTAACATCAAAAAGGAAATTTGTGGTGTTTCATATTGTTTCTTTTATTTTAAAAATATATATTAAAAAATTCACATGTTGTCCTTCATGTTAAACCCTAAGTTTAAAAGCCTTAGTCTAATTTTTTTATATTGACCATAAGAAAGGCGTGACTATTCTTGAGGAATATGATAACAAAGTTTTATATTTTTAAGCTTTTAAAATGCCTTCATCATTTATTCTAGTGGTAGTGATAGAATTTGAGGTTGGAATGTGAATCAAACAATTCATGAATATTATAGCTTGAATATTTTTGAACAAATTGTTAGCACAAGTGAACCATCGATATAATTTGTCATCAAAATTTTTTTTGATTTATAAATCTTATCAAGTGGATCCCAAGGAAATTAAATGTGTTTTTGAATGATGGAGGAAAGATAAAACCATGTTTCTTATTGTTGATTTTTTGGCTCACCAAGTCTTAGGCATTATAAGATCACAAACGAAGATTGACATGATTATTTTCAGAAATATATTTACTAACCTAAGGAAAGAAGTTGATATTTCTGAAAAAAATTGACCAAATGATCCTCAAGTTGGTTAGAATTTTTAAAATTAATTAATAGAATGAATTGAAATGGATGTACAACTAAGAAATGAGTTAAAAGAAGTTTGAAAGCTCATTTAAGCAAAATGAAATTATGAAAATGTAAAATTTTGAAAAAATAAAATAAAAAATCTTAATGTTTTCATTTTTTTACATTTGCATAACCAACTTGTGAAAATCATCTTTGAAAACCAATTGAAATGAAATGTGTGAGAGTTAACACTTTGAAAATCACCTGAATTTTTTGTTTCCCCAAACTTTTTTGAAACCCTGTTCAATTTCTTTGGAAGATAAAATAATAACAAAATAATAAAATAATAAAAAGAAAAATATTTATTTTATTTTATTTTAAAAAAAAACTGAGGCAATTCTTACAAGCTCTTTGAAAACCAGACTGGACTATTCTCAGGAAAAAAAAACTGAGAACTGCTCATCACTGGCTACAAGATAAAATAATATAAATAAATAAATAAATAATCAAGCTTCAGACAAGACCAAAATAGATATATTGTAATACCCTCGCTTTCAAGCTTTTCAGGTAGGTAGGAATAAGGGCCCCCCCCCTTCCCCCATGAGGTGGAGCCAAGCACAGGCCCCAACAATAATTGGCTTTTAAAGTAATTTAAATAAATAAATAAATAAATAAATTAATTAATAGGGTTGATATATTTATATAACAAATGTCATACATTTTTGAGATAAACTTATACAAGAGTCTTCAAATTTTTGAAGGCCACTTTTGTGGTCACTGCTTCCAATTTGAAGGGTAGGTTCTGGAGCAAGCCTTTGACAAGGGCCACATTATGGCACATGGGCCCTTCACAAAAAAATTTAAGGCCCATCCATCCATCCCACACTTCTTAGGGGGCGGGTGGCCGGCTGCCTGGTGGGCTAAATTATATACACCACCTCAAGGGGCCGCCTCCTGAGCTCCACATCATCCACCATCAATCCTCTTGGGATGTTGAATTACATTCATTCATCCATATACGTTCAGAGTCACATTACTGACTCAACCACAGTGGCCTAGCCTTTTACCCACCACGTTCCGGAATGTAATGGTTTTCCGTGATTTCCAGAATGGGCATGTGTGGGTTTTGTGTAGGGGTAAGTAACTCGTAACAACCATCTGAGGAGGAAGTTCTGAAAGTAATTGCCCAGCTTCCTTGGAATAAGGGCCGAGGGGCTCTTACTTCCGAAACTTCCTCACCCTTTTTTTTTTTTCTTTTTTTTCCTATTTTTTTAACATCTTGTTAGGGGAGGAAAAGAGGCAGAAAAGGCCACATGGAAACCATTACGTCAAGTTAACGTCCATGGCTACGGAAATCATCCTTGAAATCTGGGGCAGCCAGGAGGAAGTTTTTGACTAAAATCATCCATGAAATGCGGGCTTCACCATAGTGTTCCACTAATTATATATAAACCTTACCTAGCAAGGTACCTGTATTTATTTCGGGACTGCTCCCAGCCCTGGCGTGAGTGAGTGAGTTCATTCGTTCGTGAGTTCTCATCCTCCAACTGCGAACGTCGTTGCCCGCGCGCACTTGTTTGTTCACGAAACCATGTCAGTCGTGTTGGAAGAAGAGAAGAACACGTTGCTGCGCTACCACGGATATGGTGGAGGCGACGAAGAAGACGGCGACGACGGTGCAACAGGTGGTGCATCAACTGCTGTGGAAGAAGAAGAAGAAGAAGAAGAAAATATGAGAGGAGCGATAATGGCTTCGCTTAAGACGCCGGTTGTTTCTTACAAGGGCATCGGTCTGTCTAGAGGTTTCTTGCTTCTCCTCTGCGTGCCGCTCATCGCCTTGCTTTGCTTCCAGCTACCGAGTTCACTCGACGACGGCTCCCGTCCACAAAACCAAGAGTCTGCTCACGCTGTGCCTTGTACATCTGCGGAAGAGAACGGTACATTGCATTGTGTTGCTTTGCATCGCTCTTTGTTTCCCCAGCCCTTTGTGTTCGGGACTGCTACTGCGGCGTACCAGGTTTGCTCCAATATCTATTTATATATATTTTCCAGCCCTAGAGTAATAAGTAGTTCCTGGTTTGCGATCTTTGTCTTAGATCTTGTTTTTAATTTGCTATGCTCCCTGCTTGCCTTTTGGTGATCTATGGCGCTGGTTCGGTTCTGTATTGGAGAGCTGAACAGTGAGAGATGGGATTATTGGTTAAAGGCTTATCTACCTGAGCATCGAGCATTTTTTTGCATTGTTTCTTTTTTGTGCCTTCGCGATCCTGTTGTTTTTCATTACTTGTGACTGGAGGCCGCATTCGCGTTCAGTGGGGCGCAGGATGCATAGCTCCGCATTGTAGGAGCTTTTGATCTTTTTCTTTTATTCTTAGCGACGATTTTTTCTTCTTCTTCCATTTGTGTTAGATTGCATGCGACATTTTCATTCTTGGCATTTTGTGTTGCACGACAAGTAGCGGGACTCTTGATCCTTCCACGATTCTGGAAATTCTGGGGAACTCTTTTGGTTGTTGGGCTCCTGTTGTTCACTTCCATCACTTCTGGAATGTGTCCCTCTTTGGTGAGAGAAAAGTAATTGGTCGTGTCGCAGCAGGATCAGTGAAGCAAGTTATTCACTTTCTGTGAATTGTATTTTGTCAGATCAGATAGCAGTCAGATAGTTTGTACTGAACTGGTAGTAGAACTTGTGCCTGTTGCATGCTAATTGTTTATGTTATGTACTATAGGTAGAAGGTGCTTTTGATGAAGGTGGTCGCACACAATCCATCTGGGACACATTTTCCCGTATCCCAGGCAATTCTCTCATTTCTTGCAACCTTCACAGTCATTACAGTAGCTTCAAATCTTTGGACTGCTTCAAAAGTGCTGATTTGCTTTGGTGAATTGCTGAAAATGCTTCAAGATGACTTCCTGAGAACTTTCCTTTCTGCATTACAGGAAAGATCTCAGATGGAAGCAACGGTGATGTTGCAAGTGACCAGTACCACAAATACCAGGTATGTATTAGCTTCTTCTTGACTGGAAATAAACTCTCTCAAATGTCTGGTGTTTGTGTCTTTCACTGCATATTGTTCCCAACATTAAACTCTTATGTTCTTGTCACATGCTTTGCAAACTAATCAGGTTGTGTGACTCAGAATTATTTTTTTGCTTGCTCAGATCTGGTCTTGTGTTAACCTAATATTTGTGTGATGTACAGGGGGACATTGAGTTGATGATGCAATTGCATGCGGATGCTTACCGGTTCTCCATCTCCTGGTCACGACTCATGAAAGTTGGTTAGCTCCCTATGCTACTATCCAGAAGAGCTGTGTTTTACTGTTTGGTTTTTTTCTGGCAGCATCTTATGGCATGAATCAAATCAAATCATGAGGTCATGATAGCAAGGCAAATCTTGTGTGGGTAAATTGTTCTCCAAAATAATAATTAGAGATGTTTCTCTTGCAACTGCTACACTGCAAGATGGATCTGTCCCTGAGTTGAATGCTGATGGAGTGGCCTACTACAGCCATCTCATTGATGGCCTCTTGGCAAAAGGTACCACCAATCATTTCTATCCCTCTGATCCTTGAGTACAAACCGTTACACAATAATTTGCTCTTCTCCTACCTAGTGCACTGTAATATTTGAGGATGCAACTGTTGCCTTCTGAAGACTGCTATCTTTATTTACAATCTTCAGCAATCACGGTCTGGAAGCATCTTATTTGTGCATGAGCTTTTGGAGCCATAAGGATACCTTTTCCCTTATTCTTTGTCTTGCCTCCTCTGTTTCCTTCCTCATTTCTACTTTTTCAGTCCTGTAATGCTCTGACTCTTTTGGCAGGGATCCAGCCATATGTGACTTTGTATCATTGGGACCTGCCTCAGATCTATCAGGATGCATTTGGAGGCTGGCTTAGTCAAAAGATTGTGTAAGGTTTTGTAACCAGTCTCTATCATTTTATAAATTTATAGGGATTTCACTTGCCTAAGTTACATTGCTTTCAGTAGTGCCAAGGAGGTCCTTTTTGGAGCATTTGCTGCTCAAAGGTACACTGGAGCTCAATTCCCTTGCTGGATCCTTCATCTAAGATAATGGCTTATTTGACACAGTTCCATCCTGCATGCCTCACAATTTTTTTCACAATAGAGAAATCCACAAAGTCACCCTGTCTTCACTCTGTCTTTGGGCCTCCTTTCACCCTGTAACCCCTCTTTTAGTGGTATCTGTAAAGGAAATTTTATTAAATATCAGTATGAAATGTTGAAACTCAGTATGATTCCCTTTTACCGTCGATTCTCAGTGTACTTGACATTATGCTAAAACTATGGCAAATACATGATGCACAAGGTTCAAGAGGAATTGTAGCAGCTGTACAGGTAGGAGCAGTGAAAATCTCTGTAGCAGCAGTGGAGCCATTAAGGAAAAAAGAAACACAGTGAAACTCAGGAACCATCAAAATTGATGGTTTTCTGAGTTTCACCCCCTGTTGAATGCTAATGTACTTTTTTGCAGGGTTTTTAAAAATCTCACCCTTTGTGTGACCAAACTCAGGGTACTGCTGCTGTCTTTTCCTGACTTTATGGATATCTCTAATATGTCATCAGTTCTGGCCAGCAACTTTGAATAGAATGCTGACAAAAGGTACCTTATCTGGCACTTGGCAGGAAAGTTTATGCTGACTATGCTGAGGCTTGTTTTGCTGCATTTGGAGATCGTGTGAAACACTGGATTACCTTTAATGAGCCGCAGCAGTTCTCTGTGTTAGGATTTGGATTAGGAATCCATGCACCAGGCAGATGCTCTACACGAAGCATGTGTGCTGAAGGAAACTCAGCCACTGAGCCATATATCGTTGCCCATCATGTGCTTCTTGCTCATGCTGCAGCTGTGGATATATATAGGAGAAAGTTCAAGGTACTTTTTCTTTTCCAAAGTCCTCTAGCTACTTTCCTAGTTAATAGGGATGATTCTCTCACCTTGTCACTAGGAGATCATGCTTGTTCAGATTTCTTTTGTCTTTGTCAGGTATATTTCCTAATAAATGGACATGGTTCAGAATTTTTTTCCTGACAAGATAGTAAACAGTAAAGCATCTTCAGTCTTTCCATATTGCTTAATTGACAATAATTCACCAGACAGAACATAGAGTGATAGTATTTGCTCAGTTCTTATGTTGCTTTCAGTCTGTTACTATCATTGAGCTCTTGCTTCCTTTTGCAAAGAATAAGCAAAATTTGGTGGTTTGTGAGAAGCAATGGGTGACCATGTGATGATGGTGTGCTGATATTCATTTGTCCTAGTTTATACTGTTCCCTATTTTACACTGTTTTCCGTGAAGCCTCAATGTAATGATTAGTTGCTAAGATAACAAATGGTGTATTTTTGGTAGGCTACACAAAATGGTGTGGTAGGCATTGCGCTGGACTGTGAATGGGGTGAGCCCCTGACTAGTTCTAGAGAAGATGTAGCAGCTGCTGAGAGACATGTTGAATTTCAGTTGGCCTGGTAAGATTTTGTCAATGCCCACTCTTTGTTGAGACTGCACAATATTTTCTGTTTTCTGTGCCATTCCACAGTGCAGAAGCAGAAGGGATCAAAGCATTTGGTATACTAGGTTAGAAGAACTTCCTCATTACCTCCTCTTTTCACAGGTATTTGGATCCAATATATAATGGCAGCTACCCAACAATCATGCATCAGCATGTTGGTGACCGTCTGCCTGAATTCTCAAAGGATGAGATTGCATTACTACAAGGATCCCTGGATTTCATTGGCCTCAATCACTATACTTCTAGGTTCATATCAAATGGCCTGGTCTATCAAAATATAGAATCAATGGGCCACTTTCAAGATCAACAAGTCAACTCTACAGGTTCTCTCCTTATATCTCAACAGTACAATGGGTAGATCTAATAAAATTGAGTCTATATTCTAGGTGGGAAGCTTGATTGTTTGTGCTTTACTTTTAGATGAACCAAGAGTCTTGTCTTGTTTAGTTTTGGGATGCTCAACAAGGGGTGGTTCAAGGTTGTACCCTCTCTCCATTCCTCCTCAATTCTCATCATTCAACATCTAAATGATGTGGAAGTTGACGGTTTTTGGCTAAAGGTAGGTGAATCTACCATTTGAGCCCAAGTACATGTGGACATTGATTGTGCTAAATGGAACTTTGAGATGTGGAGACTGCAGTGAATGTCTGTAGAATTGTGGTGGTCATATTAAATGATGGTGGAGGAGGGTCTGGAGGTTGAAGGGGATGCAAATGTGAAGAAGAAATTCTGATATTGTATTGTGATATCTCGGAGCTGGCTTCTCCCTGAATTCTAATTTGGATGCAGATATGCTAAATATGGGTCAAGCAGGGAAATGCAAAGGTTTTATATTACAATTTCATAGTGCAGAGGTATTGGAGAATGCAACAGTTATTGCTTTGTGAGCTGTGCTCTTATCTGTGTACTTCTTATATTGGTTTGCAGTGGTGCGCAATGGACAGAAAATTGGAGACCGGGTTTGTCTCTGCTTTGACGACTCTCTATTTATAGGTTTTTAGCCACTGTTTGAAAATCTGTAATCATCTTACTGAAACAAGATAAATTTCTTCTGAAAGTTTAATTGGTTCTGAAGAGACCAGACCACATATTTTGTTAATTGCCTCTGATGGCATACAGTTCAATGAATTATCCATTTCTTTGAGTATGAGGGCAGATGATACCTTAGCATCCAGTGTTCTGTGTGGCATGTCCTTGTACTGAGAATGTTCAAATTCATTTGATTTTTGGCCATTGCTCAAGTCTAATACTGTCCTTGGTATTTGATGTGCAGGCAGCTTCAGATTGGCTTTTCATTGTACCTTGGGGTCTACAAAAGACACTCGTATGGATAACAAAGCGGTATAACAAGCCAGCCTTGTATGTTACAGAAAATGGTTAGTGATCTTACTCAGGACCTTCCCAGTTTGCTCATGGTTTTGGCATGTATGTAACATTTTGTGAAATGAGTCTTTACATTAGAAAGAACAAACTGGTAAAAAGAGTGCAGCTGGGGAAAAGAACAACATAGGACAGGCAGCAAAGTCCCAGCTGGGTTGAGATGAAAAATTGTAAAGGGTTTGATGGACCACTAACTGGAGAAGCAGTCTTGAGTGGTGCTGATGGGTACACAAATTAGTAGACAACCTTCTCTCTTTTTCTCTCTTCAGACAGGATTTGTTAGGCAGGAGATTACTAACATATGAAGTCTCCCCTAGTAATTCCTTGCAGTACAAGCTCTCTATTCTTCTAATGGATACAGCCTAATCTCTCTTTCTTGACTCAGTCCATCCAAATGGGGTGCACAGCTGGAAGCCAGAAGGTTGTAGACAAGGAAATCATAGGCTCCATATTCCCTAGGTTCCATTGAGACTGAAGGTCATACAGAATCAAGAAGACTGGGATTGTTGCCTAGAAAATTTTATCAGATTTTTGTATAATTGTTTGGCTAAAATATTGAGAAAATTGATAGCTGTTTATTGATACCTACCTTCAGGAGCTGATGAAGTCTTTGGGAAGTAAGAGCAGCTAGTCACTGCAATTTGATGGTCTGATACTTTTGGAGTGACTCTCATGAGGTTATGAGCACAGTCATTCTTTTTGTGAAATTTTGAGTTTTCTCTGCAGACTTATAGATATAATATTATCATCTGACTGCCCTGTTTCTTTCCAGGAATGGATGACTTAGAGGAAGCAAAGCCACTTGAGGAGATGTTGAATGACACAAGACGGGTCCATTTCTACCAAGATTACTTGACATCTGTGCTAGCAGCTATCAGGTACTTTTCCTACATAAAACAAGTCTTGCCATTGGTTATTGGTGGCAGCTCTAGATTCTCAAAAGCAGTAGCTAGTGATGTAATAGTGTCACATTGAGTTGTCTCCCTTCTCATGGTAGAAAATAATCCAGCAGTCAATATGTGTTCATTCCTGCATTCCGAACACAACAAATAGGGTTATCATTAAAGTTGCTTTGATGTCTGTTTTGCAGGGATGGTGCAGATGTTCAGGGGTATTTTGCATGGTCCCTTATGGACAATTTTGAGTGGGCTGCTGGATATACACGACGATTTGGACTCTACTATGTGGACTATAAAGATGATCAAAAGCGATATCCAAAGGCATCAGCAGAGTGGTTCTCCCGTTTTCTTGACAAGATGCAGAAATAACAAGGTAAATTTTTGAACTTGCAGAATAGTCCAATAAGTCCAAGTGGGGAAAGACTTACACCCCATGCCTACAACTGTATTTTAGAATGATGTTGCCAAAACTCAAATATGTTCTGTTCTTCTCTTTTGGTGCCCATGGCTTCTTGTTGTTAGCTGTTGGCAAGGCTATTCATGTTTCTACTGGGAATCAGAACACAAGTATATATGAAGGAGGCATTTACATGCAATTTATTTTTTAGAAGACATTGAAATTTTAATCACTTTAAAACTTTATTTCATATTTTTTAATTGTAGGATGGGAGGATTTGTAAAATTAGTTGGAGTGTTGTAAGGCCCCGCACTTGGGGAATGTCTAGCTCTAGTGGACTTTAAGTTACCATAATCTAGAATGAACATCATTGTGAACATAAACATATGGAGATCACAAGGTGTAGGAGGAAGAGGTTCTAATACAATATTCTTCCATGAGGTCTTATGGAAGAATATTGTATCATGTAAAATAAATAAATTGGTTGCCATTATTATTCTTGATCCAAATTTATGTGATGTTACAAAAACTCTAGCTTTGAAAAATAACATAACATTCATCTACAAAGTACTAAGAAGAATGGTTCAAACTCAATTGGGCTTGATCAATCCTATGTGATAAAAGAGTTGAACCAGTTGTTAGACTAGATTAAGATTAATTTTCCAAACTATCATCACTATTCTTAATATGGCAAAATAGAAAGGCCTCACTATAATTTAAAGTGATTATAAGCTTACGTACAGATTATCAAGAATATTGTTTTAAGTTCAACTAAACTTGATCAATGCTTTTGATTCTTAATTTCTAAAGTATATATATTTTTCAATACTTGTTGTGATAGAGTTATTTGTAAAGTCATGCGATTAGGGGGTGTGAATTGCAATTTTGGCATAACAGTGCATCAAACGCATGATTGGGATTGAAAATTTCACAAAACCAAATGAATGGGACCCAAATTAGTTTTTTCCACCAATTTTGGAGGTGAACTAAGTTTCATCCTATCCTTCCTTTTTCTTGAATACCTCCATTGCTGCTACATTATATTCATTGCTCTTACTTGTACAACTATTAAAATTACTCTCAAACCTTGTGCATTAAATTCTAAGTTTTAGCATTTCATATTGAGTTTTGATAAAATTTCCTCACTTTGTGGATACCATTGAAAGATGTGTTAGGGGGTGAAAGAAGGGTGGAGACAAGGTGATTTGATGGATAACAACAGATTACAAATAATGTTCTAAACAATTTACTTATTTGATCATTGCTCTTAATTTGACAAAATAATTTTTTTTCAAATCTTCATAAAATGTCAAGAATTATGTTTCAAGCCCATTTTTGCTTCATCAAAGTTATTGATATTATTTTAAATAATTGCTAAACACTTGTTACACAAAATGAAGAAAATGTTTTTAAAAATTCACATGCTTGTTCAAAATCTCTTAATGTTTTCAAACTCATTTCCAAATTTATTTATAAACAATTATAGTTATTTAAAGTCGGTGGATTATTAGGTTTCCATCTTGAGTTTGCTTTGAAATTGGGTGTGAGTGGTACAAGAATGGATGGATACATGACAAAATCAAATAATAGCAGTCAAAATCAAAAACTCACCAAAATTGAAGGTCATTGATGTTTGATCCCATGTGTTATATTTGCACATTTGATCTTTTTGTCTCCTTATGTTTCAAATATATGCATAAGTCCATTACATTTATGGGGTCAATTCAAAAAAGCTTGGAACCTTGGGCTTAGTGAATTGAAGAAAAGGGGTGGGAAATAAAGGTAGAAATGAACTAAAGGGTTGAGTTTTGTCTTGCAAATGGGCATGGTTGTTTGGGGGTAGGACTTTATGAATTTTGTTGTGTTTGGGGGAATGAAAATTATTTGTGAGTTAATTTTTATAATGTGGATTTTGCATATTTGGGGGTAGGGGAGAATTCTTTGTGTTAAGAGATAAATTGTTCATGTGTGAATGTTGTGTATTGTGAACAAGACAAATTGTTTGGGGTCAAATGTGTGTTTAGGTGGCAATGAGAAGAGGTAGCAAAATTACTTTTGTGTTTGTATCTTAAGGGGTAAACTCAATCCTCCCCACCCCCCTTTGTTTTCTTAAGTGTTAAGGTATATTTATTGAAATCAAAAGAGAATGAAAAATTACAAAAAAAAAAGAAGAGTTTTTCAATTGATTTGAACTAAATCGGTTACAATATCTATCAAAAGATGAAACTCTAACAATAAATTATCAATAGTCAAAATAGTCTTGTGTGTTGTAAACATGAAGGATTTTTTGTCCAAAAAGTTTTCAAGTAAATTTGAAACATTTAAAATATATTCTCCTTCAAACGCACATGGAAGATATATGACATTCATGCTATTGTGATCCCAAATTATGAACACACTCTCCTTGACTATTACATTTTCAATTACATTCTTAGTTTTGACATATAATTTTAATGGTATGTTCTTGGACAATAAGTTTGCTAGTAACTTAGAAATATCATATTTTTCTTCTTTTTGGCCTAGAAAATATATGACATTTGCCCCCTTCATAGTCCCAAGTTACAATGTTGTGATTGTCTCGTATGCAAGCCTACTTGATTATCTCTCCCTCAACTTGATTGCTCGACATATTTTGTTTTGCAAAAAAAATAAAATCTCAAAAATAATAAAATATAATGCATGGAATCCTTCCCCACCTTTTTTTTAAGTGTTGTGTGTCATACACATTAAAAAGGAAGTGAGGAAAAATAAAAATGTAAAGCCCCTTCTATAGGTAAAATTATAAGTACCCCAAAAATTAAAGGCTCCTAAAAAATTTAGGGATCAAAAAAATTTGGTCACCATCCCATGGCGTTCCCATGTAATAGCCATACATGGCCGTTAGAATGTTCTCATATGGTGGTTGAATTTTTTTGGTTGCCACCAAGTCGTTTTCATAGTCACCCAAAAAATTCAATTGTCAATCTTAAAGATTAAAGGCAACCAAAAATTTTAGTTGCCAATTGATTAATTATACAATAGACAATTGAAAATTTTGGTCACCATGTGCTTTAAACCTTAAACTTATTTTGATTGCCTTCAGTCGCCTTTTGACATTAGTGATCTAGTGGCAACTGAACTTTTTTCGATCACCGTTCAACAACCCTACATCAATGATTTTTATAGGTTATCGAGTGACTATTGAAACTTTTGGTCATTAAGGAATCTAGGTCAAGAGTCTTGACCTACCATCTAGATCAGGCATTTGATGGCAACTAAAGGCGACCAAATTTAGCCTAGGCCCAGTCCTAGGCCTTTGGGTTTATGTGGTTCCATTGTAAAACCCACACCTTTTTCATTTTATTTACTTTTTTCCATGATGTGTGAGGGCTTTATTTGTTTTGAAACAATCAATGCCATACATTTAAAAGAAAGTTGGAATTGTTTTTCATGGTTTTTCAGTTCACAACCCAATTATGAAAATAATTGTGTGTTGGACTTCAAGGCTATACCTCTTAGAAGACCTCAATATCGATTCATTATACATTTTTATCATTAAATTAGTTTTAATTTACCCCACCCTTGACCCTAATTTATTCTTAACCTTGATTTAACTTTCATTCATTCATTTATTAATGGATAATGGGTACAATGGTAAATGGTGTGGACCAAAGGAGAGTGGTTAGTGCCATGGCATGAAAGGAAGATGACAAAACAAAACTCAAAACATTTGAAAATCCAATCATGTTAGGAGATGTTGGATGACAAATCCTTCCCCAACTTTGATCATACACATTATGTTCATAGTGTGTGTGGTGGTGCCACATTGACAGAAAGTGACCACTTTCTAAACATGAAACCCACATTAAAAATGATTTCGCCCAATATACAAGTTGTTTGGATGAACAAATGAAGGCATGCATGTCATAAGTGCACATGGCCATGATAGGAAGCCAATTTTTTTCCAAAAACTCAGTGTTTTTATTATGGAACGAATGGTTTATGTGTAGGTAGTATTTGGGGTTCAAGTCAATTGGAGGATTGATCCACATTCCCAAAGGGGTAATGTGCTTGCATACCGATCAGGTATATTTGTTGTGGCAAATCCATTAACACGTCCAAAAAATCTTCCAATTCCTATAAAAGTTCCCTAGTTCATAAAGCACGACCCCGACTTCTTCTCAAACCTACGCTTGTTATTCCCTTTTTTCTTTTCAACTAATATCATTTATATCAATTATTCCTAAATGAACAACACCAAGTAGCTTTCGTATTCAAGTTGAATGATTGAATTGTTTGGTGCCTTTTGGGAACGAAGTCCTTTTCAATCACCATTGAGCATGGACAACCACATGGATGTGGAACAGTTGGATGTTGTGGTTCAGATAACATCTTACATGTCATTTGACACTGTAGATGATTGAAGGGGATTGGCAAAAGGTGCTAACATATTTACATTCACAAAAGGAACCAACATTGCAAACATGTTCTTGAGGCATTATGAGGAAAAATGATAGTAATGCAAATCTAACTTTGAGAGGTGACATTGGAGAGTGATGCACTTCATGAATAATTGAGTGCATGCCAAAGAAAATGTCTTGGGTTAGAACAACTAGTTACCAATCAATAAAAAGCATTGGAAAAGCCATAACAAAGGCACTAAGATGGAAAATGAATGTGTAAATTCCATGGAAGACATCAAATACTACAATCAAACATTGATTGACATGAAGGAATAATATCAAAAAGATGTTAAAACATTTGTGAAAGCGACCTAACAAAATTCAAGCAACATGCAACTTGCATGTATTTTGACAACATCTCAAGCTACGTAAATGGAAGCAGAATGTGTAAGAATGCAAAAGAAATACTATGAAGATGAGAGGTTTCCTAACAATTTATTAAAGATGCTAAAGAATGCAAGCATAGATGGGTGACACATCCGAAATTCCATTCAAATATGTCATCGTCACATTAAAAAAAACATGGGAACTCTTGTGGCCCACACCTCAACCCTTCATGCAAAATAAAGAACTATGCCTCAATTGTTGTTCCCCATTTAGACCAGAAGGTGCATGGGTATTGAGCACTTGCCAACATATGTATCATCCACAATGCCTAATCATTTTGATGGTGGCAAGGAGGAAATGTCCACAATGTAAAACATTATTTCATTGATGCCTATACGAACAATTTAGTCTTCAAGCAGCCATGCCACAACATTGGGAATACAATATGTTTTAACACACCCAATAGGTCACAAGCATGGGGCATAGGCATGAAATGGATTTGGAATGTTGGCATGTCTATTATTACATGGGGAAGTTAATACTGACGAATGGTAATATGATGAATCCATGATTTAAAAGGCATGTAAATTGTTGTATTTGTCAACGACCGATACATGATGCCATTGGTTTTATCAAATATTTCAAGGGTGGTATAATCCAAAAACCAACAAAGTTGAATACGGTCTGAATTAAAAGTGTGTTTGGTACAACATGATGGGGAGGAAATCAAGCAAGGAGTCACCATAAACGATCTTCAACCTAATGATTAAACCATTTTGACATTGGAGGATATTAACCAAGGGTCACATTTGAAATATGATCTTGCCTTTACATTATTAATTGTAATGTCTCCTCACAAGATCGAAATGCTCTATGAATTAAATAATCTTTTTGAGTTGGACACAATTTTGAATAGGAAACCTTTTGGGTTAAAAAATTGTGCTAGTCAACAATGTGATAGTAATATTGGGGAAAATAGTAATAAACGAAGTAATAAATTGTAACAATAAGGTGAGGTGGAATTTACCACTAGATGTAACATACGTTCATTGTAAAGTAATCTTAATATTGTACTAAATTGATATTTATACATCAATATGGGCAAATAAGTTGTTTACTTTCAAAGTTTGTCACAATTAATGTAAACCTAGTTAACTACAATCATATGTAAAATTTTATGATTTAAAACTGAATTGGATGATTGAATATGGCCCATAATTCTTGAATATTGAACTTCATTAATGATAATGTGATTGGAGCGAATGGAAAACATATAATTGCAATTATATAGGTGTGTTACAAAATTGCATCAAATTTTGTTCTGAACAAGGAAAGATTGTTTTTTATTATTCCATTTGTTCCAACATGTTCCATTCAAATTCCCAATGGGTTCCCATCGATAACCCTAGTTTTTTATGAAAGGATCACACAAGATGACGACTAAAAGGGCTTCGGTCATCATTGGGGGGGGAAATTGAAGAAGGGAGAAAAAATAGAGGGGGGGGGAACATTGTGGCAATCAAAAGGTTTTTGGTCGCCACAATTATGTGGCGATTGAATTTGATTGCCATCCAATAACATTGACTAAATCCAATCACCATTGGGCAACTAAATTCGATTGCCATCAAATGGCAACTATGTATTTGAATCGTCATAGATGGATCTAGTGGCATTTTCAATCATCATTTAGGGATTGTCAGATGGCAACCAATTTTTTTTCAATTATTAGATGGTAACTGATTTTGGAAGATGTTTTTTTGGGTATATAAGTTTTTTAATGCAACTCTTGATTTATTTTTGAACACTTTTGTTATCATTTAAGTTCTGTGTCTTTAGTTGTTTTCTTACAACCATTGCATGGAACCATGGGTGAGTTGAGTTAATCAAATCTTTGATGAAGGGCTATCTTTTTTGCATTTTGCAAGAATTCTAGAACACATTCAACCTTAGCTTTTTGAGACTTTAATTATTATAACAATTAGCACTTGAAAAGATTTTGGGGTTTTTTATCATCCAAAATTTGAATGATGTCATCAAGTGAACAATTAGGCAGACAACCATCGAGTGGACAACCATCAAGTGGTGAATTTGACCAAAATCCTAGAAAGAAATTATTCCACACATCATTTGGGACTTATCCCCCTACCTTTAAATGGCCCACCTTCAACCATGCACAAGCGAAGGGTTGTAAAAATACTTGACAAAGAAAGCATTTCATCAACATAATCCCAAAAGCATCAAAAGCTTAAAGATAATGATCCTTAACAAATCGCCACATAACGATTATAAGAAATTGTCATGATTTTTTTTATGGAACACACAATGCCATATTTTGACGATCTTTTGTGAATAATCAAAGAACTGGCCTAGAGAAATATAAGTAGGTCATGGAACATATGTTGTTGGCAAAATTAGATGGATCCTTGCAATACACCGAGCTTCGGATTTCCAAGGGGTTTCCAAAATGGTTTGAATGCAAAATTTTGAATTATGCCACAAACTTATTACAATTATTTGATTTTTTTATCCACAAGGACAAGGTGCATTATACCACAAAGGTGGCAAGCTTGTGAATTTTTTTTTTATGGTGGGCCAAATTCTTGAAGAAGAAGGCGATGTTTGTAGCCCAAATTGAAAATCATGGTGTGTTATTGATTCCAAGCATAAGAAATGTCCTCCCATTGTCGAGTGGAGATAATCAAGGTGGTTTATGGTGTGGTGTGCAAGGTGTGAATCGAATATTCAATTGCATCCCAAACACGATTAAGTTGGCAGGGAAGACACTAAAAACAGATGACAAACGAGAAGCACATAAACCATGATCAGTGGAAACTTTGATTACAACACGAAATACTCCCCATTATGGATAATCGTACCTTAATATGGTAAGGGGACCAGAAATGGAAGGTCAAACACGACTTGTCACCTTTAGGCAAAATCATGTGAAGTTGGCATGGGCATTCATAAACATTATGAATGCAATACATCATTATGGAATTTTGCACAACTTGTCCAAGGACAACATTATGTTGCATTTTTCAATAAATAAACCAAATGATGTGTACATAAACATGTGCGATTGAAGTGAAATCAAGCACTTGTAAGAGGTGACACCATCATTGTATAGGTTTACAAAGGAGCAAGATGCCACTAACGCAAAAATTTTAAAAAAATGCATTGGTGGGTTGTGTCAAGGACATGAAGAATCTCGAGAACAAAGGCTTAAAGGAAAAAATCTAAATTTAATTTCCAAACAAATAACAAGACAAAATTATGTGATTCAAAAATAAGAACACAAAACTAAAAACAATAACATGAAATGTGCAAGACCAACATGAAAACAAATCTTTATTACATTAACATATGCAAACATGAATATGAAAATAACATGACAAGGCTATGGTGCAAGATCATGCTTAAGACTAATGTTGAACAAATTGAAAGAAATGAGTGGTCCCTATTTATACCCCTTTGGGGACCTAGTTCAAGGAAACTTTCGAGGAGGTTTCTATGTGTGCACCAAGTAAGGAAGCTTTTTGAAAACCTTCTTAACTAAAAGTCGACTATGAATTAATTAAAATTTAACTAAAAATTAATTCAAAATTAACTAAGAGTCAATTGAAAGTTAACTATGACTTGACAAAAAATTGACTAAAAATTAACTAAGGTTTAACTAGGATTTAACTGAGAGTTAATTGGGACTTAATTAAAATTTAATTATGATTTGATTAGGAGTTATGGATGAACATTATGGATGAATTCCATCTATTGGAAAATGGTGTTTAATGTTTACATCCATCTTAGGTTGCCCCATAATTATTTTTTGTTTATAACAAATCGAGAATTACAAATTCTCCTTAACGAATGGCTAAGCAACACACCACAACTTTGAGGTCTAAAACACATTCTATGGGTAAGCTGGCAAATGTCATATGTAATGATGATTGGGATGCAAAATATTTTGTGGACAATTCAACCAAAATGTCATTTGGGAAACTAATCCATGACATGTATGGCCTAAATCTAGAAGCATGAAGAACTATTCAACATGTCATGCACACATTGATGGGGCATCCATACAATTGGATTGAACCAAAATAATGTTATCAAAGGCAACCATAAATAATTTGTAGTTGCTAGAAATGGAATATGGTGAATTTGCATGATCTTTTTTAAATGACATGTTTTGGGCTTGCAAATTTTATAAAACCCAATTTTGTAAACGAATCATGTTGTCACATGTAATCAAATTTGAGATGTGGGAATCCATCTTCTTTACACATTTGAAATTTGTGTCTGAATCTATGTTCTATAATGATGATGGGTTTCTTGTGAACATAAGATACAACAATCAATTAAAATTTTACACAAGTATTAGCCATATGTTTCTTAAATTTTCGAATTATGGATGATTAGACTTATCATTGATAATTTGCTCCGATGAATGTTCTCATAATTGATAGACATTAATAACGAAAAAGAATCGATAAAAATTCATTTGAAACAACATTTTTTAATGCAAACTTTATAAGGTGTTCATTTTATATGTTGTTTTGGTTTTCATTTTTTTTTGGCATTGCTTGCCAAGGTGAGGATATTGTGTTTAGATTCATTATAATGTATAGTAACTTAATAAATTTTGGCCCCCGTGTAATAGGTTTAATTTTATACAAGGATTTTTTCAAGATGATATTTTGGCTTGTGTTGAAACTCGGGATTAGTGATAGAATTGTGATATTTTGAAGGAATTTGGTTTCTTTTAGGGGATTTTTTTTAAAGATTATATTTTTGCATGGTGAAATATTGGAATTTCCAAAATTCTTCTTTTGCCTTAAGATATTAATTTATGTAAATGGCAAGGCCATAGTGACACACCGAAAAGATGGTGACCAAAAAATTTTGGTCGCCCAACCTGCAAAATTAGTGACTAAATTTTTTTGATCGCCACAAGATTAACAATTGAAAATTTTCAATTACCACATGATTAGCAATTGAGATCCATTTTTCGGTCACCAATCATGACAAGGGCAACCCAATTGTGACCAAGGATTTCCTTACATTTGTGTTGATGGACGTGACAAATGTGCTAGGATGGATGTCAATGTGACACCCGACGCAAAATGGGCACATCACCTATATTTTAACAACCCTATTATCAAACCTTTGAACTTGCCAAAATGTTGAATCAAACAATAATCTTGAAAATAAAATCTCGTCTTCATTAATGAATTCAAAAGGGTCATGTTTGATTTCATTTTCATTAGGTTCGTTGGACCTTATGGGGTCCTCTCCCGATGATTTTGTTTACACTTTCATCAACATTGAACATTGAGTCTTTAGACAACATAATTTTCTTGTGCCATGTCATGGGGTTGGCGCCAAATCATTTTCCGCAAGACCTTGTTATTAATGTATATGTACACCAAGTCTTTCACCCGACGTGACGTGATGTTAACCAATTTCGCACTTCGTTATGGACAAATGAATATGAACTTCAATTTCACTCACACAATGATGTAGAACACATTTGTGCCAAAATGCAATGGACAATGGGTGCAAATGTGCATCCACCAATTCCAATCAAATCCACCATTCATGTGGGAGCAAATCTAGGTCCATCACTAGGGGGTGTAAGAAAAAACCTTGACTTTCAACAAAATTGCAAAGTTTTTTAAAGGTCAAGCATAGGTAGTTGAGGTACCAATTGTTTTCTCACAAAATTTTGTTTAAAGCCTCCTTCACATATGCATCATCATGTAGGCGAACTTCACCCAATAAGTATGGATTGAGAATGGCTCTTACATAATGTCGTCAACATCTTCCACATCACGTAAAATTGATTTCAATCACATTTACAAGGTTTGATGGCAATTCAAATGGAAAATTTCATAATGATAAGACATGTCATTTTAATGTTTCATGAGAAGCCACACCCTCCCCATGCAAGGTTGTTTGCCATCGAATGCCCTCAATGACACTAAGATTGGTTTCACCTTGTGCACAAAGTTGGCACAAATATCCTAAAATTCGTCCTTCCTTACATTAATTTGAACAATTCTTGCCTTGGTGAATGACTTCTAACAATAGCTGGCATGTAATGTGTTGACAAAATTTGTTTAATTAGAATCAACAACTTATTCAATGGTAGGTCTTAACTTCAACAACATTTCAACCATTAAAAATGTGGTTGTAAATTGTGTTGTAGTTGAGTTTAACAACATTAGGTTGCTTTTGTAATAATGAAAGATTGTTAATGGCACATGGTGTTGTCATACGAAAAAAACAATAACTTCCACCTTTCTCACAATTTGTTTCACCCATGTTGTTTTTCCCCAACTTCCAATAGTAAGTCCAAACAATGAACAACAAAACTTTGAAAATAAAGGTTTGGAAAATGACGAATTAGAAGATTAGCCGCACTTTTCATGTTCGAAACATTTTCTATACAAATTTGTACAAAGTTGTAAACTCCAATGGTTCCAATGTATCCAACCAATGAATTACATATGTAATGGGCATCCTTCCACTCCCCAATTGAGTCAATGGAAACTATGAATACATTGCCACTTGGACAAGCAAGCATTAGATTCAACAAGGGTCAAAACATGTAACTAAAAGCCAAAAAAGGCGTTGAGTGTTAGACATACAGTCAAAATCAAACATTTATTTTTTTATTACCATTTAAAACCATAGTAAGAATATCAAATTAATTAGTTTTCCTTCATATGAACGTTAAGGAATTTAGAGTAAAAAATCATTTGATCCAATTTTAAGTTTTGGTTTTGATTTATGACATTTGAAAATGTACACCTATTGCATCAAGTGGAGTCAATTTTGTAAAGGACTATCAAAAGGACTCATATATATCAAATAATTTTCATTGAAAAAAATATAGATGATAAAAAAATTATTAACTACACTCAAAAAACACTCATAATTGTAAAGATGTTCAATTTTAAATCTTTAAAAATTCAAAGAATGTTTCAAAATTGCTTAAAAATTTCAGAACTTCAAGAGTCCTTTACCACATATAAATGGGTTATATTATACATGATGTATGAAGAAAACTTATAGCTTAGAATATAATAAAACTAAAAAATGTGAAATTTTAATTTTTGGCAATGACTTAAAATTTTTATCATTTTTCAAAAAAAAAATTTAATTTTTACTGAATTTGTAAAATTTTTAGAATTTATATTTTTTCAATAATGATTTTTTAAAAAAAATTGATGCATTGGGGAACTTTTTTTTTTTTTTTTTTT
>Ga0116231_10004615_pt1 | contig 27748 bp, 22 predicted proteins | sample S1TSphgellanicum_2_FD_89695 | JGI IMG/M metagenome (GOLD analysis project Ga0116231, IMG submission 89695) | Host-associated microbial communities from peat moss isolated from Minnesota, USA - S1T2_Fd - Sphagnum magellanicum MG | ecosystem: Host-associated > Plants > Peat moss > Unclassified... | reverse complement strand
GACCCTCTGTTTTTTAGTGATTGGCATGTTTTCCTTTTTTCTACGTAATTAAATATTTTTTTATTAAAAAAATGAACCAAATAATCCGAATTTTGAAGGTTTTTTTTTTTTTTTTTTTCTCAATTGCCAGATTTTTATGATAAGTTCCAGTAGGCAGCCAAGATTATAGAAGGTTTTTTTAAAATAAAAAAATTGAACTTTCATATCTAGTGTGTAGCCAAATTTAGCTAAATTATTTTCTAGATGATTCCCACTTTGACTACATCACAAAATCCTTAAAAGAAACCTTGTGTGGGTCTCCCAAGAAATGCTTTAAAATTTTTTTAGGAAGACTCGGATGAGGAGGTTTTGCAATGTGAAGGTACCACATAGGACACATGTGCAACCCCATGTGAAGGAAGAGAATTGCCCCAAATGCTTCTTTCTTTGCCTTGAGACACAAAGTGAAGGTTGCTAACTTTACTATGGTACTACTTTTGCAGCTTCCACACCAATTATATTATTTTCAGAAATGTAAAAAAAATAAAGAATAAAGAATAAAGAATAATAATAATAATAAATAAATAATTTGTGAAGGGAAATATAGCATCTTGGGATTTTCTTAATAAAATCCGAGCGAGTGGGGAGAACATTGGGCAACATGTTGGGGACACCAGGCTTGTCAAGAAGAGGTAAACTTGAACCTTTTCCCATACCAAAAAAAAAATTAAAAAAATAAATAAATTGGTAAATTTGTTTTTTATAAGCAACTTTTGGTAAGGATGCCAAGAGTGACTCTAGTGATGTCCCATGGAGGATATCCCTCATGATGTCCCAAGGTTGTGGACTCCATGAATGGGTGTCCATTGGGAATCATCAATTTAACTTCAAAAAAATGTCTATAACACTTTATATATGAAACTACATCCAAACTTAGCTCAGTCTTTGTCAAGGCTTTCTTGAAGAGATCAACTCCTCCTTTGAAGTTGTTACAAAGAGTGGGCCCAAGTGAAGCAACAATACATTGCATTCTACATTGAAGCCTCTTTTACTTTTAGAGGATACCTTATCAAGGCCAAAAAAAATAAAAATAAAAATAAAAATCTGTAAGAAATAGGTCTCATATATAGGTAGGTAGGTAGGAAAATAGGCAATTACTAGGTAAGTAGATGGTTTATAGATAGGAAAGGGCTGTTTTTACTACCTACTTTCTAACAGCCTGCTTGTGAGTTGTTAGTGGGTAGGTAGTAAAAAAAGCTAACTGCCATGGTTAGCTAGGATTTTGATGAAATAGGCACTCTTGCAAGCATTTTGTGGATACTTTTGCTTCATGTATCATGAAAAACAAGTGAAAAAAAGAAGAAGAGGTGGGTCATTTCATTTCACTCTTGAAAGCATTTTGTTTTTGGCCTTCTATTGAGAAGAAATTGTGCTAAATAAAGCACCCTACAAAATACACTAGGAAATTTGTGTGAATAAATGTGTTTTTTTAATACAACTTTAACTAATTTTGCTATTTTTTTGAAATTTTTTGCAAATCGTCACTATTATAAAATGTGGGTGTAATTCATTAGTCCTTGTTCAATAGACTAGTGAATTCATTACTTTCCAACTAGTGCCTGTTTATTAAAACTAGTGAATTCACTCAAACTCTAGTAAAATCACTTGATGTACAAAAAACACTTTTTGTTATAGTGCATAAAGTGCTACTCCAAATCTTGCAATGTATCTGAAAGTTATGTTATATGGCTTGTGAGAGTCCCAAATGACCAGCTCAAAAGTTGAACTCTCAAACATGCCAAATAAAATGGAATCAAAGAGTAAAGTGGGACATAATATGCACACCTAAAGACAATTCCCACCCCCCTACCCCCACCTTGTCTTTTGCAGCCAGGGTGAACCAGCACCTACTCCAGTACCTTCATCTTCTTGAGTAGGCCTTGAAGAGCATCTCCACTCCAAAAGAGTAAACAATATTGGCCTTGCCTACTACCAAGGCAAGGATATGGTGTTCAGATTCATTATAGAGTAGAGTAGCTTAAGGGGTTTTGGCCCCTAGGTAGTAGATCTATGAGGATTTTCAAAAGATGATATTTTGGTACATACAACCCTTTTTTGGTACCACAAAGGTCCTAAGTTCAAACTTGCTCAAGAGCAACTGAAAGCCATGCCATGTCCTCTCACATTGGGCTTGGTTTGAGGGTGGTGCCAATGGCTTGTTAGTTGGATTTGCTATTGTGTTCCACAAAAAGAAAGAAAGAAAAAAACAAGGAAACAATAGAGTGATTGAAATATGTGATTCATTGGAGGGATAGAATAATGTTAGGGAATTTCATGTTGTAGAGAGCTAATAAACAAATCCATCATGGGCTATAATAAATTTTGATCTTGGTTCAATATGTTGTCATTTGTTTTGTGTTTTTAAAAAAAAAACTTTGAACAAAATTGAAGACAATTCATAAATGCAAGTCTTTTGTTATGGATTAGATTGTACTTTCATATAAGGATAATATAGTTGATTAAAGTTGCAACATATTTCTTGACAATGGTGGTGGTGTTAAAAATGTTATTGAAATGAATTGGTTAAAAACATTTGCCTTTGGTTGAAATCATGGGCAAATGGAAAAGCAACATGTGAATTCTTGATACAACCAATGTGTGCAAAGAATAATATTGACATCACAAATATTGGCAACATCTAAGTATATAGTTGATGGATCTACTCAATTTGATGCCACTAATTTAGTTTAGGAATTTCAAGTTATGATGGTCTTCTCCTAGGATTTATAATTTGCACTAACTCGAATCAACTCTACAACTAATATATGGGTTAAATTTTTTTCATAGGGATGTCCATGTGTAAGGTTTTTGATTGACTTGAGATGGGTTCATTATGTTAAATTTGTAAAGTGATGCATGTATTAGAATATTGGCTTGGGTAACCTTTAAGTAATTATTGTAGCTCTAAGATGTAGAAACGTTAAAACAAATCAATCAGTAAAAAATGAAGTGTTGCAAGATAAACTTTTCTCATTTGATGTTGAACAAAATGTGAGTGAAATGTGTAATAGAATGGGGACATGTTCTATAATAGAAATTTGAATTGGGTAAATCATCTTTATACATATAAATGGGTGCACTTTGAATTCATTTAAAAAAATATGACCTTGATTCATTTAAAAATAATTCAAAAGGATTAAAAATTGTATTTTGATTTTTAAAAAATTACAAAATGAGATGTCAATAATAATTTTATAAGAAATTTAATTTAAATCTACATTCAAAAAGGCTAAAAATGTGAAATAAAAGCAAATGAAAGCCATAAATTAATGCATGACATAAGAGTTTCACCAAACAAGGTTCCACATCTGCTTTCAACATATTGATTAACATCCAATGTAAGTGCTTCTTGCTTGGATATGATGGTTCATGAAAACAAAGAAAACCACAAGTGCAAAGGGAAACAACTTCATTTATTCATAAATTTAACAAATATTTGGGAGAAAACATATTCCAACAAATGGAATCTTGTTTCAAACTAAAGATCATATCTTAAGAAAGCCACTTTATGATATAAACTTTATCAATTTTACCTTACATAAATGGGTTTCTTTTGATCAGTTATTTTTTGTTGAACGTTCACCAAGTAGTGAGCTTAGCCTGTACCATTGCTTTGAAGCATTAGAGAACATTTTCTTTTTGGAATAATATGTCAATTAAAAGTTTCATTGTTGCAACACTTGGATTAGAGGAAGTATATAATGAAGTTATGAAAGATATGAAAGGGTTGTTTAAGGTACATGAAGCCACTTAGGTTGGCATCTAGAGTATGTTGTTCAAAATTGGAGGGAAAGTTGAAGATCTCATTAGAAAGATGTTGCTAAAAGATGTTATGAGAAGAGGATAATGTTGAGGAAACACTTTATTTGAGCCAAAAGTGTGTTGCCATCCAACTTTTCAATAATCCAAAAAACCATCCCACATTCTGGATCACACCTTGGCATCAGGCCATTGAAAGCCATATCATTTCTTTTAATCCAAATGCACCAAAGTGTAATGCTTTTAAGAAGAGACCATAATGGATTGAACATTTTTAACTTGTACTACATAATTTCCTATTAAATAGGAATTGTTCCTCACTAAAAGGCCTCCAAATCTTCATAGATCACAAGGATGTTTTAAACTATATAAAAAGGTGAAAGAAAGTTCCCATGCTTTCATGGCTCTTGAACATTCCCAAAACCTAAGGATGTTAAATTTTGGAAAATCACATGAAGGTGAAATCACAATAAAGAAACCATTGGCGGCAAGGTTGGAGTGCTTATCAATGATTACAATGCACACATGGCCTTCACATATTAATTTATTAAATACCAAAGTTTAAAGTTAAATACAAATTTTTGCTTGATTTTTTCCAACTTGCTTTCACATTAACTTTCACCAAAGGAAAATTTGGCCTTCACATAGGTTTTAGAAAAAATGTTACAAGACAATGTTGGTTGACAAAAAAAATTAGAATTAGCAAACCTAATGCACTCCCATTAAAAATGGAGCTAGTGTCTTTCATTTGAATAGTCACATTGGTTTTTGAACTTTGGAATTCACCATTGCCATCTGCTATAATGGAATTGAACTTACCTCCACATTTAGACTTGCAAGAATCTCAAAAACTTCAGACAAGAGTTCAATCACATTATCAAATGTGCCCTACACATCATGTTCTCCACACATAGAAACAAAAGAGGGATTTGCTTCCAAGCTTTAACAACATAAAAATGAAAAGAAATCCAAGAATCATTGTCTATGGTTGTCATTCTATTTACATTCATATATTAAAAAATAATAACAATATTGATATCTTTGTGAGTCAATTGCAACAACACATCATTCATTGATTCAACAATACCTTGACTTGAAGAATCACTCCAATGTTTTTTTGGCTTGACCTTAAGCATGATGAATTCAACCCTCAAGCTCTCAAAATCTACCAGAGCCTTACTTTTGGACAACAAATGGAAAAAACAGCAAAATTTTGGACAAATGTTCTTTTTTGGTTTCGGGGGTTTAGGCTCTAAACCTTTCCAACAACAAGATCTAAAACTAAAGGACAATCCTTAGCAATGTAAATGTTTTCATTTCATGCACATGTTAGTTTTTGGGATTGAAGAAGAAAAAACCTAATTCTACCCTATGCCTAGGAACCTTGGATTTGCACTTGTGCGTGGCAAATTGTCAAGTTTAAAAATGAGTAATTTCTCTTTCCTTTCTACTTTCAAATAAATTGTACATTTAACCTCAAGCACATTACCTTTGATGTTAACAATCAATTCTACCCAAGGAAGTTGTGTAACCCATCTATCTTGGAAATGCTAGGTAACTTCATGATCTTGCTTTTTTTTGGGGGTTCAACATACTAGACTTATAGGTTTTTTTGAAATGGACATTAAGATAATGGTTGTAAGAACAAGCTTGACAAGATCTGTAATTTTTACATTGGTAATTTTGACACTTGCAACAATGATTTGAACTTAAAAGTTTTTCAAGATCATAAGAGGAGGCATGGTAGGATAAAAACAAGAAGATGATGACTTACAAGTGACAAGCAAGACAATGAGCAAGATGGAGCAAGATGAAACAAGATGGGAAAAAATTAATGAATCACTAAAGGTGAAGAATGCATCTCGAAGATTGAAGTTTGGAACTTCACATTTTTCTCAAGAATCAACTTGAACTTGATTTTGAAGATGAGTGTTGAGTCTTTCACCAAAACACTTCTTGTGGCTTGTTTCCTATCTCCCACCTCGATAACTTGCAACTCACCTCCAACACAAGCATGAATAAGTACCCTTATATTTACCCTAAACTATTTAATTAGCCGATGATTCAGTTTTGGGACAAATGATCCCTCTTCAACATAAAATCTCCACAAAGATGAATAAAACCGTTGCAAGCTCCCCCTCTAGGTAGGTGAGAGGGAAGAAACCAAGATTCTCAATCACGCTTGCTCTGTCGAACCTTAATGTGAAAACTTCCTTTAGTTTCTTCCCTTAAAACTATCAAAGGCTAAGCTAGCAAGCAACTCATTACATAATGGCATTGCCACTTATGGCAAGTTCAAGTTAGCAATAATTAAAATAAGAAATGTTCCCAAAAGATGAAGTCACACTTCCCACCACCACTAAACATTTTCTCAAAATGAGGGACCAAATGGAAAAAAATATATTACATCTTTCCCATAGTCTATATGTCCCTACTAGTGTTGGCCGGTTATTGGTTTTTTAAAATAAGCATCATGTAGGTTATTTTTTTGGGGGGATCACATAAGTTATCAATATCAATAAATTAAAAAAAAAGAGAGTAATAACCATCAATGATGCACAAGGGTAGGTCATCAAATAACCAGTTGAAAACTGTTGACAAAACCTACTGGATATACACCGGTTATAGGGTTTCTTCTAAAATTTAAAATTAAATTAAAAATTAGTATTTATTTTATTATTTTATTAAAAAAATGTATTAATATGTGAAGATTGATACCATACATGGATGATAATCAGGTCATCCAGGTAGTTAATTAGATTTTGAAAAATTCAATCCCAAGTGATTATCAATTTAACTGATTATAAAAATAAAATAAAATGCAATAACAGACTTAGTATGTTATTACTAACTGGGTCAAAACTCACTAACTGACCAACACTGGTCTCTAGAGTATGTACCTTAACCTTAACAAACATTCCAAAAAATCACAAACTGGAAACTGTACTGAAAATTAATGCTCCTCAAACTTCATCCATCCATCCAGCCAGCCCTCCATTCATCCATCCATCCATCCAGCCAGCCATCCATTCATCCAACCAGCCATCCATCCATCCATCCCCATATTAGAAAAAGCCCATAATGATCAATAATACTAGCTAAGGATCTGAATCTGACCAAGTTGATGAGTACTGGATTTGCTTGCTTTTGATTGATTAATTGATTGATTGATTGCTTGATTGATGCCTACAAATCCCTAATCTCCCAAAACTTGGCAGCCCTAGTGAATGAAATAATAACAAGAAAAAGAAGAAGAAAGGACTCAAGAGAAGAAGATGAGTAAATAATAGTAATTATTATTTTTCTTCTTATATAATTATTATTATTACTTTAATGAAGAAAGTTGGAGGGGGGGGGGTGGAGGGGGTTTGACTGACTCCATTTGTCATTGATTGATGTTTATGTGTAGGTAGGTAGGTAGGTAGGTAGGTAGATAGGTAGGTAGGTAAAAAGAAATAATTTCATATTATTATAGCTGTGTTCGTGTACATAATTTTTTTGCCACTTTTTCTGCTCTTTTGTTTTTACCCTTTTTGTATACCTACTCTGGTGTCACTGTTTTGGATGTGGTATATTTTGTCCATTAGTAGATCCCAAGAGCCTCTCTGAGAGAGAGAGAGAGAGAGAGAGAGAGAGAGAAGAAGAAGAAGAAGAGAGAAGAAGAAGACGAAGAAGAAGATCAAGTTACTTGGGACAAAATCGATCTCCAAAAAACTGGATCTGATCATCTTCCAGATGACGCGAAGCTTCTCATATTTGTACTAGTACAGTAAACGGAGTTTTAATTTTGGTGCTTGTGTTTTCTGTGCAAATTGGTTTGCAATAGATTTTTTCAACGCTGCTGTAATGGAGTAACTTTGTAAAGTAGTCACTTCGTTTTTAGTGTTTAGAGAAGACTTAGATCATCATCATCATCATCATCATCATCGAGGTGAGTAGTGGGGTTGCTTGATCTGTGTGTGCGGATTGTGTTTTGAAGTGGGGTTTTTTTTTTTTTTGGTTTTGTTTTGATTTTGGTTTTTTGTTTTTTGTTTTTTCCCCCTTGCCAGCAGCTTAGAGAACTTTGTGGTTGTGGGGGTATTAGGGCTTTGGAGATTGCACAAGCCTTTGTTGTGCCACGAGGATTCTGGTTCTGGTTCTTCCGGGCTGGTTTTGTTGAGCTAAATTTGTGGTTTGGAGTATTGTGTGTATGTGTGGGAGTAGGAGTCCCGGGCTGAGAAGATTCATAAAGATGGCGGTCTGTAGGCCGCTGTTGCATGTTGTAATTTGAAGCTCAAGACGTGGTTGAGAAGCTGGCTGCTTTTGAGGGGGAGCTTCAGGTCCGCACTTGCGACCAGCAGCAGCAGCAGCAGGAGGAGGAGGAGGGGACGTGACCCCCGGGTGGTGGTTTTTTGTTTAGGGCTCGAAGGAGAGCTCCTGCCCACCGGTGGGAGATGCAATCCGCTGGGCAGTATCATCATGGGGTTAATGAGGTACAACAGTTTGTGGTGGGTGGTGGTTCAAGCCAGCAACATCCGGCCGCAGCTCCCCATTTATTCTCGCTGGGAGCTCCCCATGATTTGTCTTCAGTGTCGTCGCCTTCAGGAGGTGGCTCTGGTCACGCAGGGTCACATCCTGCTCCAGGGCATCATCGCTCGCAGCAGCAGCAGCTTTACGCTCATCATCTTACCACCCATCAACCACAAGCTCATGCCACCTCTAGTCATTCCTCACAACAGCAACGACATCATCATCAGCAGCAGCAGCAGCAGCAAGTAGTTCAACAGCAGCTGCAGCAAACGGTCCAGCACCTGGAGCACCCAGCAATGGTGATGCAGCAGAGCACAGTATCTGCAGGAAGATCTGCAGACCTGCAGCAGCAACTACCACAGCAGCTAGGTCACGAAAGCCTGCTCATGCAAGGAAACCTGCACGATGCAGCAGCAGACGATGGCTTCACGGAAGGCGAAGAAGGTGGCTTCAGGAGCACTCCAGGATCAGCAGCTGGTAACCGCTGGCCTCGACAAGAGACTCTTCTCCTCATCAAGATCAGATCAGAAATGGACTCCAACTTCCGAGATCCCGGACTCAAAGGACCTCTCTGGGAAGACGTGGCTCGGTAGCTTACTGCCCAGGGAGCTGATCTGATCTTGCGCTTCACCGTTTGAGCAAAGCTGCAGGTTAGGGTGGGACATGCTAGTGTTGATGACAGTCTGAAGGTGGGTTCTTGTTTCCAGAACTAACACAGCTGAGCTCGTGGTGCTGCTGCTGCATTGGTGGTTGTTGCAGGAAGCTTTCAGAGCTTGGGTACAACAGAAGTGCGAAGAAGTGCAAGGAGAAGTTTGAGAACATTCACAAGTATTACAAGAAAACCAAAGATGGAAAGGCAGGAAGACAAGACGGGAAGAATTATCGCTTCTTCAGCGAGCTGGATGCTCTTCACAGCGGCCGCAGCTCCACACATGACACAGCAGCTGCAGCTCGACTGATGCAGCAGCTACCAGCAGCTGCAGGATCAGCTGGTCACGGGATCACCCATATGCTCGATGATGCAGATGCAGCTAGTCCGTCTGCGGAGTTCAGAGCTGCTGCCGCAGCGGTGAAGAACGTCGGCTCAGCAGGAGCTGCAGGCTTTGCAGCTGTTTCAGATTCTTCGGGAGATAGAAAGCATGAGGAACATGCAGGACGTGGAGAATCGGAAGACGACGACACGATCAGGAGCTGCAAGAAAAGAAAACGCAAAGATCAGACTAGTGCAGCTGCCACAGGAGCAGCTGCCGGAAGAAGAACCAGCAGCAGTAGCAGCTCCAAGAAGGTCATGTTGTTGGAGTCGTTAGTGAAGAAGCTGATGGATAAGCAAGAAGCCATGCAACGTAAGTTTCTGGAATCCATGGAGCGGCGAGAGCAGGACAGGATTGCGCGAGAGGAAGCTTGGAAGAGCCAAGAGATGGACCGAATGATCCGCGAGCATGAGCTCGGAACGCGAGAACACACTCTCGCCGCCAGTCGAGACGCTGCACTGGTTGCTGTTCTGCAGAAGGTGACAGGACAGACTTTGCAGCTTCCCCAACTGCCTCCACCACCACCACCACGAGGAGCTCCTCCTCCATATCTCCCTGCTAGTGTTCACACCAGTACTGCAACCACCGTCGAAGCTCCTCACATTCAGGTGGACCAACACCATCATCATCATCGTCGTGCTCAGCAACAGCAGCAGCAGCATGAGGATGTTCTCCTGCAAGAAGTCGAAGCTGCAGTTCCTGACAAAGATCATCATGGTTCCTTCTCTGATCCACACAGCAAAAGGTGGCCGACACCGGAAGTGCATGCGCTGATCAGATTGCGAATAGAGATGGAGTCCAAGTTCCAGGAAACAGGAGGTTCTTCCAAGGGGCCGCTTTGGGAAGAGATCAGCAGAGGGATGTCGTCCCTAGGGTACAGCTTCCGGAACGCCAAGAGGTGCAAGGAGAAGTGGGAGAATGTGAACAAGTACTACAAGAAGACAAAAGAGAGCAACAGGAAACGACCTGACAACTCCAAGACTTGTCCCTACTTCCCGCAATTGGAAGCTCTTTACCGCAATGGCGCGTCACGTCTTGCTGCTGCTGCAGGAGGAGGAACAACTACTTCTTACAAGCAGCGGATGATCATGAACAAGCTGGTCGATGAGCAGGACTCCGAGGGGCTGCAGCCTGATCATCTTCAACAAGACCACATGAACCTGGATGATGGTGATGATGATGATGATGATGATGATGATGATGATGACAGTACCGGGGAGCAGCAGCAGCAGCTTCTACAGGGCTCTGATGCTGCAGCTGTCAATGGTGCAGGAGCTCCAGTTGAAGGAGGTTCTGCTGCTGCAGCTAGTAATGGCGCAGCTGCACACTCATTCTCAGTTTTCAGGGAATCATAGCAAGCTGCAGCTGAAGAGGCTCAATCCTTATCTGAATGACACTGGTAGCAGGAGCAGCACCAACAGTCGAGAGAGCTTGAATTTGGGTGTGCAGGCCGCACCTGCAGTGAGAATCGTTGACACAGCAACAGCAGCAGCTCGGGATTGATCTGTGAGTGACTATGGAGCGAGCATAGCAACATGAAAGAAAGAGTCCTAATGAGCACCACATTGCAATCGCCCATTACAACTACTACAGTTGCTCTTGTAGATGCTCCTCCAGACTCCAGCTCTAGACTGAGTCTGCTGCTGCATTCTTCAGGCCCTGATGCAGGAAGCTGCTCAATACCCAGCACACGAGCTTGAAGCTGGCCAGGCTTGGATTCTCCGCTGTATGCGTGTTGAATATGCAAAGTTCCTTATGAATTACTTGGGTGCCTGGAATTCCTGCAGTGCTGCACTGGTAGGTGTTATGTGCATGTCTGGAGCACCTTTGCTTGTAAGAAAACAGACCAAAAACAGAACAAAGATAGAGAGCTCAAAGAGGGAGTCAGAGAGACAGAAACAGAGTGTTTGTGTGTGTGTGTGTGTGTGTGTGTGAAGAGCTTGGGGTTCACTGCCAGTGAAGCAAGCTGCCTGAACAAAGTACAATGTCTTCAGTAGAAGCTCAGGACATGCAAACACAAACCTACAAAAACTCTAGAGACCACTGTGTGGTTGTGTGCTTGGGTAAGAGAAATGGCAGCTTGCTTCTTTCTAGGGTTTCCAGATCAACTAGCCTGCCTTTAGAACTGCCTGGATTTTTCAGACCCTGGAATTCAACTTGGTTGTGAAATTGCTCGAATTCCCTCAGAGGAGACTTTTGGAAGGTGCTGCACTTTTGTTTGGAATTTTTTGGGTTTTATCAGGATCATAGCTCTACGTCTCAGTTTTTTCTTAAGACCGAGCACAGTTGATCGCAATTGATTGTCCAGAGAACTCTTATCTGGAATCCATCAGTTGTCAAGTTCTTCCAACTTGATTGTGGAATTGCTCAAATTTTTCCCCAGAGACTTTGGAAGGTGCAATTGCACTTTTGTTTGGAATTTTGTTTTGTTAGGAGCATGTAGCTAGACTTCTCAGTTAAATTTTCTTAAGACTGAGCTCATTTGATCTTGATTGGAGAATTAGACTTGTCTGGATCCATTAGTCCAGTTAAATTTTTTTAATGCAAGTGCTAAATTGTGGATACCTGGAATGCTGCAAGAGATTGAGTTGAAAGTTGATTTGAGAATTGTTCAAACTCTTTGCAGGAGATCCATTTAATAGTCCAGTTTTTTCTATGTTAAATGCAAATTCTTCATGTGGAGATGTATTTGTGTGCAGTGTAACAGACTCTTTCCGGATCATGGAGGAACTGTTGTTGTAATCAACTTTGGACATTTGCTGTCAATACATGGCTTCAAATTTGGGGCCTGCTCATAGTTAGCTACTACAACAAAAGGTGTTCCAATAGGCCAAGTAATTTCAGTAGATTTTGAGTGAATCCATTGGTCTTAGTAAATGGGGACTAATCGAACAGTAGAAAATTCATTGATTTTAGTAAAGGAAACTAATTGGAAAGTAGTGAATTCACTGATCTAGTGAACAGGGACTAATGAATTGCACCCACATTTTCTAATAACATGCAAAACACATTCTCTTGAAGTCAGTGATATTGGGTGACTGCCGTGCAATTGAAAACCTGTAAAACCTCTCTAGCATCATGGTCATGTCAACCTTCCTTCTAATCTAGTCATTAGACGTAGAATAAACCATGGATGGGATTCAAAAGGTTTCACCTTGGACATGTTTTCAGGTTCTGCATTTTGATAGTACCTGTCTCTGTGACTTGACTGGCAAAAAATTGTAATTGTATCTCAATCAAGAGATTGTTTCAAAGAAAATGTTGTGCGGGTTCCAACCACAGTTTTGCTTTTGTGAACAGCATCTGAGAGGTTTAAATATTGATCTGGGTTTAAATCTCAGTACATCCCAATTTGATTTTTCGTGTAATGATCATGAGTCTCTGTACAATAGGTCAGGGTTCATCTCCTGCAAACTGATATGTAAGACATCAAGACTTGCTTCTTGAATCCACAGTCTATTGATGTATTACATGGTAGATTTGAGTGCAGAACATTACTATTTGTTCTACGTTGTCCCAATGTCCACAACTCCCTTTTTTATTTGGGTTTATAGTATCTATCTTTGAGTTATCTGCATTTGTGATTGTGCTCTCATTTCAGGATCATGTTGGATGGTTCTAATTCTGAAGTCTGAACATGGATAATTGGTGAAGTCTGAACAGAGATATTTAATCCATATTGTGCTGCCTGCCATTCATGACTTTGCACTCTTAAAAACTCTTGGGCCATCATCATAATGTTTGCGATTCTCACTGCTGTTGATGTTGCTGGTTTCATTGTTGGTTTCATTCTAGTTTGACGCTGCTAGTTCTTTCACTTAATTCTTTCACCTGGTCATGGTTTCCTTAGTTGTAAGTGTGGAGATTTCTCAATACGCAGGACAGTTATTACCATTCCAGCCACCCCAATTTGATTGAAGAGCATTGCAACATGAAACCTGTAGCTTACTAATTCATATACCTGGGAAGGGTTTGTGATGGAGTTTGAGACTGGATAGTAGACAACCCATCTCCCCAGAAGGTTTGTGATGGAGTCTGAGGCTGGATACTAGGCAATCCATCTCCCCAGCCTGTCATGAGACCAATGAAGTTATGACTACTTTGACTACAAACCAAAAGTTGGTTGAACCTACATGAGGGTGCAGTGTTTGATTGTTAAGGAAACTCAGCAGGCATGTCCCTCATCATGGGAGAATGATTCTTTCCATGGTCAAAATCCACAGGCACATACAGGAATGAAACAGCTTCAGGGTTGAATTCTGGTGTCTCCACAAACTGCACCACACACATCATCAGAATACATGCTGACATGGCACTGTTGTACAAGAGCACTGTAGAAAACAAAGACACAAAGACACCCCAGTCTCAAAGGGATTGAACTGTGCATTTGGATCTCATGACTTAAATTGAGTTAGACTGTTAAATTGAGTTTGACATCAGTATTATAAGTCACACTCTGTAAACAAAGGATTGATTCACCTGGAGGAAAAGGTTGAGAATGCGCTGCCGGAGGCCATTCAGGGAGGAGGCAGGGCGGCCTCTGAACATTAGATCTGCCTCCCGCTCTATTAGCAGTAATATCTCTCTAATCAGAGGTGTGTGAAACACTTGCACCATCCATTTCACATAGCCCAGCACTCCCATTCGTGTGTCCATTGAATCCACTTGCTTGGTGAGCTCTTTGTATAGCTGCATCTTGTTGGAATCCCACCAACAATATCATGGCCATGCCCACTATAGATCTATGGAATTGTACAATTATTCCTCCTTGCACAATTAGCTTTACATAAAATAGCCACATACATTTGAGTTCAGTTTCCACAATCAACAGCAGGAGAAGTTTGAGAAGTTTGGCTAATGTGTACACACCTGACCAAGGTCTGAGGCACGATTTGTGGCAGGAGTCTGCACATGCACAATACGACCATTGCTCATTTCCCATAGTTTTGGACTACCCATTTTTGTCAATGTGTTTGCTATTCGATCCTGCCGATTCAATTTGGCTGCTTTCCGACGTAGTGTGTCTAATGCCTGCAATAGCTTCAACTCCTACAGTTCGTGTTGCAAAATAGATTGCAACCCCACCAAAAAAATCTGGATTCAGACCTGGTAAGATGTTTAAATTCAGGAGGAGGAGCACTGGAGGGTGGCATCACAAGTGAAGGGATCACAAAATTTGATGTGAAGATCATATGCTCAGCTTTGGGGAGAACGATCATCATATGGAGAAACATATGGCACAATGATTCATAGTGGGTTGGAAATTGTTGTGAACCTTTGTCAAAAGCTCTTTGAATGCATGGGTTTTATCATGGCAATTCGCAGCCTGATTGCAGTGTATCTTTGCATTTTCCTGGTCAATGCCAAGCATGAAAAACCACATATATGTTCAAGTCCCATTCAACATCTAGAATCTCACATTTGATCACAATGCACAATCTGAGCCAAACATGATCCTCAGTTTCCACATGAAAAAAGACAAGATGAGTTCACCATATCAGCACCATAATATCAGCAGACTTGAGGACATAAATTTGTAGAAGTTTTGGTGCTCAGGAAATTTTGAGTTTAAATCTTGAATACAGAAATTCAGGCATAGTGATCTGAACTATGCAGAGAGGAGGATGGCATGGCATGCAGAGAGATATTGAAGAAGAACTCAAAGCTTGCAGAAATTTAGCACAACATTGTGCATTGAATCCACTGGCTCATCTTTCAACATCAATTCTTGACAGGTTCAGGTTCTTCCATGTTTGTTCTGTTCAAGATTTACTGGGAACTTCTCAGCTTCTCAGACATGAGAACTCCAGGGTTGTAAAGCTCATGGGTGGGCATCATAATTACCCAGGAAGAAAAAAAACACATCAAACCAACTTGGATTCAAGTATATAATTAAAAAGTTTTGATCATGTTTGGTGCAACTCCTGAAGGTAAGTGTTATGACAAAGAGCTGCACGGTACCTGAAATCGCCAGTTTTCAAGCTCCTGGTATAGAACCTCAAAGTCTGCAGCAGTGCGAGGGTTGATCCTTCGCTCCAACTCCCACTGCAACATTGCCTTCCTCTCCTCCTCCTTCCTCCTCTCATGCTCCTTCCAAAACTGCATGAAACAAGCAGCTCATCACATAATGGCTCTGCCTTTAAATAACATCCATAAGGATGATAGATATTGAACATACTAAATTGGGAAGGTTTCTTAGCAACCCATTCAATTCAAAGACATGATAGTTAGCATGATGAAGCCCAAGTGGATCTTTCAGTTATGCCAGAAATGTTTCTACAGTGAACAAGCAGCTCTTCACATAATGGTCTGCCCTTTAAACAACATCCACAACGATGATAAATGTTCAATATAGTAAATTGGGAAGGCTTCTTAGAAACTCATTCAGTTCAAAGACATGGTGCTTAGAATGGTGAAGCCCAAGTGGATCCTTCAGTTATGTCAGAAATGTTTCTATAGTGGACTGCACATGACCGCAGAATGTAGGGGATACCAAACTTTGGCCATTTCTGGGTGCATCACAATGTCTCTACCCTGAAGGGCAGAGCCAACAAGCATGTAACTAACTTGTGAGGAGCACAGAGCAACCCACTGAGAGAGGTCGATCAGTGGGATCCAGCGATCGAGGGAAGTAGAATCTGAATCTAAGATTATTCCAGGAAGTACAATTCCGAAACCCTAAACCCTGACCTGATCGTAAAATCAAAAAATTCTTTCTCCCACTGACCTGTCTCTTCTCAATGGCATAGCGGCGCATGCGATGGGCTGCAAGTCGGGCGATTTTCCTTCGTGAGTATTTCTGGATGACAATTGCGGCGAGTCTGCGCTTCTCCTCCCATGCATTAGAGTCCTCGTAAGGCCCCGGAATTCGGTAATTGTCAAAGGAGGTATGGATCACAACTGTAGGAGTTGCATCATCGTCGTTGTTGTATATTAATTGCATTTGAGTGTAAGCCTCCCTTACGGTTTGCTTCACCCTGTTCCTCAACTCCGATTTCTGTGTCTCGCGCGAGATCATTTTGGGCCATTGTTTCTTGGCTCTTGGTGGCCATGGCACTCTTGTCTGTGCACATGCATTCAAGTACGTTGTACCTAGAAAATCACCCCAAAAACAAAAAAAACCCCTTCTTCTTCACCACATCAGCAGTGTGTTGTTGTTTTTTTTTTTGGGGCCCAAATTTGTGGTTTCTTGTGTACAAGGGCATGAGGGTGAAGAGACGCTCCATCACATAATTGTTAACAGAAACACGGACACCCTCTAGACAACGAATCCTTTCTAGAAATGTTTTGTGAGCTTCAAAAGATTGAAAACCGCAGTGTCAAAATCTAGTAGTTGAATGACAATGTACATGTCCAAGTTCTTCAAGATTGAGTATGAATGTACATTATATTACCATCTCTGACATCCTTGTAACCTCCACGATACAGCAGCTCCTTCTCCTCCTTTCGATCAATTATGAGGGTGTATTCATTTTGGGCAGGCTGGACTTCAGGTGCTACAGAAGCAGCCCCTGGACCCAATTCCGGAGAAGCTGCTCCTTGTTGAGGTGATGGTGAGAAAGTTTTTGGCAACATTATTATGGTGCTAATGGACTCAATCCAATTCGGGGAATTTATCCAGAAATCAATTCAGAAATACCAAGAAAGATTGAGTGTTAACTGGCGACAGATATCTAGGAAATTGTCCAAAACATTAAGGGAAAAAAACTGGTGAAAAACTGCCATCAAACTAAAAACTGAGTTGAAATGTGATAAAATTTTCCTCCCAAAAGGTTGATCAAAAACTTTTCTCTACAAACATCAGGAAATGTGCGACAGAATCCTCTCATTTTACAATTTGGGGTCAACAAGATGCAGAAATTTGCTACAGAAAAGGAAAAAAAACACTGATTGTAAAGCACTAATAATCACTCAAAAACTCCACTCATATCCAGAGAAAACCACACACACATTCTTTGGTTTCATGAACTCCACATACACAAATGTCAACAACATGGGTCATCATCATCATCATCATCATTAAACATCTTCCTGCCAAATGAAGTTTTGCTGAAAAAATTGAGTGTTCTCCAAGAGACAAAAAGAAACTGATCACAAGTTTAGTAGTACTACACTGATTAGCATATCAAGAGGGATCATGTTCACAAGTACATTCTTGGGATGATTGAATCTCCAAAACTAACTGCCAAAAAAAGTGTACAACAAATTGAGAATTTTTTTTTTTGCTGTTTCAAGCACACAAAACTGAGCACAAGTTTTAGTACTACACTGATTGGCAATCAAGAGGGATCATGTTTTCAGAAGAAGTACCTACTTGGAATGCATAATAAATTGTTGCAAAACAACTACGAAAGCGAAAAAAAATTTGAGAAAACTTGTTTGCAAAGACAGAAGAAACTGATGTTTGCAAAAAAGAAAATTTGTTGCCACCATTGCTAACCCATGGGCAAGCTCATAACCTAGGATCATGTTTTATGAATGTTTAACCATTGTGAATAACACACATCATCTCCACCAAGGCTACAAAATTGACATCTCCCCCTCATGTGTATCTTTTCCGCTTACCTATTTAGAAAAAGGAGCATTTCATCAAATAGTTTCCCAACCACATTCCTCCTTATGTGCTGCTCTTCAAATGGCCATGAGAATACAACAACAACAAATCATCTCTAATAGGGTTTGAGGCAGTTCCAGAATTTGTGAGTGTTTGAACAAAGGCCTCCTTGTAGAAAAACAAATCACTTTATGGCTTTTCCAAACCCAAAACGGCTAAACTCATGAAATTCCCAACCTAAACCCAACCTTCACCCGATCCAAAATGCCTCAACACTCATGAAGTTCCCAACCTGAACCCTACCCAAAACATGTAAAAACTCATGAAAGTCCTAACCTGAACCCGACCTTTGCCCAACGCAAACACCTCAAAATTCATGAAATTCCCATCCTAAACCTGTCCCTTGCACATCTTCAAAATGCACCTTAAAACTTATGAAATTTCCAATCTGAACCCATCCCAAACCATGACACCCCTTTTCATGCTCTAGTATTGTTGGAAAGCCCTTGACAAGTAAAGGTATGCTAAGGTCGTTTGGTAGTGTTTAGACTAGAGTTCTTTTTTTGGCGAAATTTTGACCTGAAAAATATGATTTCAACCTATGCAAAGGATTTTCCATGGAAAAAATGGCCCAATTTTGTCAGATTTTTAAAAAAAAAATCCAGATTGCCAGATTTTTTCTATAAGTTCTAGTAGGTAGCCAAGAATATAGAAGAATTCTGTTTTTCTTCTACTTTCATACCTAGTCTGTAGCCAAATCTGGCTAAATCATCATATGGATGATCACAAGTTCAGCTACCTCACAAAACCAAAAAAAAAAAAAACCCCAGGTTTATACCTAAAAAAAAAGAGTTGAATAATTTTGTCAAAGAAAATTCAAAAACATCAAAACTAAATATTTTACAAAAATTGAACTAAGCTTTTGGTATTCTTGGAAAGTGCTTAATGAGTGGGATTTCTTGAAGGTGGTTTTCTAATATTTAGACCTAAGGTTGGGGAACATATTGAATTTTGAGTAATGTTTTTCATTGAAATTGAATATTAAGTTACAATTGAGCTCTATTGGCCAAGGTCATGTTCACACTTGGGCCAGTGGCACAAGCCACACTAGTCATAATAATGACACCTAAAATCTCATGAGAATCCCAATTGAAACCCATCCCTTGCCAAACCCAAAACCCCTAAAAAGCTCATGAAATTCCTAATCCAAAACTGGTTGAATTTGGAACTTCCACAGTTTTTGAAACCCACTGCAAAACAGCTAAAATCTTGTGAAATTCCCAATCTGAACCCCACAAGTTACAACCCTTTTTGCCCAACTTGGCAACTCCAAATTTTGCTGGAATGAGTAGTGAATCTGAGACCTGATTGGTCACAAGAGAGTTAGTGTAATCCGAAACCCAATCCAAACAAGAGGAGGGCCCCCTACTTTTCTTCATCTTTTTCACAGGAATCCCTAATCTGCTGTTTGTCGAAGGGAGAAGCTAAGAAAGAAAGACTCATATTCAACAAAGAAACAAAAACCGTTGAAAACTAGAGCAGATTTCATCAACCATTGGTGTTACAGGGGTGCTTGATTGAACCATGGCATGGTAATATTGTTGTTGGAGTTGTTGGAGATTTGGGTGATTGATGCATAGTATCATAAAGGTTGATGATACAAAATGGGGTGTTTCAAGATGATGTCAAATGGGTGTTGAAGACGAAGATGCAAAATGGGGTGTTGAAGATGCCAAATGGGTATTGAAGATGAAGATGCAAAATGGGTGTTGAAGATGAAGATGCAAATAGGGTGTTGAAGATGCCAGCCAAATGGGGGGGTTGTGAATTTGGAAAAGAAGTAGAATGATGTTGTTTTGAGAATTGAGCATGGTGATAGTCTTGGAGAGTTTGATGACCATTGTGATGTTGTGAGAGATATAGGTTGATAGTTTTTTTTTTTGTTTTTTTGGTTTTTTGGTGGGTGAGCAGCAATGGCATATGTTAAGTCTATGACAGCTTCTTCTTCCTTGCCCTGCTGCTCCTGGGTCCATTACTCGCGACCTTCTTCCGCTGTCAGTGTCGCAGCTGCTTCTTCACAGGATGGAAGAGGGCAAGTGCTGGAGCCTTTGCTGCTTCGAGTGGCTCGTGGAGAAGGTTTCTTTTTTCTTCTGTTTTTTTTCTTATTTCGCCCCCTAGAAGCCTGTTAACCGAACACAACATTGTTGGGTTCGAGTCTCTCAGAGTTGGGGCGTTTCAATAGGGTCTTACGGTGTTTTGATGAGATGGCAGATGCAGAGAGAACTCCCGTTTGGCTCATGCGACAAGCAGGCCGGTATATGGCAGACTTCCGCAAGTAAGGCTTTTGCAGATCCAGTGTTGATGCCAAGCTGAAATTGCATTCAGTCATCGTCTTCTTGTGCCACAATCTTGTTTTGCATGGTAGACCTGGACAACAATGGCATACTTTGCACATTTTTTAATTAGTCAGACCAACACTGCTATTACAGGTTTTCAGATAAACTTTCGTTTAGGCAAAGGTCAGAAACACCGGACATTGCCATTGAGCTCTCACTACAACCATGGCTAGCATTTCAAACAGATGGAGTTATTATGTTTTCAGACATCTTAACTCCACTGCCAGCACTTGGGATTGAGTTTGACATGGTCAAAGGCAAGGGCCCTTGCATTCATTCGCCTATTCACACGATTCAAGATGTCAACAAGCTCAGGTTGTTTTGAACTGCCTTCTTGTCATCGTTTGTTGAGGACAGGAAATTATGTCCATGTCCATGATTCTCATTGTGGAGTTTTCTCTTCAATCTCATAAATCAAATCTCTGAGCTAAATTGACAAGTTTTTTTCAGTTTTTCATTTAGAGATTGTGTTCTAGGTTTTCTGTTTTGATTAGCTGGCCTGCTTGGCTGCATGAAACCTCAGAAGCTGTATGTTGCAGATTGAGACACAATGTTCATAGTTTCTACTGCCATTTGCAGAACTATGGATGATCCAGACCAGTCATTGCCATTCTTAAGAAAAATATTGTCATCACTACGGCAGGAAGTGGAAGGGAAAGCAACATTGATAGGGTTTGTTGGCACTCCATGGACGCTGGCTGCATATGCTATGGAGGGGGGTGCTGATAAGAGCCTTGTGAAGACAAAGACTATCATGCTGCAGGGTAAGAATTATGGTAGGATCTAAGCATCAAAAGAAAAGGTGCCTTTTGTCCAATGTTTTTTTATATGGTTTTATCTCCCTTCTCTTCCATAAAAATTCATTTTTTCAAAACTAGGGTTTAAGGGTGAAGAGTCATTTTTGCTCTTTAGGTTTTTGCTGAAATCTTGGGCTGGTAGAAGTCAGCTGGCCAACAAGGGGAAGATTGGGAGTGGGTTTTTTGATGCATTGGTATTATTGGTGTGTGAGGGAAGCAAATCAACAACATGTGTTCCTTGATTACAGAACCAGAAGTGCTGCATGCACTCTTGGCCCATTTCACAGAAGCTCTTGCCGTTTATATATGTCACCAGATTGACTCTGGTGCTCAGGTGCACCTCTTCCTTCCATCATTTTCCCTCCTTCACCATTTCTCTGAACTTTAGTTGCTCTTGCAAACTGCATATCATGATCTTTTACCACAAGGCTGCAGCAAGTGTCTATCTTCATCCATCATCTTGCCAACTAAAGCCCCATTATGGAGTTCACAATTGCAAATTTTACACCTGCAGATTATCCAGCTATTTGATTCTTGGGCACACCATTTGTCACCAAAGCAATTTACCACATTCAGTTGGCCCTATGTGGAACAAGTCATAAGTAAAGTCAAAGCACAACGACCTGATATTCCTTTGATCTTTCATGCAAACGGGGGAACTGGCAAACTGCACATAATTGCTCAGCGTCACCATCAGGATGTTGTGGTTGGCCTGGATTGGGCCACAGAGATGCACCAAGCAAGATCATTGTTTGGTGACAAAGCTGTTCTCCAGGTAATATGACTCCCTTGGTGCACTGAACTACACAAGGATTCCTGTCCAAAACTTGCAAAGCACAACATGTTTGACATTGTGTGCACGGTGAACCCAATTTAAGCTTGGCTCTGTTTGCAGGAAAACATCTCTTATATGTCTGTTCTTTCATCTTTGTCCAAAATTGATGTAAAGCACTAGGGTTTGTAGTACATGTTGAGAGAATTGTGTCTGTCTGTGTTTCTCTCTTGAAGCTGGAACTCATAAGCATGCCATTGAGATACTGCATTTGCAGGGTAATGTTGATCCAATGATCCTGTTTGGCACTGAGGATGTGATCCGTGAAGCAGTGGAACAGTGTATAAGAGATGCTGGTGTGAGGCATCATATCTTGAATGTTGGGCATGGTGTCATCCAAGGGACCCCAGAAGAGGCTGTGAAATTCTTCTGCCAGCTGGCCAGAGAGAGCTCCTCTCAACAACAGTGCAGAAATGTGACACAATCCACCTTGCAGGGGGTTGTGAACCCTGGTGCAGTTGAGTTGCTGCAAGTTTAGAGTCCACAACTTTTTACAGTACACCTTGTGATTGCAGACCCTGTTCTTTCACCGGTTGCATGAAAAAACTCTTATGAGATTTTGAACCTTTGATAAGAACAGTTATGGGTCTTGTGATCATTACTGTCATTCCTGACTAAATTTTGTAGCACAAAGAGATGATATCAAACAGGTTCAAATTTGACACTTCAATGTGCAGTTTACAATGGTGGTTTAGAATCACTGAGACTGTTATTACATCTCTTGATCTGAAGATAATCAGGACTCTGGTCCTCATACCTTCAGAAGACTATCTCAAAGCATTAATACTGTAATATTATACCATTAGGCTGTAGCAATGCTAGTCATGCAGGAGCATCCATACTCACTTGTAGTTGAAATGTGCACAATTCCTTGAGAAGCCATGATAACATGTGGGTGCCCTGGATGGTTAAAAGATTGATAGTCAAACAACTCAGCAACTTGATAATTGTTGCAATTGTAGCACATGTGCAGAGTTGCATGGATGGAGCTATCAGGTTAAAATCAAGAAACACAGACAATCTGTCACATCAAGCAATTTCACAACTTCTGACCATAATGATTCATCCAAAACCATAACAAGACTTTTGTTGACATTTTTGGGACTGCTAGTCCTGAAACAATTGTTTCGTCTGCAGCTCCTAAAGGGCTCTTGATTCAATCCACTCTCAAATATGTTGTTTAGAATACCTTGTTATCTACCTGACCCAAAATAATGGGTGGTTTCAAGGTTTGTGCATTCTTGCAGAACACAAAACATCTGGTCATTTCCTACTCAGCATCACTCTCATCACAGGTGCACTGATCCCCACCTACATCTTGTATTTCAGAACATGAACTAATTGGTAGACTGAACAGAAGGGATTCAAAAGGCCCAACAATATAACTACAGTCCCAGAACATGGAGAAGAATGGCATTCTGGGCATGCATCCGGTTCTCAGCTTGTGCAAAAACTATTGAATTAGGCGCCTCAATCACAGCATCTGTCACTTCAACTCCTCTTTCTGCAGGCAGACAATGCATGAAATATGCTTGTGGTCCAGCAGCCTCCATCATAACTTCATCCACCTGACAAACCACTTCCATTGATATAAGAGAGGAAGATGGAGAGATAGAAAGAATGAAAATTGAGGCAGGACAATGGAATAGAAAATAGAACATGTGAGCCTAAGATAGAGGCAGATGGCTGAAGTTCCCTCTCAAACATGCCACAAGAAGACATATCTATGAGAATTCAGAGAAAACTCTGGAACACTTAGAAGGGTCCTGTTCTTTCAGATCCACCAAAAGCAAATCTAACACACCAACAATGAATGCAGTCATAACCTAATGAGTATCACCCACAACGTATCAAACAATCACCATTATTGTGGATAGTGCCAATCTGCCATGGCTCCTGACTGACTTCATCATCTTCTGTAGATAAGTACATCAAACAATACCTAAGAGTGCACACAAGACCAAATCCCATGGCTTTCATCAAGTTAGGACAAGTCAACATCTTCATAAAGTCTTTAACTATATTCCAGACCTGAAATCCCTTGAAGCGCTGTGAGTGGATGGCAGCCTCTTCCTTCTGCCCCATGCTAGCCCATACATCTGCATAGACAACATGTGCACCCTTCACAGCTTCAAGGGGGTTGTTGCTTATTTCAATTCGGCTTACACCTGCATTTCTTGCTCTCTCCACTGTTGCTGTATCAGGTTCAAACCCATGAGGACAGGCACACACAAAATGTATTGGCAGAACAGCTGCCAGTCTCAACCAAGAATGCACCACATTATTGCCATCCCCCATGTATACCACCTGTGCACACCAATGTTTCTTGCTGAAATGTGTTGAACCAAGAATGCACGACAACCTATCAATCTGAGACCAGGGATTTCACAACAGTAAGATATTACTAATTTCAATACTGTGTAATCCCAGCATCAATAAGAGTAGGGGATTGGAGACACAGAGAATAGACAGCAATTAGGTCATCAAATCAGTAGAAGAAACAAGGAATTGAAGGCCTACCTTGATACCTTGATGTGACCCAGATGCTCAATTATTGTAAGGACATCTGCCATGATCTGACAGGGATGGTTGTAATCTGTCAGGCCATTGATAACTGGCACCTTGGCATACATTGCCAATCCAACAAGTCCTACAACCCCACACAGCGGCAACAAAATTCCTTCAGAAGACCCTCAACAGAAATCAATCCTGCACAACTCCCTATGTTTACTGAACAAGAACAGTAGAGAGAGTGAGCTCTTCACCATGTCAGAGAGAGCTTCGCAACCAACCATATACATAATCTCTGTTTGATACAAGATAGAAAAGAACTGGGATTTCACACCTACACTAAGTTATACAAGTGTTTTAGACAAGGAGGCCTCACCCCCTTATGGGCAGACCTTATGGGCAAAGAGACACGCCATGATGACATCATTGTAATAGCTGGTAGTTTCTTCCCTCACTCTTGAGTACCACCTTCACCTCTGCTGCACACTCCAGCATGTGCAGCACTGTCTTCTTGTCAAAATCATCAATATGAAGAAAATGCATAGGACCTCCTCCTCCTTCACCCGCCAGCTAAAACTCCCAGTATGGGAAACCCCGTAATTCCCCATTTGTGCCATTCAACCCTCATCATTTTGCCTACAAACCTAACAACAAAAGAAAGCAGGAATTTGTAAGTTTAATCCGTGGCACCATAGAACGCTTTTAGCATATTATGTTGCTTATTTCTTAAGAACAAAACTATGCAGCACAATGGAGTCCTAAAGCTTCAGCCCTCATCGTTTGGCCTACAAACCCAACAAAAAAAGAAAGCAGGAATATGTACACGTTTTATCCACGGCACCATGGAATGCTTCTGGCATGTTATATTGCTTATTTTTTAGGAACAAAAACTAAGCAATAAAATGGGGTTCTAAAGCTTCAACCCTTATCAATTTGCCTACAAACCCCCACAACAAAAGAAAGCAGGAATTCGTACAAGTTTTATCCACAGCACCATGGAATGCTTTTAGCAGGGAGGGGGGCGGGGAACACAACTCCACAAAAAACCCTCCCTCCTCGTTTTCGAAACAGATTGATGACCATCCTAGCAAAAAAAAAAACAGAAAAAACGAGAATGAACTGAAGAAGAAGATGAAGAGAGAAAGAGAAGACGACCAAAAAAAAAGGTACCCAAGAGAAGGAACTGAAGCCGTGGTTGTAGACTGTTTGCAGACAACAACAGAAGGCGGATACCGTAAGAGTATTCTCCTTGACTGTTGTGGTAATAAGCTCTGGACTTGTAACCGCGAGCCCCAGAGAGTTGATGATGCCGACTCCATTTCTCCACTGTACTGCTTGCTGAACTGCTTGGATCCAAGACACACCACCGCCCACTTGCATGGATGCACGGAGCTGTTCTGGTCGCTGGCTCTCGCACAGACTCCTCTCGCGATTCCCTTCCCTTCTCGAGAGGCGACGACACTAGTGTTGTCGCCTGTCTTTCTCTGTGTTCGTCATCTTTCGTCGCGCATCTTTTTCTTTCCGATTGCATACTTGGCGCTTGGCCGCCAGCAAAACCGCTTCAAATTTTTCTTAGTGTGAACAGGTTTGTAATGTCGGATATCTAGTGCCAGTTTTTTCTTTTTTTGGCTCTTGTGGTATAGCCACACTGATAACCATCCACAGGAGGATTTAGCCAGATTTGGCTACTGAACCAGTAGGACAGTAAAACGAATTTGTTAGCCTGTTGCCATTGGCGAGCTGCAGGAGCAGCCGCTTTTAAATCTGGCGAATCCGGTTCAAAAACCTTGCTTTATTGGCGAATTTTTTTCAAAAAAAATAAAATCTAAGCATTTGTAAGGGTTGCAGGCCCCCAAAAAAATTCACATTTCGGCAAAATTTCACTCCAAAAACAAACGCTGGTTACACAGTGCTTTTTTCAATTTTTAGAGGTAAGTGGAAGAGCATTGTTTTTTTGTGTGAAATGAGAAAAATAAAAATAAAAGGGAACATTTTGCCACAATAATCCTTTTTTTTGCAAAAACAATTTGCCAATTTTTGGGAAAAAAATTCAAAAAGCTTTCACCACTTTTAATTTGGACTTCATTATTAGTTTGGTGGCATTTTTAAAACTAGTTCTTTTATTATTTAGACCCATTCTAAAAACCTATTGTTATTCAATGTTAAATGCCTCTTGGGATGGTAAGCCAATGATTGCATGCAACATTCAAACATTGAAAAAAATGTGGATTAGCAATCATCCACAAGAGGACTTAGCCAAATTTGGCTATAGGTCAAAAAAAAAAAAAAAGTTAAATTTTTTTGAAACCCCAATACATACTAGCAACATGCAAGAACATGTGGGCCTAGTTTAAGTATTAGGGTTAGAGTTTTTCAGTTAGGGTGTTGATAAGTTGGTCAAATGTGTTTGTTGTGCATGATGGTGCTCATGGAGGCATGAGTGCAAACATCATTAGTTTAGAAATCTACTTTTCTTTCTTCACTAATTCTTTTTGTTTAAACCTTTGTTTGATTATTTATAGTTTGAATTTTTAGAGTTTTTATTTTTATTGTATATTATGTGCTCCAATAGTTTGCTTTGCTTTCAAGGTGCATTACATATCAAAACTTTTCCATCATAATTGCCATCTCATGGGTGTCAACTCTAAAGCTCAAATTCAAGGTACATGTAACATTTTTGGGTATGCCAACAATACTCACATCAAAGTTGCCAAACCTCTCAACATTGTGCAATTCAAAGGTTTTGTCTTTATTGGCCTTGCCTACTACCAAGGCAAGAAGGATATTGTGTTTAGATTCATTATAGAGTATAGTAGCTTAAGGGATTTTGGCCCCTACTAGGTAGTAATAATAGGTCTATTTTGATACAAGGATTTTTGAAAGATGATATTTTGGCTTGTGTTGAAACTTGAGATTAGTTATAGAGTTATTACATCTTGAAGGATTTTGGTTTCTTTCAGAGGATTTTTTTGAACATTATATTTTTGCATCGTGAAATATTTGAATTTTCATAATTCTTCTTTTCCCTTAAGATACTTTTTGATGTAAATGGCAAGGCCACAATGTGACACCTCCCTTGTTACCATTAGAGGTCCACCCATTTGCACCTCTTGATTTTCTCTTTTAGGGCACCCTCCTCTTTTCCCTTATTCATGATAATACACTTGCATCTATATTTGATCCAATTTTTTTCTTCTTGTTGATTGCTCTTGTGTATATGTCTAGGTTCACAAGCATCCATTGTGTGCATCAAAGGTTTGTGGTTTTTTTTTTTTTTTTTTTTTTTCCAAACTTTAGGCTTTTCTTGTTTGTTGCTTTTT
>Ga0116231_10004614_pt1 | contig 27760 bp, 17 predicted proteins | sample S1TSphgellanicum_2_FD_89695 | JGI IMG/M metagenome (GOLD analysis project Ga0116231, IMG submission 89695) | Host-associated microbial communities from peat moss isolated from Minnesota, USA - S1T2_Fd - Sphagnum magellanicum MG | ecosystem: Host-associated > Plants > Peat moss > Unclassified... | reverse complement strand
CGGTGGGGGGCACTGCCGTCTCACCTAATTTTATTTTTTTGAACCAATAGCTACTGACTGTTTGTTTGCTTTGCTTTCTGCGTTTCTGTGTCCTTTTGCGCGACGGGGGTTGCAGCGAGCGAACCCAAGCCAAGCAGAGCAAAGCGAAGGGAAGAAGAGCACGGGAAGAGTAGGGGAAGGGAAGGCGAGCTCGGACCAATGTATGTAGTTCATTGTTGCCGGGATTTGCTGCTGCTGCTTTGATCTTCTTCTTCCTGCTGCTGGCTTTTGTGTAATGGCGCACGATGCGGTTCTGCTTCTTCTTCTTCTTCTGCGACGACGACGGACGTATTCACAAGTTCTTATTACACAGGTTTGTTTCTTCATCACACTAATCGCGGACTCTGTTTTGCCATTGTTGTCGTCGTCGTCGTCGTCGTCGTCGTCTTCGTCGTTAGTGTTGATGTTGCTGCTGCTGATAATGATGCTGATAATGATGTCGATGATGATGCTGCTATTCTTTGATGATGCTTTAAATCGTTTTCTGCAGTTGCCGGTGGCTTTGTAAACGATTTTGAATTTTTCTTTTTTGGTTTGTTTTTCTCTAGTTTTGGTTTTGTGACTTGGTCAGTTTTTGTTGTTGTTGTTGTGGCTATTTTGTCTTCTTCGCATTTTTGAGGAGTGATATTGGTTTTTTTTTTCATTCATTTCTGGTTTCCAGAGTAAAATCAGAGGTATCTATCTGGTTCTTCACTCTCTATGTGCTTGTTTTGTTTTCTTCTCGCGAGGTTATTTTTTGGTTTTTTCTGGCTTTGTTGTTTTGTGAGCGTGCTTCTCTGGTGTTGTGCTACAGCAGCAGCATTCGTAGTTTTTGTGTAGACTCCGTCGTTTTGCATGACTTTTTTCCTTCTTATTGTTCACCAGGGAGGGGAGGTCTGGGAGAGAATACTTACTTACTCGAGCTTCATCATCTTGACAGTGTCTATACTGTCCTGCATCTTTTACTTGCAAAGCACACCTTTTGTGAGTGTAGTCTAGCGTGGTACTTAGTTTCAGGGCATCATTGTACATTTTGTAACTGCTATTGGAAGGCTACATAAGGAGTCGCTCTGATGCGGTTAGTTGTATCGCACCATTGTTTGGTTATATGCAAGTAAGTATGGTGAGGTATCTTGCAGTGAAGAAGCCTAGGAGTCACAACAGCCGGTAGCAGCTAGCTGATCAGCCATCTCCAACTCCAGGTGCGACTCCTCCACCACCAGGGGGCTGGGTCTTTTGCAGCTGGTCGAGTCTCAAACCTTTTTTCTTCTTTCCTTTGGTCTCTTGTTGAAGATTTTATTTTTCTGGATGAGTCTTTTGGAGCCCAGCCAAAGCTAGTTCAGCAGCCACATTGTCATGTTAGAGGAATACATACCTGTGTTTAATGAGTTAGCAAGAGTTTGTCGTGTTCTTCATGATCCCAGTACTGTACAGTTAGTTCAGACAGAACCAAGACTTGAGAGGTATTTTTTTGGTGTTATTTGTATACCTAACTAGTAATCTGAGGATGTGAGCATGATTCAGATTTGAGCAGTAATTGGACAATGTTGATTGCATCTGACAGGTTCTGATCGCTGCAACACTGCAACCCTAGGGTCTTGCTGAGGAGATCATCCAGCCAGCAACTACAACAGGTCAGTTCTTCAGTTCTTTTTTATGCAGCTGTGTAATTTGTGTTTGAATATATGTGTGGATCAATGTAGCTCATTTTGTGTCTCTACTTGAACCCCTGCCATACACATGGCAACAGCCCACTATGTATCTCAGACTCCCCCCCCAAATAGTCAGGAAAGAAAGTGAGCAGAACCTCTTAGTTAGAGAGTCAGTGACAAAGTGATGTTAGGTGGACAGTTGACAAGTGGGTGAATGCAAAGAATCATTCATGGAGTTATATGGTCTTGTGCAATGAGAAGACAAATGTTTATGTTCTGGTGGAAGGGACATGTGTGAGCTTTTTTGGGTCTGAATCCATTCTTCAAATAAACTTGGTGAGTGGTAACATTAACCTGGATCTTTAAATGAAAATAGGCAATGGGATCAGCAAATGGAGTCCTCTCTATCTTGAAACTAGCTAGTTCCATAAAAGGATTGCATAGAAACTCTGCAGTCTGATGCTTTGGGGGTAACACTCAAAAGGTTATGATCATTTGAGTCTCATGGATATGATCTCAACCCCATGAGTGCCCTGATTCACTTTTGTCAGCTTGTTTTACAAATCATTTAGGTGTGCAGAGCAAGGCAGCCTATGGACTATGGTTCACTTTACAGATTTCCAAAAATCCAGAAATCTAAGGAATATCCAGTAGATGCAAATAGGATTGTTTTCTGGATCTCAAGCAAGTGATACAGAGTGACACAGTCTGAGTAACAAGAAAGTACATTTCTTTTGTATTAGGATAAGGACAGGTTTCTTGGCATTCACTAATTTGAATTTCGGTGATTGGCTACATGGCCTGACCTCTGTTTCTGCTTTTAGTCAGCAATTTCCTTGAACGCCACATTTGCTGAACAGATTCTTGCATCATGTTTGTCTACAAGGGTTTAGGGGTTTCTCACTGTATTGTTTCATCACAAAATGCAGTTTCGAGTAAAGCAATGGTCAATTTTGCATCAGAGAATGGGTTAATGGACGGAGTGGAAGTAGACAAGTCAGAGCTTCCAATGACTGCTCTAGATGAGAAGCTAGTTCCAGAAGGTAGTGAAGGTGAATTGGTGGTTTCAGATTCTGAAGAGGGTTACATTTACCATAGCTGGAAAGAGGGTTCCCTGAAAGCTGGTGATGATGATGATGATGATGAAAATGATGCAAGATCTTCAAGATCCAGTGCATGGACTGTGCCAAGAGGTGGAGGCAAGATGAATGGGCACGGGGTAGAGGTGTTGCAGGTTATGACTAGGGCAGATGAGGGCCTTGATGCTGGAGTTGAGCATTGGGTGCCAGTTTCTACTCCTATGTCAGAAGAGAGTGTTGGGTCCATCTCCAATGGCCATGCAGGGAAGGAGAGCTCACCACTGAAAGCTGTGGGTAATAATAAAACAAAAGCTTCAACAACAGGAGCTCCTGCAAGAGTTGGAGTTAACAATGTGCGCAAGCTCCCTACAGTCAGTTCCATGCTGCTGAAAAAGAATCCCTCTGTGACATCACGCACAGTTGTGCCTCAATCACCAAAGCCCTTTCTTAGGTCATCATCTTCTAGAGCCGCAGCACGACGTCTAGAAGCAGAGAGCAGTGATGCCCTTATACCTGACCTGGAGAATGTCAATGCCAAAGTGTTGAGCAGCAATAGCAATTCTGCTTCCCTTACTGCTTCCCGAACTCCTTCAATTATCAAACGGAGCACAAGTGTACCAAGGGAGCCACCTAGTGTATTGAGTACAAGACGAGCTTCAGTGGGACCAGGGACACTTACACCTCTCTCTCTTCCTTCAAGAACACCAATCTCCTACAGTGATACACATACCCGACGTGCTTCATTGTCTGGAGCTTCAACTCCTACAAGTATTTCTCGGCAGTCTTCCCTCTCTTCCTTTTCTTCTTTCACACGGTCTGTGGATTTATCTTCAGCGGAGCTCAAGAGGTGGACTGCAGCTGCTTCCAGGAACACACCTGTGTTGAAGGCTTCTGGAAGACCTAGCAGCATCTATGGAGGATCTCCAAGTGCACCAACGTCCCCAAAATCTGGTCCAAGTAATTACCTGAAGCGGAGCAGCCCTTCTATATCTGCAGCAATTAAGGTGGGGCATGAGCCTGGTAAGCTTCTGTCAAAGCCTGTTGCACCATCTTTGAAAGGGGAGAGCAGTCCAGATTCATCCCATGTTGCAAAATCCTCTCCCAGTACAGGAAGCTATAAATCTCCTGGTACAAATGGTGCTCCTGGGAAGACAGCCCTCAGGAAGAAGGTTAGTCCAACGCCTTCCCTTCCAAGACGCACATCAAGCTTTGCTGACCTGGGTGGCAGCACTGCAAGTCAGCTCTCTGTCTCAGCCTCCTTCTCAAGCCCAGGAGACAGAATACAAAGCCTGAGTCCCAATGCTGCCAAACCTTCTTCATCTCCATCCTTTGCATCTCCTGTTGAGAAAGCTATGGGTTCACATAAGAGTTTTAGTAGCAATGGAAAGCTGTCACCATCTCTTCCAATCTCAAGTGCCAGCAGAGGCAGTTTGTCAAAGCATGGTCCATCTTCACTCCCAGTGAGTGATCGACCAACACGGCCTTCATCACCTCCAGTGGTTGCTGATCGTGGCCCAAGTATGCTTACACGAAGGAAATCCTCAACCCCTGAATCCCGGGATTTGCGAGTTACTGTTCAGTCTTCACCAGAGGGAAAGGCAGGTGATGACTCCCAGTTAGATTTGCGAGGCCAGAAAGTTCGCACCTTGGATATTAGTGCAGTGAACTTGGCACCAAACATGGAGTTTGTGTACCTCAGAGATCACAAGCTTTCAACTCTAAATGGGATTGAGGTCTTGAAGCGTGTGAAGGTTCTGGATCTCAGTTTCAATGAGTTCCATAGTGCAGGTTTGGAGCCTTTGGTAACTTGCAAAGCCTTGCAGCAGCTCTATCTAGCTGGCAACCAAATCACATCATTGAGTGGACTGCCACAGCTTCCAAATTTGGAGTTCTTGTCAGTTGCACAGAACCAGATCCAATCACTTGCCATGGCCTCACAGCCTAGACTTCAGGTTCTTGCGGCTAGCAAGAACAAAATCTCAAGTTTCAAGGGTTTCCCTCACCTGCCTGCCCTTGAACATTTGCGACTGGAAGACAACCCAATACTTAACGCTTTCCATGTTGAAGCACAAGCGATTCTTCTTGTTGGCCCAACCTTGAAAAAATTCAACAACCTAGACATTTCAGCTGAGGAGCTGGAACTGGCACACTTGTACCCAGCTAGCACAGCTTTGTGCATTCGGGGAGGTTGGGAGCTTTGCCACCTGGAAGACGCTCCAGAATCAACTGCACAATTTCTAGTGTCACAGTGGAGTGAAAGCTTGCCGGCAGGGTATGTTCTAAAGAAAGCTCATGTTGATCACCCTTATGAGGAAGATCCATGCAGGTGTGAGTTTCTGTTTGAGAAAGTGGAGGGTACATTTGAAGACTCTGAGCTATCCCTTCAATACAAGTGGTTTATTGGAGACAAAACTCCAGCAAACTTTGTAGCAATTGAGGGTGCAGAAAGCGATATGTACTGGCCCAAGCATGAGGATGTGGGAAAATGCTTGAAAGTGGAGTGCAGTATTGTTCTAGGACAGACAAATTACCCTCCAGTTTTTGCTATTTCCTCGCCAGTTTCTTCTGGGACTGGTTGCCCCAAGGTTCTGCATTTGGAAGTTGAGGGGGAGCCCACAGAGGGCAACATTATCAAAGGCTCAGCTGTTGTTGCATGGTGTGGAGGAACACCTGGCAAATCAGTCTCAAGTTGGCTCAGGCGAGCTAATGATGCAAGTCCAGTTGCAATCATGGGAGCTGAAGACTCTGAGTACCAGCTCACTCTAGATGATGTTGGCTACAGCCTCATTTTCATGTTAACCCCAGTAACAGAAGAGGGTGTGAAAGGAGAGCCACAATATGCAGCTACAGCTCTCATTGATGCTGCACCTCCAAAGGTGAGTGCAGTGCAAATTCTTGGTGATGTAGTTGAAGGCAATGTCATCTGTGGAACAGGAAAGTACACTGGAGGGACAGAGGGTGCAAGTAAGTTCAAGTGGCTTCGGGAGAATCTCAACTCAGGGGAATATGTGCTTGTGTCTGGAGGAACCAGTGAATACTTCCTAACAGATCAAGATGTTGGCTCACACATCATGTTCGTGTACACCCCAGTCAATGAGGAAGGGTTGGAAGGTGACCCGGTAACTGCCATAACTTCAATGGTTTTGCTTGCCCCACCCAAGGTTGAAAAACTGAGAATTGTGGGAGACTTGCAGGAGGGCAGCAAAATTGCAGTTGATGCAATCTTCACAGGGGGAACAGAAGGTGCAAGCCGTGTTCAGTGGTTTAAGAAGCGCACTGCTAATTTGCCAATTGAGGATGGGCAGATTGAGCCTCTCAGCAGCTCCAAGGTTGCAAAAGCATTTCGCATACCTCTTGCAGCAGTAGGCCACTATCTGGTTGCCAAGTACACACCTGTTCGTTCTGATGGAGAGAGTGGCAAGCCAGCTTTTGCCATCTCTGATGGTACAGTTGAGATGCTGCCACCTGGTTTGACCTTCCTGAGCATAGCTGGCAGCTATGTGGAGGGTGAAACCCTAAAGGCACATTATGGGTATGCAGGTGGATATGAAGGAGCTAGTCAGTACAATTGGTATTTACACAGGAATGAGAATGATCCTGGCACTTTGGTCCCAGAAGTAGCAGGACAGCTGCAGTATAAGTTAACAAGGCAAGCTGTCAACAAGATTGTTTCCTTCAAGTGCAAGCCTGTGAGAGAAGATGGGCTTGCAGGGGAGTGGAAGGTTACCTTTGGCATGGAGCGCGTGAGAGCAGGCTCTCCAAAGCTGCTGTCATTGCATATTGTTGGGGAACTCACTGAAGGTGAAGTGCTGCAGGTAGAGAAAGAATATTGGGGGGGGGAGGAAGGGTCCTCAAAGGTGCAATGGTTCCTCACACGTCCAGATGGGACACAGCGTGAGATTAAGGGAGCTGTATGTCAGTCCTACAAAGTACAGAGTGAAGATATAGGTGGGCTGCTGTGTGTCTCATATGAGCCTTATCGCAGTGATGGAGCCACAGGTCCCATCTTAGTCTCTTCCACAGTTGGTCCAGTGGCTCCAGCACTTCCAAGCTGTACGTCATTGGAGATTTGTGGTTCTCCGGTCGAAGGTGGAAGCCTGAGCTTCAGAGCTTCTTACAGAGGTGGGGAGAAAGGGGTCTGCACACATGAGTGGGTTCGCCTCAATCCTGATGGCAGCTCAGATGCATTGAGTACAACTGAAATACTTGATCTAACACCTGAGGATGTGGGATGTCGAATTGAGCTTCTTTTCACACCTGTGCGAAAGGATGGCTGTAGAGGGAACCCTCAATCTGTGGTGTCTACTGTAGTTGCAGATGGAGAGCCAGAGGGAATTGATCTTGTGATTCCCCAGTGCTTTGAGGATGTTGAAGTTGTGCCTCGGAAAGCATACTTTGGTGGCCAGGAAGGAGAAGGGGGATACACATGGTATAGAACAGCAAACAAACCCAGGGATGGTCTCCTGCCTGATGATGCACAATTACTCAGTGAATCTGAGGTGTACATCCCAAAGCAGGATGATGTAGGGTCGTATTTGGTTCTGCAGTGGGTTCCTGTACGTGATGATGGTCGACGGGGCACTCCCATTATTGGCCACAGCAATCTTCCTGTTGCTCCAGCACTTCCATTAGTACGCAACGTGACTGTGAGGGAAGTCTCACCAGGCACATTTGTTGGAGAAGGTGAGTACTCTGGAGGGTCAGAAGGTAAAAGTGCTGCATGCTGGTATCGGCAAACAACTGGAGGAATACGCAGCCTAATTGCAGGTGCAAACACCAAGACATATGTGGTAACTGATGCCGACTATACATGTTCTTTAGTCTTTGGGTATACTCCTGTTCGAGCAGATGGAGTTTCAGGAAAGATGGTGGTGTCAGAGCCCAGTGCTCTGATCTACCCTGAGCTGCCAAGAATACAGAAACTAGTGGTCTCTGGGAAGCCTGTAGAGGGTGAAACATTGACAGCTCTGGAGGTCATCCCCAAAGGAGACTCACAGCAACTATCCTGGGACAGGTACAAACATGATATCAAATATCAATGGCTACGCTCAAGTCACCCAGACTCAACAGAGTCTTTTGAGCCCCTTCTATCTCAGCGGGCATGCACATACAGAGTGAGGTTGGAGGATGTTGGCTATTACTTGCGTTGTGAGTGCATCCTTACAGATGTTTTTGGAAGATCAGGTGAACCTGCTTTTGCTGTCACACCTCTTGTTACTGCAGGTCTGCCAAAGGTAGAAAATCTAGAGATTGAAGGACGAGGTTACCACACCAGCCTTTATGCTGTGCGAGGAATTTACAGTGGTGGCAAAGAAGGGAAAAGTACACTACAGTGGTTTCGAGCTATAGCTGGAAGTCCAGACCTCATCCCAATTCCTGGTGAAGTTGGGCGAATGTATGAAGCAAAGGTGGACGATGTCGGTTATAGACTTGTTGCAGTGTATCATCCAATGAGGGAGGATGGTGTTGAAGGCAGCCCTGTTACTGCATCAACGAATCCTGTCATTGTTGATCCAGAGGTTGCAAAGGAAGTAAAGCTAAAGTTGGAACTTGGAGCTGTGAAGTTTGAGGCACTGCGGGATTGTGACCAGTCCACAATGAAGACTGCACAACAACAGGGGATTGGGAGCTTGGAGAGAAGAATTCTTGATGTAAATAGGAAGAGAGTGAAGGTGATCAAACCTGGCTCCAAAACACATTTTGCATCCACTGAAATTCGCGGCACCTATGCTCCCCCCTTCCATGTGGAGGTGTTCCGAAATGATCAACACCGTCTCAAAATTGTCATTGACTCGGAGAATGAAGTTGACCTTATGGTGCAGTCCCGCCACCTTCGGGACATCATTGTGCTTGTAATTAGTGGCTTTTCCCAGCGCTTTAACAGCACCCCACTCAATTTGCTGCTGAAAACTTGATTCTCCAAAGAGTTTCTCCTGAACCTCCAATGGCTATCCGGTTGGGGTTGATTGCCAAGGACTCTATTTTCTAAAGTTTCAATCTAAATTGATTTGGAGTTGTTTTGCCTTCTGGGATCTGCTGAACTGCCCAAGGATCCACCTTCTGAGGCTAGTTCTCCTTCATTTCCAAGCATCCATTTTCGCAAGGCACTGGCGCACAACTTTGTAAAGGGTCTAGAATTAGTCTCAATTATTTAGTCAACTGCCGATGAAAATGTCGTCCCTCATTTGCATTTGTCCTGAAGGAACCAGCAGACAATAGCCTGGGCATCTAAGACAATGACTTTAGAAGAGGAGTTTTGCACGTAAAAAGTATGACATGCTTTTGAACAACAAAGTTTGTCTTGTGTCTCCATAGATGGAAGTGTACTGATTTAAGTTTTGATGATGATGCAAAGGTGGGAATGCAAGCAACAAGAGCAAAAAAGTTCAATCACTATGATACTACACCCAGATTTGCTTCTGTGCACTCTTCTTTGCTTTCTAGAAGAGATATCAGACTGAAGTTCATGACATGGTGGTTTTGCAATGAGTTTGTGAGTCTGTATGTGCATTCATTTGGTTCAGAAACAGAGGCAACTTTTGTAGCATGGGGCTAAGACTGCAGCAAGTTAAATCGTTTGAATGCTGGATCAATCCTGGGGTAGATCTGGACTTGTCTGGATTCTTAGGAAATGTTGCTCCCTGGTAGGGTTTGTTGTCTTCAGTTCTATCAGTAAAAAGGAAAACCATGTCTCTGTGTGTAGTGTGGACTTTTGTGAGATCAGGTAGCGTTAGTTACAAGTGCAGAAGTTGGGTACTATTCTTGCTATTGTGAGGTCTGAGGTGGACCAATAATTAGCAGAACAGCTGCAAAACTAGTCATAGGAGATGGGTCTGTTGAGATTGTGTGTGTAACGGAGAGAAACTTAGTGGAAGTGATACCTCAACTGCTACTGTGGAAGTGTAGGGAGTCTCATTGGTTATGAAACTTGGTGGAAGAGGTACCTGAGTTGCTACTTACGAAGTGTAAGTCTCATTCAGAAATGAAACTTTTTGGAAGAGGTACATCAGATTCTCTCAAATACCAAAGTCAAACCTTAATATCCAGCAGGGTCTTCTAGGATCAAGGATATTAAAATTACGAGTTTCACTCCAAGTTCAACATGTTGTCAAAGTGTAAATCATTATCATATCACAATCTTACCTCGCCCACAAAACAAAGTATGGCCACTCTGCATACCAAGGTGTGGAAGTTGATAGTATTAAACAATCTCATTGTTATAATTATACAAAATTTTAATCTTACCTTGAGTTTGGTCAAATTACATGCAAATTCCATTTGCCACAACTCAAAAACTAAGCAAGAAAGAAAGTCACATCTACCGCACCATGCATAAATAAGCTTACAAGAAATTCCCTACCTGCTTGATGAGGTGGTTACTAATAAAATCAACTTTTTCGTCCCCTCACCATAAGAATGATTGGGGAGCGTCAAATAAGCAACTTTTGTTCAACATTGCAATGGGAAACTGGTCAATATGCACTATATAAAACCTCAAGGTGGCAGCTAGAATACTTTAACATTTAACCTTTGCATGCTACTTGCCGCTGGCAAGTCACACAAGGTCATATTGGATTTGTAAATAGACTAAAAATAAAGGTTGTGAAAGCACTTGCAAATGATAGGGCTTAATCAATTTGAGTTGTATGAAGGGGAAACTTTTATGTATAGTTTCATATAAGAAGAGATCTATTTCTCCCAATTATTCCAAAAAAAAATTTTAAAAAGAAAATGTTTCATCTTTTCTACTTGTCAACATCACCATGTCCTTGGTGTTTTTGTTTTGTTTTTTTGTTAGGGTTTTTGCACAATTTTGCAAAATGAAGATTTTATTTATAGATTTTTTAAGGAAGCAAACAGAAGTTTGAAAATTATTTCAGAGTGTCATTTTTTTATAATAGGTTTAACAAAACAAAATGAAAACCATCTTTGAACTACAGTAAGTTTCCAATTTATTCATCAACAACTTGTTCATCGAAAAAAAAATGCTTAGTATAGTAATCTTATCTACTTCAAAAAGGGCTTTGATATGTGATTGTGAAGTATGAAAAACCAATTTGGGTGGTCGTGAGATTTTATGTCAAGTTTATGGAAGCCAAATAATTATTTTTTTGGAAATAATTGGAATTGGACACAAAGCCAGTACTAACTTGCAAGGCTCTATTGTATATTTAAAATTAGATTTTAGTCACAAAATTTGACTTCAAGTTATGTTTTCAATCCACAATTTTTGTTTTAAACCTAATCCCATTTGTTGCATTGGAATAGATCATCAAAAAGTAATTAAATTGATGTACAAAGGTCTCAAGTCCATCCCAGAGCAAAGCGCACCCTTGACAAATATTAGATGACATCATAAAGACATGAATACATGAAATCAGAACTTTGCTCAAAACAGTTCCAATTTTAATTCAGTAGGAAACGTTTCATACTTAAGAAGTAAGCAAGCGAACGCCCGCCACTTACAATGGCCTTCCTCAAAGAAAGATTGTTTTAGAAGCAATTAAGATAATACCAAAAGTTATTTGAATTGATCTTCCTTCAGCACTTCTCATGGTTTCCAAACATATCATCTATCCCAATCAGCCAATCAATTGGGATTGGGCTACAAAACTACGACTAGGTTCTAAAAGTGAATATAACAAAATATTACGACTCAATTGACCACCATATTTGATGAATAGAAAAAAAGATCAAAAACAAGGAATATGACTCATTTGGAAGGTGCTAATAGTGGGATACATGAAGATTGCGAAAAAAAACTGGACCTTCAAAAGCATTTGAATGAGGGGGGGAGGGCTCCCTACAAGAGAGCAACATGTCCTCATAATTTGCAAATGTCTACTTTCACTCATTAAATTATTGGGTCTGAGACAAAAAAAAAAAAAAATCGATTAGAGGAAAACCAAAAAGCCATTAACCCGCAAAGTTTAGACCTAAACAACAAGACAAAAGACTACAAACATAAAAGAAACACAAGTACCAAAATCGAAAAGCTAAAAAACATAAAGATCAAATTTCAAGCAGAGTGTGGAACGATTAGGGATTTAGCCATATGTTCTACATGCAATATGTAAACAATATCCTTATAATCTTCATAGCAAGTAAAGATGAAGTTTTCATTTCATAAAAAAAATTAAAAAGGCTTCTTAAAATAACACTTGAAAAACTTAATCTATCAAGGGAAAAAACTCAAGTAATGCACCTTAAAAAGAGCATAATCTCTTCTTTAAAACTAAAGTAAACGGGCATTGACACACTTCATGGGTTGAAGGCAGCATATTACATCAAACCAAGTTCGTCTCAACACTCAAAAGGACAAGATCATAAATAAATTGGCCAATCTTGAATCTTCAAAATACCCAAGCTCACCCTTGTTATGGCTTTGACCAAATGCTCTCATAGCCTCGATTTTGAATATTATAATTAGATCACAAAAGAAATATGCAACTATTGTTCGTTTGTCGATAAGTTTTACCAACTAACAAATGACTTGAAACTCATAATCAAAGGCAACTATGTTTGCACTTTAATCATAAGACTCAAACAACAAAGAGCTTTGAAGACATACAAAAACTTTAGTGCAAAGTATGGGGCCAAATATGATGTACTAATCAGAGATAACTAACTTGTCTACAATTTTATTTTTAAAAAAACAACAAACGAAACTAAGTGACTTAATAAAACAAATGCTTTACAACTACAATGGGACAAATGAAGATGATGTGAGGAAAAAAGGTTTTTAAAAAAGTTTTGTATCCTAGGAACTCAATGTAAGCCCAATGAAAATACAAACCTGGAATTCAAAGGTGACTTTCTAGTGTTGGTAGTTTAAGCCAAAATAAAAAGAACACATAAAAAATAAAGGAACTCAAACTACTCCTACCTGTACCCAACTTGTAAGATTTCAAAGATTGGTTTCACCATTAAAACCATGGACAATGCTTCTCTTCCAAAGGTTAAACAATAAATCTATATTAGGTGAGAACAAATGTCTAGTCAACAACATTAAATGCTCTAGACCATTGATGATTCACCACATGTGAAAATTGAACCAACTCAACAAGGACATCTCATAAATAAACAAGGTGATGACTATGTTCAACAAAAGCAAGCAAATATTCTTTTACTCCACCATAATAAAGTCGATTGCAAGAAATATTTGAGGTTATCCTTTGAAATAAGACTCAATAAAAGAGAAAAAGAAAACCAAAAAAATATCCTTGTTTAAAATGTTCAAGAGTTAGTACAAACTATGAAAATTGTGCTAAGTTGTGAAAGAATGAAAAGCATATGCAAGCCATATGATGGAAAGATCGTCATGTACAGTTACAAAAAAGGTGCACTAAAAGCACAAAGGAAAACCATATTTTGACCTCCATGTGAATAAAGGCACCTACTCTACTATTGCTAGAATAGTATTGGCTAATTTCAAGTTGGACATTGCTCTACATGATACTTATTATGTCGTTGCACATTTCCATTATGTTATTCTATGGGAGCTGTTTTTGCTTTATTTGCAAGATTCTACTATCGGATAGTGTGAGGTACAATACTCGTTAATCTTGTTAGAAATGGACATCTCTGCGTTGGGCCTATTATGCCAATCCTTGCCTTGGCGATCATTATCTTAAAACACAACCATGGAAGCTTCGAGGCCGGGAAATTTACCATCAAGGAGAGTAGGATAACAAACTTCAATAATGGACGCCTACCTATAGTCAACTATACCCACCACAATTTAAGGGTGTTGAAGGTAGATCATTTTTGACATGTATGTACCATTTCTTTCACCGATCCAAAGGAAGCAAAGGCCTCATATAGTGGACACCCTAAAAATGATACGTTGGGAAGAAAAATGTTAAACTCACCACAACCCAATCAATGCCTAGAAGGCTCTCTAAATGGGATTGGAAACATTCAAAACAAGGTTAAAGTAACTATCACCATGACTTATCAGGGGAACTTGATTGGGCCAACAATGATTTGATAACCTTGACTTTTATCTTAGAGTTATCAAGGAGAAATAGGGCATATTGAATCTGCCTTCTTCTATGAAAAAGTAACTAAAGCGAGTCTACATACTTTTTAAAATTTTCTTTTAACTAACAATATACATAAGTTTTTTATTGATGGAAAATACATGAAACTTATTGACATCATTTTAGACCCCTAAATGTTGATTATTGTATGTGAACATTTAAAGTCAAAACCAAGAGACATAAAACCTAAGAAAAACATTAAAAAAAAAGACCCTAGAGGAAATTAGTATGAAATGAAATTATTGGATGTTTGAAAATCTCAAAGAAGTTTTTTTAATTTCAACTTTCCAAACAAATTGTAATACCAAAACCCAATAAAGTAAAAAAACAACCTTTAACCATTGTGAATCTTAAAAACAAAATGATGCAAGGAGTCATAAAAATAGTGTTGGGAGCCATTTATGAGCCAAGATTCTTAAGGGTGTCTCATGGTTTTCACCTTGATCATTTATGTTATACCACTTTCAAACATATCAAACAAGAGTGGAGGGGGACCCCTTGGATAATGGAGTTTGACGTTGCAAAATATTATGTATGACACCATTTGTCGTAAAAAGTTGGTGGATATCGTGTTGATGATTATAAACAAACAAAGATTCTTCAACACATTGCATAAAATGTTTAATCCCAAGATAATAGGAGTAGATATTACACACCCAAGCATTTTACAAGGAAACATGCTTTCACTCTTACTGTGCAACTTTCACTTTCACAAATACAACGAAGAGATCCTATGCCTAAAGTTTGAGCTAGAGAAGGGCTCAAGTTGAAAGAAATGGGAAATGAAGTATACCAAAATATGACCCAATTAAACAAACAAAAATGTAGGAAGCTAAAAGGCAACTCGATTGCTTTGGAAAGAAAAGAAATATGGTAATTTAAACTAATTGTGAAAGAAATAATAACCTATGTAGACCAAAAGGATCCAAACTATGTACGCCTTCACCTTATATGTTATGCAAACAACTCTATCATTGTGTGGACTTCAATTTTTGGCGAAACATATAATAAAAATGTGACATCATTCCTTAAATAAAACCTCCTTAGGTTTAATATAAAAAAATAAAATTTAACCTATATAATCTCAAACAAGATCAATTTTTTTTTAGGTCTAAAAATATTTACAATAAATCCCCCAAATGTGCCTACAATTAAAAGTAGTGTTAAACATTGAGCACTCAATAAAGTCTAGAGAAGATTTAAGTAAAGGCCAAGAAAAAAAACATTTTGAGTTCATACATATTGCCAACCAAGCTATGATCAATGGGGTTTCCATTTTAAATCATATAAGGAAAAAACTGATTAGATTGCTTAGTATTTGACCGAAAAAAATAAATCATTGTTCAGGTGTCATCATGACAAACTTTATGTAGACAAGATTACTTTGAGCCACACCTGTGGTTTCAAATTTAAAACATATACTAGCTAGAAAATAAAGGGAGTTGTATGACGAGCAACTGTCATGTATGGTTATTTGAAAAAAAAAAATCAAATAAAAAAGGCCGATTTTCCTTACTTGCAGGTAAAATAACTAGTGTTCAATATCCAAAGACTTTGGGTCAAATTCATTTTTGGATTACTTTCTTTGGTGAGAATTTGACTTTCATTCCTATGCATTTTTTAGGTTTGGCAGGTATGCCATGCCACATTCTAGATTATCCAAATGTTTATGTTGGATGGAATGCCTTTAATAGTTTCAACTCATATGTTTATGTAATAGGAATTTTTTGTTTCTTTGTAGTGGTTTTTCTTATTTTAATCCAAGTCCTTGAGTTGTTGAAAAATATCAACGACAATTGAATGGATGGTCAAAAGCCCTCCGACTTTTCATACATTTCTAGAACTTCCAGTTATCAAAAACAAAACACAAGATTAGATGGACACAACTTTCCATAGGGATGAACATTTTTTCACAAATAAATAATAGTTAACAATGTTGTGTATTTTCGATGAAAAAGAATTTACAATGTTTTTGTCTTCTAGGGCCACTACTTGTTGATTGGAGGTTGTTTGGCTTGATTTTTTGGCATTTTGTTTTGCACATTGACGTTCCAAGGCTCTTGTTATTAAGTCCTTAATTTTTAAAAAATCATAAACATTTTATCGATTGAAATCCGGTTGTTTTGATATGACCTTGTTAGTGCTTAAAGTTTCCATAACACTTTTAGTGCTATAATATGTTACTAATGCACTTAAGTATTCGACCGTTTCAGACTTTGCATTTAATATTGAACCTTTTCATTCCTTCATGTCTAACTTCAATTCTTCCTTGATAAAGTTTTGCATGGCCCTTTGGATTTCCAAGGAATCTTGTTTGCTACCTATAACACATGACATGATGTTATCTACATATCAAAGATATTTAAGTATTTGAAATCCTCTAGGATCTAGTTTGCAGTTAGGTTTATTTGTTCAATTTACCTACAATGTTTGAGGGCAAAACTGGCTAGTTCTAATTATGGATCCTTACAAAAGGCATTGTCCTTTGGATTAAGATGAAATCTCTTCTTATATTTTGTTAACATAGGATTCAATGTATTTGGGTATTAGTATGTTTTTTGATATAATAGTCTAATTTATATAAGAAAATATTGGCACGAAGTGAAGATATTATAAAGTCCTTTAAAGCCCCTATGTTGTATTGTGTTTGATCTATAAGGTTATATATATTGACATAACATGCATTAAATAGTTTTCGCATAAGTTCCCATAGTGTTTTGAATTGCAGTACTAGTTTGATTTCTTTAATAAACATATTATGATGAAGTCAAAATTTCTCAATATTGATTTGTATAAGCCAAGGCATTATTTTCTACAAATATTGGAGGTCTTAAAAGGTTTGGTAACAAATTTTTTCAAGATAAAAATTGTGGTTTGATTTTTTAAAGAGAAGCTCAAATAAGGGTTATACTAGTCTTTTTTTAAGGAGATTGCATGACTGTCAACTTTCAAAACAAGAGAAAAGGCCTACTCCCAACACCCAGTTCAAAAATGATTATTTGTTTGGTTGGTTTTGAGAAGTTTACCTTATCAACTATTTAGATAATTTTTCAAGGCTTTTATCAGTCGTTTCTACTTTGTTTTTATTGTCATTTTCTACAACTACATTACCTTTTGGTCTCTTGTAGGTTATTTATGTTTTAAATGTCTTCATAGAATATGCAATCGAACGCAGGAGGTGCCACTTGTTTAAATTTTCCTTTATTGGCGTTAGTTTCATTAGTTATTTTTGCTGATTTTACTACCCTTTCCAATCGTAGACATGTCGCATTTATAAAGGGGGGTAGCCTATTACCTACCATCTATAACCTTTCCTTTATAAATTTTCACATTACGAGCATCATCGTATGTGTGACTTGGTTTGCCCAATGTATCTTTTATAATATTTATGGTTGATCTATCACCCATTTCTTTTTAGTTATACTTCGGCCCCTTAGTTTTTTGCACCTAAATGTTAGTCCTTTTTTGCGGGTCTATTAAAGTGATCCCTTGCTTTTACATTTAGGTGTTTGTTTGTTGTTTAGGTTAGTGAATGTTTTTCTATGTTCTTTGTAGTTTCCTTTGGAGGGTTGTTTGCACCAAGGTTTTAGTTGGGCCTTGGAGCCTTTGTTATAAAGGGTAATGCTTGACCCTAATGCATTCATTATAACCATACAACAAAATTCGACAGATCCCATGCTATGGCTCCTTGCAATTGTTTTTGCTATAGGTTAGAGGACTACCCATGCAATAATTTGTTAACCTTTGCCAATCCAAATGCATTCTAGAAAGGTGCATACTAAATAAATTTCCAATACCCATAATAGTTTTTGTTAAAGTAATGGTAGCTACTCCTACTCCAATGTTAACTTAAATTACTCTATTGTTGGTGCAGCTTGGCTTCTAAATCGTACATGAGCCTACGACCTCATATGGCTCTTTTCATCATTTTTGTATTTCTGCGAGTTTTGGCTATGTAAATGATAATGTTTATGCAATAGTTGAAAGTTTGCTTAAGTGTCTTGTTATACTATTTGCTTCCTTTAAAAGTAATATGACTTGTTTCTACAAAATCCTTAACATTAATAGCCTTCAACACTAGTTAAATAGGCCTCCTTGCACCTTCAAAAGCCTAAACTTTCATTAACTAAGATGTTTTGGCAGTCTTACACTTCACTTAATACATCGTATTACCATTGAAAAGTTTATAAATAAATAAATAAATATAGACTTTTCCTCTTTTCACAACTTGGTTTGTTTGGTGAATTAAGGGTGTGTGTTAGTACACAATAAGTTAATGAAGATTTTTTTTTTAAATCTTTTATTTGTTAGCTAAACAAAAGTCGAAAGGATGCGATGCATAGGTTGTGCACCTCCATTCAACTGCAGTGTTCACACCATCTCCAATCCCGACATTTCGGTGGTGATAGATAATAGTATTGTCCATTTTGCATGTAACCCACCTTTGTTTGATGTACTACATAATTATCAATCTGGTTTATATGCTACCCGTAAACTATTTTTTGTCAAAATGCTTGCTTCCTCCTTTTTATGGTCATTTTATCACAAAGCCTTATAGATCCTAGATTGTGATATGAACACATACCCTTCGACCTTGGCTAGGGTGTAGCGTGTTCAAGTTGCAAGTAAAAAATATATATATACTTTGCAGGTTTTCTTCCTTGCTTTTGGATATTCATAAAAAGAACACTATATATATATATATTGTTGCACTCACACCCAATTTGTTTTCAAAGTTATGAGTCTCCAAGTGGGCATATCATGATCGTTTATCATCACGCTTTCACTTTTTGGAGAATCCCGCTACTAATAAACATGTGGCCTAGCTAGCCTACCCTACGATCATTCATTTGGAGTTCAAGGTAGTTACCTTTTTCCCAAGTCAAATTGTTATGAGAACCTAAAAGACAAACAATATTATGGGAAGTGGAACATGAATGTAGAACATAGTAAAATCAACTACTTTCTTGGCCTTTCTTTTCGTATTCCTAGAATGCTTATGATTAGAAATTAAGCTAATCGTACTATTCTTCATTGATTTGTAGTCTAGCCCCCAGTAAAGGTTCAATATATTGAAGGTGATCGGGCATTGAAGGCGATCGAACATTGAAACTTTAACTTGTTTACACAAAAGTGTTCTTCTAGGTTTTCTTCCTTGGAACCATTTTGCTATGAATTTTGGGGTTGCCACTTCCATGTAATGATCAAAAGTTTGCGGGACATTACCATGTAATAGGGATTACACATGTATCCAACAAGAGTTAGAATAATAAGTTTTGGCCAAAAAAATAAGAAATAAAATCCAAAAATACTTTTAAGCTTATAGGCCAATGGGTTGCACTAATTTTGCACCTTTTGGCATAATTATTTTATAATTATTTTTTTCAAAACAATGTCCATTCAAGGGTCGATCAATCAAAATGGGGCCAACCCAACCATTTAGCCTAACCTAAAAAAGGGTGATGTCATGCCCATTTCATGTGGTTGGAACACAAATGAAGGCTTGAAGATGTGTTTAATCTACATAATCTCCATTAGTGTACTAGTAGAGCAAAGATATTTTTTGGAGTCATATGGCTAAGAGTTGCATTTTATACTTAGTTTCATGAATAATGCAATTATTATGTAATTGCTAGAAAGTAAGGCACAACAAATTTTTATTTTTATTTTGGCTCAAGGCAGCTGTCCTCTATTGTGTTCATTATGTTTATGGAATTTCTTCCAAGTAAAGTAGCCTCTCGTTTTGCTCTTGAGTTAATTCGATCCTTAGAAAAGCCAATTTTTATGATCTATTGATCCTTTCAAAAAGTTAGTTATTGTTGTTCCTTATAAAAAGGAAAGCATCTTTACCAACAAACTTGACTATTTTTCGTAATAAGGCTTAAAAGGACTGATGCTTATTGTTAACAAACTTGATTGTTTTTCGTAATAAGGCTTGAAAGGACTGGCACTTATTGTTATCTTCTTAGATGTCATAGACCTATTGTTAAATACTGCTGAGGGTCCCCCTACATTAACATCACAAAAAGTGAAACCAGACCATTTGGCAACTGAGGAAGTGCAGCAAGACTCATTCGAAGATGATACTTAGCAGAAGAGTTACCTCAATTGCTATTGAAGAAGTTTGCAAAGGCTCATTTGGAGATGCAACTTGGGTACCGCAGTTGCTATTGAAGCAGTATGCAAAGTCTTATTTGGAGATGCAACTTGGTGGAAGAGGTACAGCAACTGAGGAAGTGTCATTTGGAGATGAGTAGTTAATTGTTTCTTGAAATCTGTCTACTGCATCCTTTACATTGTAGCTGGGAGGGGATCAACTACACTCTCTATGGGAAGAGGTGCTGTATGCAAAACCTAGCCTTTTTTTTCTAGTTGGAATGGAGAATGCTTTATAAAGCCGAATTTCCCAAGGATGGAGAAGGATGCAGATTCTGTTGTTGGCTAGGGTGACTGGGCATTTTCTCCTTCTCATGAGGATCTTACCTGTTTTGGGCAGGACATTTTGCCTTTTCATCCCTCCCAACTCATGCACTCTTCCATCTGCCCCATTTCTTTTACCTCCCTGTCCCAGCTGCCCTTTCCCTTGCAGGGTACCTCAACTTGGCTGTCCAGCAGCTTCCAGCTTCACCATCCTCCCTGCCTTTGACCGGGTAGAAAAGAATAAGCAAAGCAGCACTGCTGTAGTAGCTGAGGGAGTGCCCTGAATAACAGTGATGCCCTCATCCGAGGGCTCTACCCAACACAGCAAAATGCCCTCATCTACAAATTCAATCTGGGAAGGGGTTGAATCTAGTGTTGTGTAGTCACAAGGTTCTTCAATGGATCAATTTGCACAAGGATAAATTTCAGATCATTTCATCTTAGTGGGTCCTGTGTTGTTAAGGTTTCTAACTGCAATACCTGTGATTAGCACACCTGCCATAACCAAAGCAGAACCCTCTTCTTCATCCGGTTAATTCTAGAGTCTACTTTCCCTTCAATTGTCCACACAGCAGAACTTTCTTCGTGCAACTGAGCCAAGAACTCTACATTCCTCCTTCGTTTGCCACACACAAATTTGTATTTAACAAACCAAGATGTGAGTGGAAGAGGTATGCAGAAATATCAATCACTCATGGTGCACTGGTGGCTGTTGGTTCACTGTAGCTTTATCTGTGGCTCCAAACTACACCATTCATTAATATACCCTTTGCATTTCACTTCCACATAACCTCCATTCTCATTGTCATATTGCACAGAATTTCAAAACATCCAATGTATTTCCACACCTGATCAATCATATTATGCAGTCAACCAAGTTACCAAACCCCCTGGAGGTAAGAACAAATGTGCAAAAATTCAACAATCCAACATGACTGCAATTTTCCAGAACTTTCACAAAGACTGCTTTGTTGGAAAATTGATTTTGCATTGTTTGAAGAATTGTTTTCAAAATTTCTGGAGCAATTGGCTCCACCTAGCCGAATATTCTACCTTCAAACCTGAATGTCAATGTTGTATCTCTCTGATCAATTTCAATTTCTTTAATCCGATGTACAAAGGACTGATGTATGGTACACGGATCAAAATAAAGCTAAGACTATCGCACAAATATACACACTTTCCAACTTTAACCAGCTATATAGCTGATGCTGAACTCTCAACTCCATGTCGTATCAATAGCTGTACAAGTTTGTCTCTTGATAAAGGCTGCACATGAAAAACAAAGAAAAAACAGAACACATTTTTTATGACATTCATATATGTTTCACACTTGTGCAGAAATATTAATGAACCCAACACCAATATCATACACATGATTAAAAACTTCAAATCTCCAAAGCTGTAGATTTAAATTTTAAAAAAAATTTATGTTGTCTAAGATGCTTGCCTTAGTCTGGAAATCATTTACTCCAGCTTCAAAGAAAAGTTCTCGATCGGATTGCAATGCATTTCCAGTGAGAGCAATGATAGGCGTCTTCACTCCCATCATCCGCAACTTTCTTGTAGCCTGCAATAGTGAGAGAAACTTTGAGAACAATATATCCAGAACTATTCACAGGAGAAACCAACTCATTTCACCTGGACTGTACACAACAAAAAAAATTAAGAGTCTGAGAATGTTCACTCACCTCATGGCCATCCATGACTGGCATCTCCTTATCCATGAGAACAAGATCGTATGAGTTTCCTTGTGCATGCAAATCTACTGCTACTTGTCCATTCTCTGCTTCATCGCACTGTAGGTTGAGATTCTGTAGAACTCTTCGCAATATTATCTGCAAAACCAGCAGCACAACACAACTGTGTGAGTACTAGCAACCCACCCATTGTGAATCCTAAGCAGACAAAAGTCAGTGAAAAACAGCAGAAATTCATAGTCCATAAGTAATATCCCCATTGCCACAATAGGTATAAGAGAGGAGCCCTACCCTGTTAATACGAGTGTCTTCCACAAGTAACACTTTCCTTTGTTTATGTGCCAGTTCCTTTTGCTTTTCTTCAGCTTGCTTGGTGGCAGATTCCTCTTTCACCAACTTCAGTTGTAGTTCCATACTCTTCTGTCGTCTTGAAATAGACTTTTGAGTGATAGAAACGTCATAAATTCTATTAGTTTCAGGAGCATATTGTGGGAGTGCCCCAAAGTTTGATTGCAAAACCTCAGGTTTATTGTTGTCATTGCGTGGAACAAGAGGGAAGGGAATTGAGAAGAAGAACGTGCTCCCTTTGCCTAGTGAAGATTTGACGCCAATATTTCCCCCGACTTTCTCTACATAACGTTTTGCCATGCTTAATCCTAGCCCTGAAACACCACTCTTTTCGACCCACCCTGATGTCACAAATGAGTACGGCTCAAATAGCTTTGCTTGATCTTCAGCAGAGATTCCTGATCAAACACCAACAAGAATCTCATCAGACTCTGAACATACCAAGTGAACTTTCTATTTAGAGTTCAAACCAACAGTACCATGTCCTTTAAATTGTTTCAAAATGGAGATTAGCCACCTCTTTGATATTTGGTGACTGAGCTAATCCAGGTGACTACTACCAGAAATCTTAAGCTACACATAGCATGGTAATAATTCCAGGATATATATTTATTAATGCATATGACAGGAGAAAAAAGCACAAAAATTTGTGCAGTCAAGAATTGATGTAACAAAACACCTCAAAATCAGACAAACAACCTGTTACTTACCAATTCCATTATCTTTAACAGATATGCAAAGCCTTGCGACTTTCTCCACAATATAGTTGGTCTGCGATGATGTCTTTGTGAGTATTGAAGTGCCAGTAACTCCCAGCAAGGTATCCCCAGTTCGAGTGACAGGCTCAATGGATGAAGATGACATCTCGGGTAAAAGTGGAAAACCCACATGCTTGTTTTCCACAACTCTCTCACAGTGAACCTTGAGGTCTAGTCTACCACCAACAGGAGTAAATTTCACTGCATTGCTAAGAAAGTTACCTGCAAGATGTACCATAGACACACATCAGAAAGAAACCAGCAACCGGTTATTTTAGGAAGGACTGTGTTTGGACATCACAGATTCACCAGAAGCAGACCTGATCCAATATGCATAAAGAGGAAAAGGTTTAGGTGAAAGCCTCACCTAAAGTTTGAACAATCCGTTGTTTGTCTGCAACCACAAAATGGGAACTCAGAAGCCTGCTCACAATTTCATCCACATCCATGTTGAAGGCAATCTCCTTTTGTTGAAGTAAGTCTTTTAATCCCCAGGACAAAAATTTAATGACTGCAAGGATGTCAAATGCATCACTGTGAAGCTCCATCTGGCCCACCTCCCATTGCCCTGCAATAGAGGGAAAACCAAGACTTAGATGACACACACACATGTTGGCACAATGGCAAACCATCAAGTGGCCAATTAAGCATCCAAATGAAATTACTCAATGCCCCAACCATAAGGTGGCCACTACCAGAGAACTACACCATACCCATGGTCTAAAAGTATGTGCAAAGAACTAAAAGAAAACAAGAGATGCAGTGAGATCCTCTTTCAAATCTATAATAAAAAGCCCTTCATAAGAGCACTACACCATACTGAGAGTCTAGAAAGTATTTACAAAGAATACAACCCCTTTCAGATACATACTTAGAACAGTATGCTTGAAAGAAAACAACAAATGCATTCAAGATGCTCTTTCACATCTGTGATTGTTTGACAAGGAATTTATTCACTGGGATAAAATATTCTAGCATTGGGTTAACCACAATTGTCAATCTCAATTTCAGCCCAATGCAAAACATACATTGAGTCAAGCTCCTGAGACTTCATGCCAGCATGGTGCTAGGTGGCACGAATCAGAAAATGACTGTATGACAAAGAAGGAAGATTAGGTGGAATATTGTTGTAAGTAGTACTAACCCATATCTGTGACATCGTCAAGAACACTGGTCATGGTTTCTGCACAGTCCAGCATCATCTGCACCAAGTCCATCCTGTCTGCAGCATTCCCAAGAGGACCTTCTCCTGCATCTCCAGATGCCTGCATGTGACCTAGTCCCAGCACAATTGCATTGAATGGCACTGCACAATGATATCAAACAAACCAAAAGTCAACGCTATGCAAAATCCCTCTGGCATGATGTCACCACAAATTCCTTGCTAATTGGTCTCATGAGCTTCTCATACTTACATTTTGTACACCTCCATTCGATGCGGCCTGAGGGCACAAGGAATGTGGTATCATGATCATCTGCTCACTGCTGCTTGTGCAAAACCGCATGAGCCCAAACCGCACACAAATATACTATACTGTGCTATGTACAACTTTTGCTGGCTGCATGATGAGTTCACCCATCTCTCCTCGTATCTCTGCTTTTTTTTTTCTTTTTTTTGCTTGCTGAAGATGATGCAACAAACTAGGTAAGAAGGTACTAGCCTCTGATATTGTGGAAGACATAAGCCATGAACTGCTGCTTAGCTTGCTGCGCCAAATGCACTTTCTCATCAGCTTGCTCAATCCTCATCCTAGTATCCTCAATATTCTCCTCACAGTGCGAACAGAGACCTACAGCTTCTCGATCAGAATATCGGCTCCACACATGATACCCATGTTGAGAGGCCGTCCCCCAAGGCCCCGAAATGACAGCAAACATAAGTGCAGTCAAGATTCCCAGAGACACTGCCGGACAAGCCCAGCTGCTGGCCAACAGCATCCGGAAGCACCAAAAGAAAAACCGGGCTGCAGCAGGACACTGTGATCCTTGGAGAGCAGCTGCTGCCACGGAGCTGCCTTTCAGTACTGGCAACTGGCGGAGCTCAAGGCTGCTGCTAGACCTCGACATCAGGAACCGGATATAGACATAAACTGTGAAGACAGCCACCACCGTGGTCAGCAAAGAGTGGGCCGCTTGCAGAAACAGTGCAGACCTAGAGCTTCTGTCAACCTCGACGCCGAAGTCGGTAGTATCACAGGGAGCACCAGCAGTGATGATAGCGTCCTGTTGCACAACCCTAACAAGGGAGTCCGTCGAGGCGCTCTTTGCCGGGCCGCTCTGAACGAAGGAAATACTTCTTTTTGCTGCTGCCGACGACGTCGCGGTGCTCTGTTTCGGGGGCGCTGGCGCTTTGTGGCCTCGAAGCTCCTCCGCCGACGAGCGGCGGCCAACATACTCGTTGATCAAGTATTCTTTCCCTACGGGAAGGCTAACGGTGCGCCTGTTCTGCAACGAGTAGCTATTGGAGATCTTCGGCACCTGGTGCGAGGATATCACAGTGAAGAGCTTCAGCGTTTCCGATGCAGATCCTGCTGCGCTGATAGCCTGCTTCTTGCTCTCCTCGGCGCTTGCAGGGAATCCAGATCCGTTCACTCCAGTCTGGTTCTTCCAAGGTAACCCTAAGTGAAGCTCTTCTCTAAGCTGCGTTACCGTTCTAGAGGATCTTATGTCATGTTCGTATACTGCGCTATTGTGTCTGACGAGATGGAATCCGCCTCCATCCTGATTACGAGGCATGGAGATGGCTCCGTCGCCGCCAGTTTGAAATCCTCCTGCTCCTCCTACTCTCTTTAGCAGCGAAGGATCCGGCTTCATGGCCTCGTCAATTTCATAATACACAGCGTGCTGCTTCTGCTGCTGTTGCGACAGCCGGCGAGAGCGTGACGAGGTTTCTGTTATTCTGCCGCCGTGCCTTTCTCTCATGCCTAAGAACGTCTCCAAGCACAGAAGCTAACTTACAATGTTCTGAAATTCACAGGCCTGATTGGAGCTTCCAGCTTCTTGTTCCTTCAACTCCTTGCTGCTGCTGCTCCAATGAAGCCGGCCTCCGTAAAAGTGTCCAGATATGGAATCAATAGTTACAAAATTGAACAACAAGCCACTGCGACGAGCTTGACTTCTTTCTTTCTTCAATTAGACTCACTCAAGTACTCTTCTTCCCTCGTGCATGAGATTTGCTCCTCACGAATATCACCTCCTCCCCAATGATCAAGAGTAGCCAGGAAAGAATCCGTTCAAACTTGTGAAGGAGACCAGCAGTTGATGAACGGAACGAAAGAAGAAAAAGAAGAAAGAGAAGGAAAAGGAGAAATAAAAGGGGCCAAAACCAAATAGATTGTCAGAAGAATATAGTCTCTGCTGTTGCTGCTGAGACCTAGCAAACTCACGCATCTGCGAATGGACAAAAACCAGAGGGAAAAAAAAGGTTTAACAGAATTACAGAAACAAAGACCGGATCTCTGCACTAAAAAGAAGAAGGAACTGTACCGCGAAGGAGAGAGAGAGAGGAAACAGAAGAGTGAAATTCTAGGAAAACACAAGAAGAGTGTGGGATTCTACGCTGCAACGCGAAGCTCCTTTCAACGCGAGGGAGCAAAAGCACGCGACAAACGTTCGTCGTCTCCCGGAGCCGAAGGGACATTCCACGCGGAATATGGACACGTGGCGTGCTCACACGACGTTATGGCCCGGTTTTTTTCTTTTTTCTTTTTTTTTTCCTTTTCCCCAAATTTGTGAGGTCGCCCTCAGTGGGTCAGTCATAATTTTTTTCAATTTTCTGATGTTGCGTCATTGGCTAAATCCCCAGTGGAATTTAGCATTAAATGGCGACAGGTATTTTTTGGATAGTAAAACACTAGTTAAAAAAAAGGCTAGCAAAGTAAAATTAGAGTCGAAATATGAAGAAAAAAAATTCATTAAAAGAATTTCTATACTTTTGAAAAAGGGAATATTGTGACAAAGTATTCTCTTGTTATTTTTGACATTTAGGCGAAATTTCGTGCCCAAAAAAGAAAATGCTGAAATGGGTTGGCAATCATCCACAAGAGGACTTTAGCCAAATTTGGCTACAGGTCAGAGAAGGACGTAAAAAAGAAGTTTAGAAATCGTAATATATTTTGGCATGTAGCACAGGGCTAGAACTTATTATCTAAATATGGCGAGTTTCACTGTTCGTTTTTTTCTCATAACGTGACGACTCGTATCTGTTGCACTGGGTTTTTTTTTTTTTTCTGTCGCCAGTATAGGAAAATTCGCCAAAAACAAACCGTGCTTGGTCCCAAGGGAGAAAGCAACCTCCGGTGAAATCTTATTGGCTAGGTACCTATTAAAGGGAAAAATGGCCTTTTCGAATCGCCACATACGAGTTTAAGTTTATTGGGACCTCAAAAGATCCAAACAAAATCAGAACCTGACAAATCCTGACACAAAATCCGATACCTCGAATCACACCTCGAATAACGCCTCGAATCGAACTTGGACTCACACCTGGAAGTAAAAGTCGGACCCTCATATCAGAGCGCAGGAAATTGGATCCCTAATAAAGCTAATCAGACCTCGTATCGGACTTCGAATCGGACATGGAATCGGAATTAATCAGACCTCGTATCGGACTTCTTTTTTTTTAACGTCAATACTCGGACCAGAGAGATCCATTTGACGACAATTACAAAGTTGACTTGATCAAAACACTCCTGTTGTCTAGGCAAGAAACTAAGTACAAAGCTACCGCTTTCTGATTAGCCG
>Ga0116231_10004613_pt1 | contig 27765 bp, 23 predicted proteins | sample S1TSphgellanicum_2_FD_89695 | JGI IMG/M metagenome (GOLD analysis project Ga0116231, IMG submission 89695) | Host-associated microbial communities from peat moss isolated from Minnesota, USA - S1T2_Fd - Sphagnum magellanicum MG | ecosystem: Host-associated > Plants > Peat moss > Unclassified... | reverse complement strand
CTTTGTAAATTTTTTTTTTTACAAGTGTTTTTTTTTCCTAGTTTTTGTTTTTGCTACTTTTAGTTTTGCCAAGTGTTATTTCATTTTTTTGTTATTAAATTCATTTTGTTTATTTTTTTTTTTTTTTCCTACATAATGGTTATTGTTCAAGTGAAGGAAATTAAATTAGTTGTTGAAGTGGATGATTTGGATTTTGGAATTAGAGATGTTGCATTTGAGGCAAAGGTGTTTAATAGGTATGGCACTTTTGATTGCAATGCAAATAATAGCATGGAAAATCTAAGCTATGCATATTTGCATTGTGATTTATTAAATAGGGTAGCTTTGACCATGATCACTTTGAAGACAAAATCACTTCATATAGATATGCATGAATAACATGCACAAAAAATGCATGTTTGTGAAGGTGAAATTTTTTGGCATTGAATCAAAATCCAAAAGGGGTTTTGAGAAAGGTGACATGCATGTTTTCATTACAATTGAATTAACAACCATTGTGTCATTAATTCCTACATTCCAACTTAAGTTAGTTCACATGTTTTTCCACATGGAGTTCATTAGATAATTCAAAAATTATATTCAAAGTTGGAGGTTTGTTACCATTGTTATTATCGTCATTAATGTAAGGGGAGTAAGGGATAGCAAAGGTGAAAAACAATTATTGATTGTAGATGGAGAAGGTGAATTTGACCAAAACGTTTTTACTCTTGGTTAAAGTTTCAAAACACAATTTATGAACAACTTCTTGAAGTATACAACATAGGCCAATGTGCTATGGTTTTAATCAAGAATGTGACAACATCAAAAGGAAATCGATATTTAAGGGCACAAATTACACAATTTTAATAAAAGTTGTTGACAAAGCTATTTGAAATTGATTTCTATAGTTGCACAATAAATTATCAAATGCTCAATTTGTATTCAAAACAAGTTCAACTCTTCATTTCAATTTGCATTCATGGTAAATTTTGATTATCGACCACATCTCCCTTTGTTGGCTTTTAAAAAGACATCCAACATTTTAACCCATAAGCATAAACAAGTTGAAAGGGCAAAAGTTTGGTTGCTTTTTTGGCAATCATTCCTAATGATAATGTTTAATGTAATGTGAAACACAAGCTTGATTTTGAATCAAAAGTAATTTCTATACAAAAACCTTCTTAAACATTAAGATTGTTGATAATTTTTGTGTGACCTTTTTATAGTTACCTTTATTATATGAATAATTTATATATGTGGAAACTCTCTATATCAAAATTTTGGTTTAAATAGCACATATTATATAATCATTTTCACAATTTCTTTTTCTAAAAGAGAAGGAAAATTCTTGTACATCAATTTATATCAAGTGCCAAAAATAACTTTAAATGAAAATTTTTGTATGTGAAGCAAATTTTCAATAAAATAGTTTTTCAATAATAGCAATTTTTCAATGGAAAGAGTTTTTTCAATGAAATTCGTTTTTCAATGCAAGTGATTTTTTCAATGAAAACACTTATAATAATGCATCATTTGATAATTTTGATTTTAACAATGAAAAAATATATTGCACACAAACCATTCAATGATGCATAATTTTTTAGATGCTCCAAAAATAATGAATTATGAAAATACCATATATTATGTTGGCCCAAATCAAAACTTTCACCCTTTAGGTTTATTTTAAAATAAACATTCAGAGAAATAAAATTTTGCAACATTGTTCTATAGGCGACCTTGACAATTTTCTGAAGGTTTTTCATACCAATAAATAGCTCAATGGGAATTACTTCATAAAGTTGGGAATTTTTCAATTAATATTTTTAACCTTTTTTTTAAAGTTGTTAAAATTTCCATTCAAAAAGTCATAGGTTTTGGTTGGGTGTAAATATGAAAAGGAAAACTATGTGTTAGAACTTTAAAAGTTTATCAAGTATGAAATAAACCAAATTTAGATAATATTTTCAAATCATACTTAAATTATCATGATTTGAAAGGTTTGCATAATTCACTTGATTATTTTGAAAGGTTATGAAAAACATTATTTGCAATGATTCGACAACTTGGTCTTCTAATGTTCTTTGTCATTTTTACATCTGATGAAAGATTATGGGATCCTCTCATCAAAACTTTACACACATTACATGCTTCAAAATTAAATCTCCCAAATAAAATTAAAAACCTCCAATTTTTCATATAGCAGAATTTATACAAATTAACCCTATCATGTGTGTAAGATATTACGATCATAGAACAATTAATTTTCATAAACTTATTGCAAAAGATAATAATATTTTGGGGTATATTTCTAGTTTTTTTCGTTATTGAATTTCAAAATTGTGGGAACGAACATGACCATGGACTTTTATGGATAAAAAATGCACCTATGTATGGAGTGCACACAAATGAAAAATTGAATAATGCATAGATAGGTATATTTTTTATGATGTATTAGTATTACCAAACCCATTACAAAATGCACAACAACATTAACACACATGTACATGTAAAAAAAACCATGTTTTTTATACATTTCATTATCCATTGCCTCCTATGCATGAAACAAAAAAATTTAAACCTTTTTAAATAAATGAAAAATACTCATTTTCACAACAATACCTCCATACAGAAACAAACAAAATATTTCAATCTTTAAAAAATTTAAAAGAAAATAATGACATATCATTTTTAAAAATATCTAAATTCCTTAAACCTTAATGAAAGTACATATATACAAAGTTTGAGAAGTAAATTAACAAAGCTACACATTTTCTTTAAATGACCTTTAAGAAACATAAAAATTAATGCATTTAATATACATGTTATTCATTTGTGGTTTGCAAATACATATATTCAATTTATCTTGGACCCATATGTAACTATAACATATTGCACATCATATATGACAAAAATAAATAAATCAATAACATCATAACTACATTATATCATTAAAAAATTCATCACAAATAATATAGATGCAAATATAAAAATTCAAAAGTTTAGTAATACTTTTTTTAATGCCCAACAAATGGTTATTCAACGTATTACTTACCTTGTGTTTTTTTTTACCATTTTATCATTCATCTCGAACATTTTTCCTTTTGAAGAACATGATTTTGTGTTAAAATCACAAGTTGCATTAAATGAATTAAAATCAAATTCAAATGATATAATGTGTTCATAAATCATAGACAAATATATTAGTCATTCTAATTAATATGAATCATTATCATTAGCAAAGCTCAATTTTTTTATAGCATTCAAAAAAAATTCAAAACATCACAAACCCAAAATTATTAGGTTTATAAATTATAATAAATATAAAGATACTAAAAATTAATAAAAAGAACAAATTTTATTGTATTCACCATTTTGAAATTCAAAAAACTCATAACTTGGAATTATTAGACTTGACATGATGCATATTGTCAACAACATGATGAAATTTTGATAATTAAATCTATTTTCAACTACTAAGTGCCATATCCAAATATAGAATAAATGGACGATTTGATAAATTCAAAATCAAAACATTATGTTCAACTAACATTTGGATTGATGATATAAATAATGAAATAAATGATCCACCATTTACAATTCCTATAACAAACACAATCAATATTGAACACTATGATTTATAATCTAATTTTATCATTCAATCACATAATCAATCAAACCAAAAATCACAATTTTTAAAAGATGAAAATTTCATAAAACGATCATATTCCATGATGATGGAAGAATTTAAATATTGTAGTTTATTTAGACAATTAAATGAAGAACATAGATTAATATTTGATGATGTTATGCATAGAAAATAATTGTACCTTGATACATCGATGTGCTTATTTTTGATAAGGGGTACTAGAACTAGTAAAAATTTTACATTAAAATTCATAATTCAAGGATTATTATAATTATACAATAGAGACATATCTTTTGACTTAACAAAAACTAAGGCTTTACTTATGGCATCAATAGGTAAAGTTGCTTTCAATATTGATGGTTTAACAATACATTCAACATTAAACATACATGTCCAACAATCCTTATCTAATTACCAAACTTATCATTAGATTCATTAAATAGGCTTACATGTCGATATGAACAATTACAACTTGTTGTGATAGAAGAAAAATCACTTGTTGCATTAGAAAAAATCTTGTCCATTTTAACCATATGGTTATGACTATAGATGCGATTAGAGTCCAAATCAACTATTTTTACAACTATAGTTGGGTTAGTCTTAAATATCATTTTAATCACAAATGTGTGTAGTCATAAATGTGACTATTGTAGTCACACACGCGACTAGAGTGTTGATATAATCAATTGAAGTTACAAATGTGATTATAATTTGTGATTATTACATGTTTAAATGGAAAAGTAAAATGAAAGTGCACATTTTTCATCCAATATTGTGAATAGATCAATGGATGGATAAAAAACCTAATTGTTTTGGCAACTAGGGCCAATAATTTTTCCATTTACAATATTTTGATGATTAAAACATATGTGGCATCTTTAGAATTACAATATTTGTTAAATAATCAACTTGTGTCTAATTGTTTATTGGTATTTTATATTGTTTATTAACATTGATAATATAAATTATTATGTTTTTATTAAATATATTTGAGTTATGATCTATTTCTAAATATTATATATGATGATTATTTAGTTTTATATTATATTTATAAAAATGTAAAACTTAAAATTCCATCAAATTCATTAATTATTTAGCATTACTAAATGTGATTTAGATTAAAATTTAAAAAAATAAATAAATATACATCATAAATATTATAATTGATATTTATTAAAATTTAATTTTTTGAAATGTGATAGATATATTATCCATTTATTAAAATTATATATGAATTAATTAAAATTCTGATACATTATAATCACATTGTATAATTTTTTTTATGGAATGAAGGATTAATATGTGGGAGATAAATTATTTATTTATTATTAAAAAAATTATAAAATATTTTTCATTTATAAATCATGTGGTTGAAAGAAAATTCTACCAAATCATCATCAAAATGTAATTCAATTTACACTAGTACAAAAGTAAGGTGTAGTTCATTAACCTAAATCATTATTGGACTTTAAAATTGAAATAAATTCATTACATTTTAGTGATTTCACCCTGGTTAAAATCATTTCACTATAGCATCATTATGTAAATATCATGTTTCATTATTAGGTGACATAATTCACTATTATAATTTACTATGATAACTAGGTATATTTTTCTGTTGTTGCTTTAAATACCCTATGTTATTTCATGATATACCCTATATTAGTTTAGGGTACCTTAGTTATTTTAACTTATACCCTAGGTTATTATAAGTTATTATAAGTTGTTTTATCCTAAGTATAATAATTTAAAATATAATATAATGACCTAAGGTAAAAAACCTAGAATAGCCAATAATAACCTGTGAAAAATTATTTTATAATAATCTACAATAAAATAACTACCAACAACCATTAATACAATAGCCACTAATAACCACCAATATTCACCAATAAAATATCTACCAATACTTAGTAATAAAATACCTCTACCAATAGCCAATAATATAATAACCACTAATAACCACCAATATCCACTAATAGAATATCCACCATTAACCATTAATAAAATACCTCCACCAATAATCATTAATATAATTGCCATTGATAACCACCAATATCCTATGATAATTTAACTTAAAATAACCACCAATATCCACCAATAGAATATTCATCAATAATCATTAATAAAATAACTACTAATAGCCATTAATAACCACCAATAGCCATTAAACCAATAGCTAACAATAGAATATCCAACAATAACCACCAAACCAATAACCACAAATAGTTTATGATAATATAACGTAAAATAGCCAATAATAACATAAAGTGAAATAACTTTCAATAACCAAAAGTAACCAACAATAACCTCACACAACTTAAAATAATATAATATGAAATAGTTCAAAATAGCCAAAAATAACTTATAATAACCTTAAACAACCTAAAGTGAAATAGCCTACAATAGCCGAAAATAACATAAAATAATAAAAAATTTACGAATAACCATAAATAGCCCTAAATAATGTAGGGTGAAATGATTTACAACAATGAAAAATAGCCTTATAATAACTAAAAATAACTTGACATAAATAATATTATTATATTAACAAAAATCTTATCCATTTATTAAACATTTTTTTTAAAAAAATCATTGAAATGTTATTGAATAATGATATTCAAAAAAAAAATTGTTCAAATGATTTTACATTTTCAAAAGGAAATAAATGTAATTATGTACATTATGAAAAATAAAAAAATAAAAATTAATCATTTCATTAGAACAAAATCTCAATAAGATATGAATTTTCAAAGTTTATGTTTTTATAATGTTTAAAATAAAGTATTTGATATATAAAATACAATGTAACACATTATCACAACAAATGTGGTGGCTTGATGGTAAGAATGTTTGCCATTATATTAAAGGTTGAAGGAACAAACCTTACAAATGGTGTGTTTGTGGTTAATAATGGTAAGTTGGCCAAATGTTATCCTATGTATTCCCTAAAATAGGTGCCTACTTAGGTTGATCACATGGCCTGTGTACCTAAGTTAAGTTTTAAACTTAGCATAGGTAGTGACACATGTCAATAATTCATGGGCTAAAAATCATGAAATTATCAATAATATTAAGTATTATATTAAATATTAAATCATTTATATTTAATTGATTTCAATGCTACCTAGTGATTAATTAACAAGTGAAATGGCTTAGTAAATTTATATTTCATTTGAAAGTAACCTTATTTCATTAAGTACTAATAAGCCAATTCATTATCTATAACAACTCGTCCTCGTTCACTAAGGGGTTGACTAGTTTTACCATGGTAAAAATGTCCAAATTCACTCAAAATTTAGTGAAACCCAGAATGAACTAGGACACATTTTGGTGTAGTGTTTAACAAAATTCAAAAGACATTTATTCAAATTAATGTACATTTTTGGAAATTTATTTTTTAATCATGTATGTCATTGAAAGTACATCAAGAATTAATTTAAAACTTTTCCACTTGGAAAAATATCAATAAAATATGAAATATTAAAATGATGTTTGTGCAATGTTTAAAGTCAAATATGAGTTAAATAGAATATATTTGCATCATCAAATGGGGTGGTTTAATCACAAAAGAGTTGACATCCACCCTTAAGGTTTAAGGATCAAACCTCACAAATTACATAGTTATGGTTAATGGTGGTATGTTGACTATATGTACCCTACATAGTTAGGCTACTTAACCTAGGTGCTTACCTAGCTACTTAAATTATGTTTTAAACTTAACTTAAATAGTGACACGTGTCAACAAATGATAGACTAAAAATTTATGGAATTACCAATAATATGAATTATTATATTGTATTATTTATATAAATATAAATAATAAAATACTTAATATATGTGATTTAAAAATATATTAAATCATTTAAATTTAAGTATTTTTAAAATGCTACCCAATATTTTATGTAGTCATATTTATAATTGCATAGTCCTATGACTAGTTAATGGATGAAAAATCCTTGCAATCACAAACAATCTGTAATTACAAAGGTGACTATACATGTCACATGGAGTTTTTTGCAACTAGTTGTTTTTTGCCACTTGTTCAAGGCGACTATAATGTTTGTAGTCACATGTGTCTGTTATAATTAAAATTTTGTCTTTTACAATTAAAATTATAGTCATTTATTTCCAAATTTCTTTTAATGTTGGTGTTAAAATGTGTAATGTTATAAATAATATATTAAGATCCATAAAACACATTCAAAAACATTTTTTTGGTGGTGTTGATGTTATCATGATAGGTGATTTATATCAAACACCTCTTTTGAAAGATAGTTGGATTTTTTCAAATAAAAAATAATGTTAATGCACTAGCACCAAATTTTTTGCGAACATATGTTCAATTTTATGAACTAAATAAAGTTATGTGATAGTTTAATATGGTTTTTATACAAACTTTGAACAAATTTCATATTGCAATAGGAAATACAAAGGATATTGAATTTGTAATTATTAACCACCCAATAATTTTATTATTCTGTATTTATTTTATACAAATAAACTTGTGTAAGAACACAATGAAAATGTGTTCACTAACACATTAGATCCCATTTTTATTTTCAAAACAATGGACATCAACCATTAATCATGCCCACAAACTTACAAACTTTCAAATGATTCGAATAAAATTATGGGTTTGCATTCTACAATTAATATAAAACAAAAGATGTTGGTTGAATTATGTGCTAATAAGTATGCAACATTTGATGGTCTTATGAATGGAGCTAATGACATTTTTAAAACATCAACAACATATTTTGAAATAACCATTATATGGATAATGTTTTAAATTGGAACACAAACAAAATAAAAATATAATCATTATTACAACAACAACATTGAATCAAAATGGACACCAATTGAATCTATCATTAAAAATATAAGAGTTGGTAAATCCCAATCATTTATCATAATAAAGATTTAATTTCCAGCTCAACTTGCAGTAACAAAAACCATTCATCGTTATAAGGGATTATCACTAGATGAATTGATTTTTAATCCCATTAATGTTTAAAAACATGGGTTAACATATATAACATTATTTCACATTCGAACAAAAGAAAAATTATTTTTGTTAGTTCTTTTCCAACATGAAAATTTTTATGTTGATGCAAGAGTACATGTAGAAATAAATAAATTGAAAACAATTACAATTTGGATACCATTAATTCTTCAATTAAAAAATTTAAATAATTTTCATATAATTATACAAGCTTTGAATACAACTCCTCTGCACCAACATTACAAAGACATCAATCATGATCATAAGGTGCAATCACACTAACATGAGGCACATCAAGTGTAACCAATGTTTTGTTTTTCATATTTAAAAATGGTAATTTAATTTGGTGTTGAAAGTATAAGATTTTTTCATATAATAAGGTTCATAATATATCATTGGAAACATGTGAATTAATTTGAAAAATATCCAATGAATAATAAACTCTCAAAAGCATTCATTAAGCACGTGTGTTTTTTAGCACTAAAAGGATTTATAAATAGACTTCAAAATTTTTAACAATTACATATATTTTGAAATCTTTTAGATAAACCTTGACATAATAGTATTTTTTAAATTATAAAAAAATTTGAAATTATTTTTTGAAAACTTTTTTAAAAATATTCTTAAAATTATTCCACCAAAAGCAAGCGAATGCGACTCATGTTATCCCATTTGCACCCCATAACCTTCAAATGTTTCATATTTTATGTCTTATAGAAAAAAAAATACACCAATGCATTAACAAATGTGCACAAATTTATAAATACATCAAAATATTCATATATTTCAATCTATGATGATCATGGGTTGATGATGATGTATGACATACACATGCATTTAAATTCCTTCAATACAATATTTAATGATGGTTCAAAATATGTAGTAGCAACTTTTAATATTAATACATGAAAAGCAATACATATTGTATGTGTGTATAAAGTTCATTCATGTTCAAGTTTTACATTCCTAAACAATCTTCAAACTATAATTCAACAATCTCCCGAACATTGCTCAATCATCATTATGGGAGATTTTAATGTTGACATTCTAAAAGACAATAACTAAGTAAAACATTAAAAAAACTATTATTTCATGGATAAATTGCAACTAAAATCACAATTTAGTGAAAACACCACAAAAGTTAAATCTCAATGATCATATATGGGCAATTGTCCTTAAAAATGAATGCAAATTCAATGTAACAAGAACATATTGGTCAAATTTTCACAAACCAATTTATATTGCATTCAAATTACCAAACACATTTCCAATGTATAACAAAAAACCATTAATGTTTCCATTTATTTAAAGTGTAGTGTGTGTGAAAATATGCATGTAAATGTTGCATTTTCCACCTAACTAATTAGTCCAAAAATTTTGGCATCTTGTGGTTTGAATTTGCATTTTTACATTTTTTTCATGGACCACATGCAAAAGAATCATAAATATTAATAATAAAACCAAAAAAAATTTGAACGGTTTTTTTTTATCCACACGTACACCCATCAAACATCATAACAAAACACCTTTCATGGACAACTAAAACCCAAAATGTGAGAAAAAAATATAAGAATTGCTAGATTTTCAAACTTCAAAATGAAAATGAAACTAAAAATAAAATATTTCCATGTAAATTATATCCATTCAATATTGATGTTTGTTTCAAACATCAAAATACCTCATGCACATTGTTAAAAATTGTCTAATTAAAGAAAGGACAATGGAGCTATGGTATCAATTTCTAAATATCCACAATGAATCTCTAAGAGGTTAAAAGACTTTATTTTTTAGTACAAATGTGAAAAAAAATTCAAGGTCTTTCATAAAGCCAACAAACTTTCATTCAATATAACTTGAATTCATAATAGAACATTAAATGTAATACCTTATTTTCAAGATAGAGCCTTGTGTGATAGAGTTGCTTGTTGTGTAACAAGTGTACAATTGTGAGATAAATGGTGAACTCATGTTTTATCAATTAGGGTAGAACCATCCATCATCAAACACGTACTTATCACTGAACAATTTCCAATATTTTTGACATTCCTTAACCAAATTGAGTGATTTTTGTGTTCTTGGATGTGCAAATTAAAGGGCTACAAATGTTTTTTCAGCATCAGAAATAAAGGAGCAACTCAAAAAACATAGGAAAAGGATGAGTAATAGTTTGCTTCAAAAAATTTGAAAAAAAGCTCTAGACCCCTCTCTAGTTCCAGCCCCATATCTTCCTTTATTTTAATTCATTTTGAGTGAATAAAAACCCAATGGGTGCGCACCAAATAAAGCTTTATAAAACTTCTTTGTCTTCCAGAGGCAAAAATGCAACAATTAAAGATTTTAAGCTTGTTTTATTTTATTTTAATTCACCCATCACTGAACACTGAACCCCCTTACACCAAACACCCCATATCTTCCCCACCATTTCTTTACAGAATTAAGCAAGTTTTGCAGCATGGGAAGCCCTAGGTGAAGGGCTATGAATGTGCTTTAAGCACAGGAACAATGTGTGAGGATTCAACCTCCTTTCAGTTCTTAAGTGTTTGCTCACCAGCCTAGTGTATCTTATGTGCAAATTCTGAAAATTAGGTTTCCTGGCCAACATATATCATATACACTACTGTAGTACTTCTATCATTAGGGCATCTTCTTGCCAAATATTTATTTATTTATCATTTTTTCACTCCACCAGTAACAATAAGAATTTCCTGAATTCTTGGCACTTTCAAAGAGCTGACCATGTAGACCTGGAGTGCACAAAGTGACCATGGACACTAGGTAAGTACAGAATTTCTAGAACATTCAGCATTGTGGGCAGGTAAATATGAAAAAATTGTCACTTACTCAAAAAAATTGAATTATTGCTGGAATGATAAAGGTACTGCAATATATACCAAATTTCAGCAAGGAAGATTTTTTAATTTTGTTAGGAGAATATTTCTAAATGTGTTCTTAAATTGTTCAATAATAGTCTGAGCTACGGACCCTAGATTCCTTTGCAATTGTTTTGGTGTCTCCCAATGCCCTCCGAAAGGCCATTTTTTAGAGTGAGCTAACCGTCTTCCAGCTCCTCCAAACTAGGTCTAGGAGGTGATTTTGTGCAACCAACAGAGGGCAGAATATTATTTGCAAGATGCAACAACTTCAACATAAGTTGGTACTATACAATGTAAAGCAATGGCAGAATATTTGACGTACACATTTTCTCCTTGGCACATGGTGGGGCATTTCTAGAAACACAACTTTTTGAAATGCCTGACCTTTGTCTCCCCCTGATTCCTGGTGGGTAGAAAAAAAAACTAAAAAAGAAATTCTGCCAGTACTTTATTTAGGGTTCCCTAAACCCTAAGAGCAGAGCATTCGCAAAATAAGCAACCCTCGGCTCCACCTCAGTCACTTGCACAAGGAGTGGGGTGTTCAATAACAGTTTTCCATATCTAGTGCAACAATTCAAAAATTGCCTTGTATTTGTGATGTAAAACCAAGGTTTTATGGGTCGCATGATCTATTATTACTTCTGGACACTGATAAGTTCATTTGATTTCCAAAAAGCCCTAATTTAAAGGCAATACACCATACCTATGAATATTGGTTGGCAAATGTATTTCTATTATTAGGGTTGCTTTGAAAATTTTGAAGGTTTAGTTTCCGATAGGAAGAGGCATGGCACCTGCAAAGTTGCAAACCATTTGGCGAGGGTTTACTTTCTTTTTTTTCAGATTTATCAAGTAGGCTTAGTGGTGAGGATTGAACAATAAATGGCCATAGTTTAGGAGGGGACAGTAGATTATTTTCAAAAACCCTACTACAACTGGGAACCTAGCTACTACTGAAGTTTAGATATGGCAACTTTGATTTTGATTTTTTTTAAATGGAAAAAAACCTCAAAATCATGAATTTTTCTCTTTTTATAAAACTTCTGTGGCAAATATCACCAAGTTGTGAAAATTCGCCAAAAGAAAATTTTGCCTTCCCTTTTCAACCCTTCCCAAGCTTGCAAAAATGCAATATCAAAGTGAACTTTCTTGCAACAGATTTCCATGTGCTGTGCTTCTGTTGCTAGTGATGGATTTGATTTGGCCAGGCTGAACCAGAACTTACAATGGTACCTTCACCTTCTTGAGTTAGGCCTTTTAGTAGCCATACATATATGTTGTTGAATTTGGACTCAAAGATCTCTGATTTATTAGCCTTCCGAAGTGATGGAAAATATGAACCTAAACAACCTAGACAACTTCAGGATTCTCAACAGTGCATTAATGTCGGTGCTGGTTCATCCAAGGGGATAAGTTGCATTGGAGGCCAACCAGCACACAACAAAGAGGAGGTTGCTGTAGCTAGAGGGCCCTTCCATCCGCGTATAGACCACTGTTGGGCACTTCTCCAACCTTGACCCGGTTCTCATCTCGGTTCTCACAATGCAAATAAATTGACGCTTTTAAATGTGAGAACCGAACTGAAAACCGACCTCAGGTTCTACCCTGATTGAGAACCGGTTCAAATGTGTACATGTATATTTTTTGAGAGAACCGAACAGGTTCTCTCATAGAACTCAAATCCGGTTCTCAGAGTTCTCTGGATCATTTATTGGTTCCTCTTGTGCTTCTTCTCACTTGGGACTGCTACTCTTCTCCCATTATTGTTCTTCTCTTTTTATTACTATTACTTTTCTTTTTACTTATTTTTCCCATTGCTTTTATTCTTTTCCTGTTGCTGTTACTTTTCTGGCATGGTGTTGCTTTTTTCGTGTGATGAAGTAAGTAAATAGTTATTTATTTAATTAATAAAAATAATTTTAATTAATGAAAATTTTAATAATCAGGTTGTGAAAACCGGTTGTATATATGAGAACTGAGTTATCTGAGAACCGGGTGAGTTTGATTCTTTTTGATAACCTGATTGGTTCTCACCAGCCCAATATATATATATATTAGAGAACCGAACGGGTTCTCATAACATCATGAGAGAACCAGAACTGGATGGTTCTCAAAAAAAAGTGAGAACCGCCCAACACTGGTATAGACTATAGACATTATCTTGAGCCCACATACATGCAACTAGAAAATGATATCTAAATGTGCATGGCTATCCTTATTCCCTCGTGCCCAATAAGAATTACAAAACATGTGCTTTAGAGCCAAGTATGACATCAAGAGTTGGAAGAATGGATCAAATACTTTTTGTATGGTTGACAAACTTGAAACCCCGGTTGCCGTATCCTTCCTTCCTTCCTCACCCTCGTCTCTGGCACATTTGGGCCCCATATGGCAAATGTCAATAAAGGCATGTGTTGTAATCCTTCCTTCTATCGAAAAGGTCATGTATCTTGAGCCATTTGATTCCTTCTGAAAAGTAATAGTTTTCGTGTAAGATGCTTTATCTGAAAAGGCACATGTCAACATCATCCTATCTGTCCATTTATAAACCCTAAATGCTCTAGAGCATAAGATCCCTAGTGGAAAAACTGACAACGACCAAACTACACGGCATCAAATACAACAACAAACAAATAAGTGAGGGATGGTGAGTTTATTTGCATGTCACAATGGCTTCATGCTCTTGACTCTACCATGACTTTCTATTGCTATTAAAACCTTTGACAAGATTTGTAGTGTATTTTGGAGGAATGCTTACCAAGCATAAGAACCCACAAGGTATTTTGGGAAACTAAACGGGCTTGCTCTTTTGGGTTTTTCATTTTTCATACTGCCTAGTGATGTTTTTTTTTTTTGGGGTGATATGCACTGGGTATCACAGGGAATTTTATAGTAAAAAAATCGTTGATTTTTAGGAGGTGTAACCCCTTTGGCAGTGTGCATTACTAAAATTGGGCCAGACTTGGCTCCCCCTTGCATGCACCATTATTTTGGTAATGCCCACAGCTTCAGGCATTACCTTACATGCAATAACCTAGCATAAAAGTTTTTAGTGTTAGTGGATGGCAGGATATAATTTACAGTAATATCGCCTCCCAGAAATGCAAAACTCTGGCACAATTTCAATTTTCGAGACACCTTGCCTTGTGTTTTCTTTTTATTTATGATACCCAATGGGGGAAAATTAATTAATTAATTAATTATGTCTGGTTATTAGGTGGGATGATACCCTGAGATGGGGTGTTCCCAGTGCAAGTCCCTCCCTTTGGTTTTCACCTCAAGTGCCCTTACTCTAGGAATGCCACCATCCTTGGGCATTATCAATTACATAACCAGTTTGGGTGCCCTATATATTTAGGCACTTTCTCAAGCATTTTCCTAGGTGACACAAGGAACTAATTACTAGTTTCACTTTTGGTGTTAGTCAGTTTCACTTGTAAAGTGAATCAACAGTGGACAATACAATTCAAATGTGAATCAACAATGAGAAAACTGGGTTAAGCTCTAGAATCCATAGACAACAACTCATCATCCAACTCTTAAGGTTGAGCCTACTCGTCATATAACTTATTTTCCCAATTCGCCTTGAAAAATCGAGGTTCAAAGGTAGGTCTAGTTGATGGAAACAGATGTTGCACTTTGCCAAAGGCACACCAATGTTGAACAAACTTGAGACTTCACAACAAGTGACTTTTGCACATCTTTTGAAGTCCCAACAAGTTTTTCTTTGTCTATCATCTAGAAGGATTTGACAATGAAAGGAAATGATAGCTTGTAAGATACCACATAAGTGCTCATGGAAAAGGTTAGTGTGCCTCAGAAAGTCCCATATTGACTAGAGAACTGGGGAGAGGCTCTGGATTAAGGTGCATATTGACACTTGTGTTAGGGACTCTAAGGTTGAGTCCCCTAACACCATGCTAGCCATTTAGAACTTAAACCTAGTTACCATGAAAACTTTATGTTAACCTGACATTTACTTAACATTAAGCTATGGGCCCATTTAACATTGGGTGCCACCTAGATGCCACCTAGATTTTCATTTAACACTGACTTAACATCAAGTGTGAATGCACCATTAGAGCGTATAATCAGGCCTTGGAAGTGGTAACCCAGTGGCCTTGAACGAGTACCCGGACATAACTGGTTTTCAAGGAGCCCTAAGTGTGCAATTTCTGCCTGTGATTGGGGTTAGTGGGGCACGGTTATGGCAGGGAGCTGGTAGCATGTGAACACAGTTCGCACTCACAAGTTTTGGGTTCTAACCAATGTGACTGCGGTCTAGGAATTAGGCAAGTTCAGGTCCAGGTTACAGGTCAAGATCTAGGGCAAGTTTCAATTAATTCTTGAAATTGAATAAAGACTTGAATTAAGGCTATTGCCTCATTTTAAAACTAGTTCAAGTTCTCTTGGTAGATAAATACACTTTTATAAATAAATGAATAATCAACCCTACATATTAGGCAAATTATTTGTTTTGATTGATTGCACATAATTAATATTACATAATCCCTATGTTGAACTATGTGGATATTAATATTACACACTAATAATAATAATTAGAACTATGTATGATGAAGATGAATTTGGACCTAGTCTTAATTATACTTGTTTTAAATACTTTATGAAAATGACTAGAACCAAAGGTTTTAGAAATTCAAAGAATCAATCTCAAGACTAAATCAAAGGTTCCATTGAAAACAAAAAAGAAGTTAAAATTAGGGCTAAATGTTCATTTTGAAATCAAGAGTTGAACAACCCCAACTACAATTGGTCTGCAACCACCCACTCATATGCTACCATGTCTTCTAAAAACCAATCATGTTGTATATGAAAATACCAATTTGAACCCTGTGCCTAATGCTTAGGTGTGTGTGTATTTAACGATACATATTACAAAATTACAATTACAAACTACACTTCCAAAACCTCTTTATATACGACATTCCACATGTATCCATTGAGACCCTGGCCGCTAAAAATCTTGATGTTTGCACTGCTTGTGACCCGTGAGATAGCAACATACAGCTGACCATGGGAATAAACTGGAGACAGCAAATATACCCCAACATTGTTCAATGTCTAACCTTGACTCTTGTTTATTGTGATCGCAAATGCCACTTGAAGAGGAAATTAACGACGACGCAAAACAAATGGCCAATCAATCCCAAAGGGGGACATGATGATGCGAGGTATGAACACATGTTTGCCGACATTGTTCCCTGTGATGATCTATGCTTCAATGACATGCTGACCTAATCTCTTGATAATCAACCTTGTACCATTGCACAATCCTATTGATTGATTGAGATTGTGCAACAAAAGGATTGGCACGCCCACTTTGAATTCCAACTTATGATTTGTGATACCACTGAATTGTAAAGTGTTCAGAAATTCCACCAAATATAATGAATCCATTGAAACTCTTACGGCAGCACTTGCACTTTCTTATGTCAGAGTCAAAGAATTTGCATTCAGGTACATGCGCAATTCTTCAGATAGTGATTCTAGAATTGCATTGTTGACTTCATTAACATCAATAGTTTTGGGGGCCAAAATGTTACGTTACATAAGATACATGGCATTTCTAAAATGGCGTTGGTGATCAGGATAAATGGTTCGGATTAATCCTCTTAAGCTGCAATCTTCTATTGGCAGCTTTATATGGGATGAAATCTTAATCCAATCTGGATCGACACCTTCTTCTTCTGTAATGGCAGGAAGACTATCATCTCCAACATTCAACACCCATTTGGCAAACTCTCTCTACTCTTCAGAATTGGCTACCATGACTCACATGTTCATATGAAGGCGAAAAATCGTAACATGCTACTAAAGATGCAATCGAGGCAACGAAGCATTGACAATGTCTTCTTGTCCTCCCTTGGGAACAACAGTAGGATCTGTCAAAAATCCCCACCAAGGACCACGGTTTTCCCACCAAAGATCTTTTCGGTTACTTGTGCGTCATCCAATTACATCAAATCATGAAAGGTCCGATCAACAGCTTCGAAAGCTCGACAATGCATCATCGGTGCTTCATCCCAAATGATTAAATCAGCTTTACGCACCAACTTGGCCACTTTCATTTGTTGTGTGATGTTGTAAGTCGACTCATCATGCAGATCAATTGGAATCTTGAATTTTGAATGGGCGATTCTGCTGCCCAGAAGCAGCAAATATGCAATTCTTGATGAAGCAACTGCAAGCACGATTTTGCTTTGCCTTCATAGACGAGATAGAAGCGTTGTCCAAACAAATGTTTTGCTGGTTCCACCATTGCCATACACAAAGAATAGTTTGCCCTCTTTGTTTGTCATGGCATTCAAAATAGTTTCGTATGCGTTGTGCTGATCATCATTGAACATATATTTTGCATTCTCTAAATCTGTGGTCAATGAATGCGATCATAAGCCAACTCTTCTTGGACCAATCGGTTTCCTCCATGAACAGAAGGGACATAATTAGATTTGGGAAGCGTTGGAAAATCTTCCAAGTGATGTCCATTGCGGATGAAAACCTGATCAATCTCATATAATGCACAATCCTTTAGCGCATCCTCAGTAAAGGTAACATCTGGATCATCGCGTTTGCAGTGTGTCATTGCTTCAATGTCATCGCTCAAAGACTCCCAATGTGCATCCCATAGCTATTTGGGATTCGTCACCTCACAAAACATCAACATGGAAACAAACATGTCACGCAGCTATCGTCCTGAGGCCCAAATACCGGCTTCTTCCAAGGCTTGATGCCATTCATTGTCGTTTACAAGCAAACCCATTACAATGCATGCATCTTTGAATGTGTTGTGCTTTGTGCCATCCATTATCCGCAAATGCTCGTAGGATGTGGCACCTTTGACACAGTTTAGCAACATTCGCAAATAATAACGTTCACTCAATGTCGGGTGTGCATAATATATGCGACCAATGGCAAAACCTCTCTTGCGCATTGTCCATCACTTCAACTTCCAATTCCACACCCATTGTTGAGGGAATTAATCAAACGTAAGGTTTCATGTAGCTTCTGATTCTTGGTTTGTTTTGAACCATTGCGTCTGCATTATTCTTGAAATGGCTAACTGTGCTGCCACTTCCTGCACATCATCATCATCATTGAACAACACCATTTGTTGATTGGGCAAATGGAATTACAGATGTTCAATGGCAGGATACCACTCATGCATATCAAACTTGAAGATGCGCCATGCTGCTTCTAATGTAAATACATAACAACAGTCGAGATATTTTTTAATTCCATCGACTTCAACCACATTCCCTTTGGTGGCATTGTTGCTTTGGCGTGAAATCTCAACAGTTAAACGATCATGTCCTTTTATAAACATACTTGAATAGATACTTGATTACACAAATGTTGTTGCAGACCTCAATGTTAATGTGTGCATCGTATTTGGTCAACAAATAGACATTGTGCAGTACCACCCAACGATTGTCCAATTCAACACCATGAACCAAAAGTGTGCGCCCCGCATCTCTATGTCGATAAATAGGATATCCGTTTACATTCGTCACTGTCTCGGATTGGAACTTGTGTGGATATGTTTTTTTGCATTTGCCTTCTTCCATGCATGGGCCATTTGGAAACGCAGCTCCACATGGACCATGCATCATGCATCTAGTAACCGTCTTGTGGGCCAACCTATTTGTCTTTGGATTTGGAAGTTCAACACTGATCATGTGGTCTACATCTTCGACCATGTGTGGCTTGTAGTTTTTGGCAAAGAAGATGAGAATGTGTGCATGCGACAACCCACACTTTTGAAATTCAATGATATAGATTTTCGCAATTGTGTGTCCCAGAATATGCTTCTTGTGAATGTCATTGATCAACTCCTTTAGTTTGATTTTGAACACTTGAGTTACCAAATCCAGTCGATCCTGAGGTTATTGTCCAAACAGTAACGCCCTTTTGATCTCAGGCCATTGGGGATTACAACTGAATGTAACAAACGCATCCGGGCAGTGAGCCCATCTGCAAATTGCCACGACATTTTGATCATTCTGAACCATGTGACGTGGACCTACTATGAAAGAAGATGGCAAAATGATCCTCTGTTTGATGGTAACAGCGCTATTGTCACCTGCAGCAATGGCATCCTGAAGGCCTTGATAAAGATCTGCACGAAGTTTTTTTTTATCTAGGCGCAAATACTTCAAGCGGTTTTGTTCAATAGCCGCATAAACATCCACAATCTATTGATGCCTCAATTGGTCACCCCGAAGCAAGGCAATGCCATCTGTGTCTCGATGTTGAAGTTGATAATCGTAAAATTCAGCCATTGTCACATTGCGATGCTTTCTTTGATGCTTAGATTTTTCCGCATGGTCTTCATCCAAATCTGCATCAGTAACACCACCATTGAGAGGAATATTCGGATGTTATCCATCTTCACCATAAAGAAATAGTAACGGATAATGTAGAGCCATGTATCCCACATGTAGCTTAGAAATGCACTGAAACGAGCCAGCTTGTTGAACAACGATGATGTCACACCTATCTATAACCTTAGAACCATCTCCTACCATCAATGCAACAACTTCATTAGCCGTCGGCACATTGTATCGACAAGCATCCTTTGTTTGAAAGGTAATGAGACGCAATTTCAGATCCGTGGGAGCACCTTCTGTTGCCATCATATCCCTTGCCATTTTGAACATTTCGACATAAGGATTGATATTGTACATCATGGTCAACAACCAATCTAACGTCATTGGATCAAGCGATGGCATAACAGCATGGCAGTTTTGACGTTCGCTCTCCGTATCATGAATGTACAGTTGTGCAAACTGTGGACACAATCCTTCGGCACGACACAAGGATCCGATTTTGTGATAAAGCTCACCCTGAATGCGAAAGGAATATGGTCCAGTGCCTCTTGTTACTAACTCATCAACTTTGGCACCGAATGAAGTGAATGCCAACATCAAATTGTACATGCAAATCTGATTTCAAAATTTGACGACACTTCTCTCTTTGCTGGTTAAAAAAATTTCTAGCTCTTGTGGTGTTGTAAGAAGATTCGGCAACAAAACTTTGCTATTTTTATAACACAATGAAAATTGTGGGTTGCTATTGTTCGATTTTGCCAATCATTCTTTGATCCACATTTTCATGTTGCAGAATCCACATATTGTGTCCATTTCTCCACAATCCCATCATCCTGGGGTTGATGCGTTTTTGTCTCCAAACAATTACAATGCGTCACTGCCAAGAAAAGGCTATGCACGTGCTATTGCTTGTTGTATGGTTTGTCATTCTCGACACAAACGATTATTTCGCTCTTGTGGTGTTTCAAATGGCCTAGCCGACTTTATATGTTGCTTGGCATGCCATTCTCTCTATAGGTGATTACAACGTTCACATGCAGATTCTAATGTGTCTTAATTGAATTTTGCTGGAACATTAATATGTGGAACAGGATTTTCCAAAGAATCAGTTTGCTCGTCATTCTGCTAAGCTTCTAGGTGTTGCTGAAGGACCACCAAAGCACTACCATGCTGCGTAAGGAGTGCACGCATACGTTTTTGTATGTCTTCGGGCATTGTGGAGAATATATGTTAGGTTTATTAATGATATTGATATCAAAATCTTGGGGGGGGGAGTTTCTCCTACACTCTTATCTGCTAGTGCTGTGTGTGTATGTATCTTGGAGGTTGCTTGAATTGGCACATCTTGAGCTTACCTTGTTATTGTTGTTTTCAAGGATCTAGGGTATTCATTGCAACATTGGGATCAGTCTTCCATTGGAAAGTTCTTGCTTGGTTAAAGCTTAAATCTAGTTAGAAAAAGGAAACCACTCACCCGTTGCCCTCAATGATGTGCCCTCACAGAGATTTCTAAAAGTGATTTCAAGGTCTACTTAGACTTGATCTTTGAGCCATATAGTCGTTTTGCGGATGTAAAAAAGCATGCGAATTGAAAATAAAACAATGAAGGTAATGAAGTGGTAGTAGTAGATCTGGAAGACGTCTTTTACTATATCAAAAAGATTCAAGCAACCTTCTTCTTCTTTAGGTCAAAATTTGTCCCTTGGCGGCTTGGAAGATGACTACCATAACCTAGGATGTGATGACTCTCAAATTTCTGGCCATGCTCTTTCTTTTCTATCATGGGGGACTCCTTGTCCCCTTGCTGCTACTGTTCTTGACCTCAGTATTGACCATACAAACTTGGAATACCTTGTAATTAATAACACCTGCAGCAACTTAACTTCTTTTTTCACACATCATCTACACCACCAACACCACCAGCACCAACCGCAACAGCCACAAGAGCAATATCTTGCATTTGAAAAACTCTATCAAGTGCAATCTATAGGTCTAGGGGGCATGGAGGTCAGTGAAAGCAACAAAATCACAAACAACCATCCTCTGGAACAATCCACTGAGCTGCAACGTGCTAGTGGGACAACTTCAGATAACTTTCTTTCATCTCTCCGTGGGTTGGGGTTAGATGCTACAAACTCCATGTTGGCACTTTTCTAGTCAAGCAATGAGTTGGAAGGAATTCCAAATTGTGGAGTGTCCAAGAGTGCTCATCAAATCTCAAAGGCCACCAATTATTTGGTGCATACACCAAGCTTCTAGGTGCATCATCATTAGCACCATTTCCATGAGGTGTGTGCTAGCATGCATCTACAAACACAGACAAACTCTTTGAATGGAGAGTTTGGAGAGTTTGTTTCACTGTAGTAACATTGTGAGGCAAATGCTCGAAATGGTGGGTGGAAAGTCATTCCCTTGTCATCCTATGTGGTTATAGTGCTTTTTGTTTAGGTGATGCAAGTTTCTAGTGCATCTTTGTCCTTGAACATGCCTTACAGGTGAGCTAATTGCATTTCGTGGATGTAGGAAAGAGAAGAGGAATCAAAGATATTGAAGCATTAGCGTTAGATAGAAGAGGTTGAGGCCAAGAGGCTTGCAAATGAGTTAGCAAGGTGAAAGGAAGCAAGTATTCAAAAGGAGATTGAAGAAAAGGAGCTTGAGGAAGCAAGAGCTCTCTTTTCAAAAGCTAAGAAACGAAAAGGCAAAAAGGGTAAAAAGGCCACAAGAGATAGGGTGAGTTCCTTTTGTAGTTGGCTCATTTTTTGATGGATGCTTATGATTGTAGGGCTTTGGCATGTGTGCCATCTCTTCCTATTACTTTTTCCGCCACGTCGTGTCTATATTCCATTCTTTCTCCACCCTGTCAAAGTAAACAGACCATGACAAGACAAATGGATGACCAAACAGATGGATGAAATGATGTTTCACAACGTCCTTTATTATATGTAATTTCATATTGTGCCACCACAAAATGTCACCTAATTAAAAGAAAAACATCTAGGAACATCAATTTGGGAACATTTTGTATACTATTTTGGGGAATTAGTCAAAAGAATTTTAAATTGTATACAACTTAAAAGATAAATTCTCATTACAAGAACCTAAGTTTAGAATCTTTTGGACATAAATCAACACAACATTGCAATTTGGCCCTTTTGAGATTTCATTAGATTTTTGAAATTATTTTTCAAAAAAATCATCTTATTATTCCTCTTCACATTACTAGGAAACATGGGTGCAATTCCTTAACCCATTCACTATGAGACTTTAAATATGAAATGGAATCATTAGGGAATCAAATTGAATGAAAGTATGTGTCAAATATTGTCCATGCCCTCTATTCAATTTATCATAATTTTAATCCTAATTTTTTAAAACCTAAAACAAAAAAAATATTTCGAAATATACTTTGAAAGCTAAAGATAACACATATGACAAATCACTAATAATTTTTCATCAATTATTTCGACCTAAAATGTTGGGTAATGTTCCAAAGTAAGAAGTAAAATAGAATTGGCAAAGATAATGTATCAACTAAATTTGTGAAACCAATTATCACATTCCTTCTTTGGTCATCTTGAACCAATAATTTAATTTGACTATTGTTTTCATGCAAGTTATACCTTTATGAACAAAATTTCATGCCTTCAAAATAATAAACATAATTTTCTTTTTCTTTTTCTTATTGTATAAATTAAAGCCAATATTTGAAAGATCAAAAAGTTGTAATTGGCTTGTAAAATCATGATATATTTAAATTTTATGGACAAAAATTCAAAAGTTCAAACTTATTATCATCACTACTATGAGTTTGTTTTTTATTCAAAGTATTCTAGCATTGGTTTTTTTCATGTTTAGCCATTTTCCTTTCCTCCTATAAGATCTAATTATACATGTTTTGAAATTTTAATCATGATTCACTACTACATAAACATAACTTTTGCAATTAGAAAACCTAATCATAACATGGCTTAATAATTCCAATTTACTTGAAAGTTACAATGGCATACTATTGCAAGGGTGAAACATAGTTAGGGGAACTATTTGAATTGTCATAATCACATATCTTTTTAGATTATACATGAATGTACATGATCAAATTTTAACTATCCATGTTGTAATAGACTTTAGTGAGAATCATATTGAAAAATATGAATGGGTTTTCAAAATGAGAGGACTCATCATGAGAACACATTTTGGGTTTTGTGACTTGCCTTCATGACTATATATTAGTTAGAAAGGATATTTGCAACTAGTGATTATTGAGTTGTTAAACTCATGTTGTTTCACCCATTTAGTCATAAAGGACATATAGTTGTAAAACCTAATCATCTTATCAATTAGAACTTATATATATATATATATATATAATATTGAAATTCCATGTCATCATTAACTTTGGTTTGACTAGTAAAATGCATTGCCTAGACACCAAGGTAGGTACAAAGAATGAAAAACATGTGGTCCCTACTAAGAGGCATCATGCTATGGACGTGGATTGAACACAATGACTTAATGTTTAACAACAAAAGGTGGAACCTTAATAAGGTCCACAAGGTTATTTGGGATGCCCTTTTAGATTATGGCAAAGTGGCTTGGAACACGTGTGAAGTTAATTAAACACACGTCAACTTAGTTGTTTTACTCAACTAAAAGTTACAAAAGATGCCTTAATGAATGGATGACATGTGTCAAAAATCTTTAAACACATGTTCAATTATGAGTCATCACACATGAGCAAAAGTTAATTTTACCTAAATTAGGTAGCCTAAGTAGGTAGCCTAACTAAAAATCAACCTAAGCCTAGTTAGCCTAGGTTACCTAACCTAGGTTAGGTGGCCCAAATAAAAAACAAATTTTAGCCTCCTAGCCTAGGTAGCCTAAATTAAACTATCTAACATAAGTTTAGTGGCCTAATAATTAATAACTCTAAAGCAAAAGTTCTAAAAATTATAAAGTATTAGTTCTTTACTTATGCAATAATTATGTGTTTGATCATCTACAAGCTTATAATATGTTTACTAGATACATATGTCTACCTTCTAGTTTTTTTCCCTTTTAATTTTTTTAATGTTTGAAATTATATATTATTAAATAATTATATGGTGTTCATGAAAAAGATTTTTAGTCATGTATTATTCTTATCCATGAAGAGTTTTAGTCATGTAATCATATCCATGATTACAAAAATATGACTAGGCACAAAAACATGGCATATATGACTATATGACTAGAAATGGTCACTAGTCATATTTGTCATAGTCATAGATGTCAAGTTTTGACATAGTTAGGGACCCGTAGTCGGTCCTTATTTACATATAGTCGTAGTTGTAACTATCTATCCTCTAGCCCATAGATACATAGTCGACTATAGTCGACTACATAGTCAACTACTCTGGTCTTGAATTAGTCAACTGTAGACTATTGTCGTTTACTCATTGCGAGCCCTCTTTTGAGCGATGGCAGACCCATTCACATCGTGTTGTTGTTGGATGTCACAAGCTACTAATTTCAACATCGCTACTATCTCCATGCCTTCGTTTGTTTCGTCATCTTTGACATCACCATCAAGATCAAAGTATTTGATGATGTTTGCAGCTGCCTCAGTTGCATCCGTTGCTGACTTCAATGACACAATCAAGTTGTCGACCGTGAATAGGTCTTTGTTTTCCATGTCTTTGATAAATGCCTTGTTGAATGCCAAGATCAACAACATCTCAAACTTGGTATTGCCCAGGTTCTGCCGAAGCGCATTGTCAATGTGCTTACAGACCGAGAACACGCGTTCCTACAAGCCATTGGAATCAAGTGCGCCAAGGTGTCACGCTACGATGCGCTCTGCGAGGCGGTGATGCACACCGTTCTTGCGCCACCACTGTGAGACATCGACAACCTCGCTGACGTAGATCTAGTTGCCTGAATAGACCTTGCTCTTGTTGATTTCGTCCAACTTTTGTTCGTTCAAAAGCCATGCCAACTAATCCACCTTTAACAAGATCCACTCCTTGAAGGCTTCGTTCGCCAAATCACTTGGAGTCGTTATGTTGAGAGCAGCACTTGCTCTACTTTCAATGTCCTGGCTAGGTGAACCAACATTGACCATGCCGAACACATCGTCATTGTCACAAACTTGTACATCAATGTCATCATCGTCGAGCGGCACATTACACATCGTGTTGGGCTCGGGTGGTCGGAATGAGCGCGTGGCCTCGTCAACAAGAGCAGACTTGAAAAGCTCCTTGGCATTGTCAACATTGTCCTTGTACCCGGCTGCACATAGCCATGGCAGGGCCAGTGTTAGCATGACCGGGTCGCATATCAAGGCCACCAGTTGTTGATCGCTAGGGAATGGGAAATATGAATCCAACTCTTTCTGGATGCGATCCCGCAGCTTACTGCCGATCACACCCAATTGTTCAGCTCTGACCTTGACCTTGGGCAAGTGGTCCCATCGTGTTTTGCCATCCCATCGGCCATCGCCACCGTAGCCATCCTCCTCGTCTGACTGTTCACCAGAACGTGATGATGGCACGATGTTGACGATCGATAAAGTCATTTGCCTAGTGTCAATCTTGGTCTTAACAATATTGGGCCAACTAGCGCTAGTGACTAATCACGAGTCGATCTGTGTCGCGAATGATAGGGCGTAAACTGATCGTATGATGGCCTCGACCTCAACCACGAATTGCCAACGTTCGTCTGATAGCTCGTAGGCGTTGCACACCAACGACTTCTCATGAGCAAAATACTGGTGCAGTGTCCACTTGCACCGTAACGCCTGTTGGTACATGCGCGCGTAGCCTGAAATGCGCATGTCATTGTCGATGCCAACCTTAATCACATTGTAGCCGATCTGTTCGTTGCGTTTTTCGTAGTTGATTTTGTGCAACTTGGCTTTTTTGTTCCAAATGTACCCGATCATTCGACGCATGGCCAGGCGTAGGTCCTCACATTCTTCGAATGAGTTGACAATCTCCTTGTTAACTGTCCTTTTTCGCTTCCCAGTCGCATGGTCGCAAGCCAAGTTTACCAAATGCATGTTGCAAGTGCCATCTGTGCCGACGATTAGTCGACTGGTTGCGAGGGACGTGTTTGTTGTGTCGTTGATCGACAAGACGATGTCGCTATGACGAATGCCGTAGCGCTTCAGGACAACCATGGCCGCATTGTTGCATGCTTGGGCATTGTGCCCATCTGGCATAGCCAGGCCGAACGCCAGTTTGTACAGGATCCATGACTGTAGGTTGATCCAGTACACTGAGATGCTGAAGAACTGCTTGATCATGGAGTCCTAGCCATCATGGCAGACCACAAGCCAGCCACAGCTGGAACCAACATATTCGTCAACAAGCTCGTCATACCCGGCTGGCATGTACATAGCGCATGCCTTGACAATAAGCGCCTTAACACACATAGTGAATTTGGAAAACATGGAAATGAGCGCGCGATTGATCTTACCGGGTATCATCGGAACGTATGACCCTGGCTTTAGGTACGATGCTGCTTGGATGACCTCATTCAGGTTGACATCGGTGGCAAACGATAGCGGCGCCTTGCAGTTGATGACCAACCGTGCAACAAGTGCATGAATGCGCTCGATGACAGCATCATTGCCATTCTTGATGAAGGTGCGAATGTTGTTGGTGCTCACGGATGTAGAAGTTGAAATCGATATCAGTTGTTTTGGTTCAAACGACTGGTGCTTGCAGGCCAAATGTAAGTTCGGGTGCTTAGAAGCGATGTGTTTATGAGCATTGCCAGTTGTGTCATTATAGATGGCAACCAAGCTGTCTAGGAACTTGTGTGGGCACTTCTTCAGGCACAACAAGCAACAATAAACATACTGGATCTTGTTGCGCGTGATCGGCCCGTCCTTGACCATGGCGAAGTACTGCCACACCGGCGATGTTTTGTTAG
>Ga0116231_10004612_pt1 | contig 27767 bp, 20 predicted proteins | sample S1TSphgellanicum_2_FD_89695 | JGI IMG/M metagenome (GOLD analysis project Ga0116231, IMG submission 89695) | Host-associated microbial communities from peat moss isolated from Minnesota, USA - S1T2_Fd - Sphagnum magellanicum MG | ecosystem: Host-associated > Plants > Peat moss > Unclassified... | reverse complement strand
TCTTAATAGGTAATGACTAGGTAATATTGCAGAGGAAGAGTGTAATATCATCATCCGCTCTGTCTGTGTCGACTCTCTCTAGTGACCCAAGCTGACAACGTTTAGGTTAGTGCTGCAGGAGCATTATTACACTACTTGAGAGAGAGACGGACGTAGTCAATAAAAGACAGCGATAGGCCTACCTCCACTCCAGGTCCCTTTGACGGACGTAGTCAATAAAAAACAGCGATAGGCCTACCTCCACTCCAGGTCCCTTTGACGGACGTAGTCAATAAAAGACAGCGATAGGCCTACCTCCACTCCAGGTCCCAGAAGGGACCAACTAGTTCTGTTTTGTGGGAACGTTTGTTTTTAGGTTCACTTTGTGTTGTTTGTTTTCTCTATTTTTTTGGTTTTGTTTTGTGTCTATTTCTCTTTTGTGGGAGTGAGGGATGAGAGGATAAAGCTTTTTGGTTTCTACCCCATTCATTGCATTTGGAATCAACTACATGGTTTAGGCCACCATGCCATTTTTTTGGTGAAGGTTCTCTCTTTCTTTTGCCTATTTCAATTATATTAGGTTCTTTCATGAATTGCATAAACAAGTTCATTCGTTTTTGCAAGGATTGGACTGAGTTAGAGGGGACAAAAACACCATTAAAGTTCTTTTTCAAACAAAATGATTAAAAATTGAACTGTATCATTCATGTAGACTTATATTTATAATTTTATTGCAACACAATGTAGTTAGCAATGGGTGTGTATACCTAGAGCTCTTGTATATATTAAAACCCTCCTTGCATTCTAGTGGGCCCCAACTTCATTGAAATTTGGTTTTGTGTCATCAAGAAATGGAATTCATTTTAAAAGCACACCAAACCACCTCTTGTTGGAAATGAATTTAAGACATTCCTATTTAACATTCCTACCTTTGCATTTTCAAAGAAATTTCCAATTAGCATGGATTTTTGTAGGTTTTATAAAGGTTAGGATTTTCTAACTAGCCTTTTGATTTGTTGAAATTGTGGGTGTTATAGGTCTAGCAAGGAATGGGATAGAACTAAGAATCAGACCAACAATACAAAAATAAGGTTGCTATAAAATGAAAGAGTGAAATCACCAAAAGGAAATAAAACTCATATCTAACGATGATAATTTGTATATATTTTTACATCTAGCTAACATAATTGTTACTTTCCACTAACATGGTATCTCTACTTGAACCACCTTTGTCATCTTTGGACAATACTTTCATCTTCAAAGATGCTTCATGGTTGGGCAGAAAACACAATGGATATCCTTTGTTACCATTCAAAGATTAAATAAGAATGCATCCCAAGATCTCAACTCTTTTAGGTCATGAACATGTGGCAAAGTTGCAATATGTGTTGGCATTCAACCTATTGGAAGCAATGATGGAAGTTAAAATCCTTGAAAGCGTGTTACTACAAATTGTTGACAACACTAATGGCAACATGACTTGGTGTTCATGACAAGAAATTTTTTTCTAACATTGTTGAAGGATTGGTAGAATAATGTTCTACAACTTGGAAATGAGGAGCCATGTTGACTATGGGCAAAACCCATTCAAACTACACTCAAGTAGGCACAAGGAATGTTCATGATGGAAATGTCATGTATATTGTTTCAATGGTCATGTGTATTAAACAGCCCATACATATAACACATGATAGACATGGTTGCGAAAGGATGGTGTCTATTTACAGTTGAAATTTTGTTAGACAATGTCAGCATGTTGGGATACACACCACATTTGCACACGTCCCCATATCAGAAAGATGTTTAAGGGACATAGGAAATGCACCACAGAATCATGTGTGATAAATAAGATTGATACTACCAATGATGTGCCAAAACATGTCATAGGAAGTTGCAATTACAATAGGTATAAGCTGTCATTGGAGAATGTCATTGGTTCCTTATCAGCTGGTAAGATACCAATAGTCCAATGCCCCATGAAGAGCTACTTTCCAACAACTCTTCTAATACACCTTATGTAGCGATATCCCATGTGTGGATTCATGAACTAGGGAACACGACTGAGGAAAGAAGTCCTTTTAGCATGCCAAATCAAGCGGCTTACAACATTGACTAGGTAGTTGACACTAAATGGGGCATTTTAGATCGATGCACTTTGTGTCCATGTTGGAAAAAATATGAAGAAACGGGCAATAGGGTTAATGGCCAAGACCTATAACAAGGGAAAACCTGTGTTGGTGATTAATTTTGGCATCCGAGTAATTTCAATTTCTATGCCACATGAACATTTTCAAAAATACTTTCCATTGATGGGAATACTCCTACCACAAATGGGTTGGTTTTGTGGCATGACATATTATGTTAATATGTATTAATTGCACATTATCAAATGATATCATTGCATTTGACCTTCATTGATTGATGCCTTTAGTAGCACAATCATGTATCACAAACCTCATTTGAATGATAATGTTTCATGATGTAAATATTAAACAATGTTGGTGAAAATGTTCAACTCAACTTTGGTTACTATTCGAAATGAAGGGTATTTGTAGTTGAGTTTAAAGGAAACAATTTCTTTTGTTTTGTACACACATGATCATGGGACCATAACAATCCATCTCACAAAAGTATAGTAACACTTCAAAATGTAGAATCACACACACAATTGTCTTACTTTCTTGATGATAAGACCTAATGGGTACATTCAAGATTAGGTTACCTTATTAAGAACCATTTTAAAACATGCAAAATGTGATGTGCCCCCAAGCTCCTTGATAGACTCAAAGGGTGAGTTTGAAATGAAAACAATGGAAGAGCAAGGAGTTGGGGCACGTTCCCTGGCTCGTAGCACTTTGGGGGTAGAGGGGCATGTTGGAGCTTTGGGATGGGACTAGGAAGAATGACAAGCAACTAATCACTCACACGGACCTGCACTAAACCAAACAACAAGTTAGTTAATGCATAGTTGAAGCATTCTTGGTGTTAGGACAAACCATGGACAACCTTGGACTCACAAAACTCATCACGGCTCAGACTTGGGGGAAGCCACCACCTTCCCCCTTATAGTATACTCTGTGCCTTTCCATGAAGCCCGCATCCAAATGGCATTTTGTCCCGGGACTCCCAAATGGGAGTCAGGAGTCCTGAAATTTTCAAAGTTGGGACTCTTGCGACTTTGGGGTCCCATAACTTTGTGTGCAAACCTTCGATTGAAATGAGGTTTAAAGAAAAGTTTTAGCCCTCGTCAAGAGCTTTCCAACGGTATGTGGCACGTCACCTGCATGCAAGGAAATAGGGGTCGATTCTGGACTTTTAGTGGTTAGGAGTTAAACTGTCAATTTGACTTCCAACTTTTCTTTTGGCCATAACTTGTGTTTCAGATATCCAAATGGGTCATGCGAGCCCATTTAGACATCTACATTTCAATAGCTTTCCAATGATATAAAAAAATCTTCAATCCAATGGGTTTTGACCCTTGAATCATTCCTTGAAAATTTAGGAGTCCATCAGGACTTCAACTCCCCAAGTGGGAATTCACTTGGGAGTGTGAGGGCTCATTCTCTCACACTCTCCTGCACTCCCGGGAGTATAAGATGTGCCTCCCGGGCTTCTTTCTTGTCCTGCACTTTTGCAAGCCCTTGTTTTGATCGCAAGCCCAAGGCTAGGGTTGTGACACAAAAAGTTCTAAAACTTCATTTTTAGGACTTTTTGAAAATATTTATTTCATTTTTAATTTTAAAAGCTTGATATTTTACCTTGATTTTCATTATGGGCTTTAAATTTAATGAAAATAAGATATTTGTGCCTTTCAAAACCAAAAAATGACCAAATTTACTAGTCTTTAACCTTGTGGCCAATATTATTTTAATTTTTTGGAATCCTTTGTGAATATTGATTCACAAATTATTTTGGTAGATTAAATAAGTAAATATGGCCCTCATACATTATATGATTCAAAATATCGAGAAGCAATTTTTTTTATTAATCCTTTCATGTTTTTAAAATAGTTTTTTATCATTTGACATTCCTAAACTTTTATATTTAAGGACAAAAATGGACATCCTTTTCTAGTCAAATATTTGATTTTCTTATGCCATTCATTTCATTTGAATGTAATATTCAAGAAACATGTGAAATTTGTTACAAAATGACAAAATTTTGAATCTTTATGATACTTGAAAATTATATTTGTACATATTTTTGCATATATGATAGTCCTTTTGAGGTAACCCAATCTTGAATGTACCTTACTATGATCACACCTTTCTAATTGCAATAAGCAAAATTAATTGTCTTCAACTTCATGAATAGACGTTCAATTGCTAAACAATTGCCATGCATTTTGACTTCAATTTTCCAGATTACTAAATGATATTGCCCTCAACATTTGATCACAAATCTTGAGTGAAATCAAATTTGGGATACGATTGTCACAATCTTGAATGAATTATCGAGCTAACATTTGATTGCAAGCATGCAAGCATACAATTTATTGGCTAGTATGCGGTCATCCAAAGCACTGCACATGAATTGAAAGGCCACAATGCTATCGGCAATAGCTATATGCAACATAGACATGTGGACAAAATCTTAGGCCATAAACAAAATAAGACTGGCTAAGAATAAAGACATTAACACATGCCTGTTGTAAGAGAATATAGAAAAATGAGGAGAACAATTCATCAATACTACAACAATGAAATCAACACATGAAAAAGGAAAATAAAACCTTCATGAAGTTGTAGAACAATGAAAAAGTCTCCAAAGATGCACACTAAACCCCAAACCTAGGTTTTAAGGTTTAGGATTAAGGGTTGAAAGGATTGAACTATTTTTTCAACAAAGTATTCTAAGAGTAGCTCCATCCACACCTTGCCCAGTACTTCTTGGATGAAGTACAACTGAGTGTATCAGTTTGCCCAGGATAATAATTTGGTATTGGGTCAATAAATGTACCAATGATTTAATTCTAGCAATGTTCTTTTTTTTTGCATATTATAGTATACTGGTATTGATTGGCCAGATGTAATGAATGTTCAATGTAGCTTTATTTATTAAGAGCCTCTCAACTCAGACTGTTTGGATTTTCATATTTATAGGTGGGGCCTTGGGAAGTGCTAGTGAGCCATGAGAAATATTGTTGGCGGGTATCATGGCTCTAATGGTACCAGATTTTGGGTGACTAAAATACGTGCTGGAGGGCTTAAAACTGATTTGCATTTTGAATTGGGATTGAATTGGGATAGGGAAGATGATGAACTATAGAAGTGGGCTAATGAACAATTTGCAAGTGACCAACTCTCTGTGAACAGGGAGGGAAGAATTTGCAGCTATTTGGTTCTCTATTCCAACAATCAGTCACTCTCTCTACTATGGCCACCCATGTATTGTGGGGCCCCTTTGTGATTCCTCTTACTTCCAAATTCCATCAAACAAACGACACAAAATTGATATTAACCAAAGAACCGGTTGCCAAGTTTTTATTCTGGACTCAAAGACGTGGCCCAAAAATTTAGTACTTGACCTTCTTGAGTGAGGCCGCTTAGTGACCAAATTGGACCCAAGAAATGTTAGATTTGGACTCAGAGATCTATCCAGATTTAATCTGAGCAGGGGACATTTATTATATTTAGAAACAATTTACATGAATTTTTGGGTTTTGAGAATGCTACCAACATGGGTCAAATATACGTATATATATTTTTAGTGACAACGACATGTTGAAGGAAGACATTGAACACTCAGACATGGAGAAGCTTTTTGAACATGATGAGATTGCAGGGTTAATGCCAAGTGTGTTGTGTCTTGAAGCTTTGCACCTTACTTCAAGATTGTACAGTTTTTGAAAATTTGTTTTATGCATTTTTAGAAAAAAAAAAGCATATTTATATAAAAATTACTGAAATTCATGTGAGTAAATGTTAATTTTTCTGTGTATTTTCAAATTCAAGACATATGGATACAAGATCTCGCATTTCAATGATTTGGACAATGTTGCCTTCTCACTTTAACATTATGCTCTTATGCAGTTTCTAGTTAATTTAGGGTGGCATCTGATTAACAAAGTAGGGTAATGTCCACCTCATGCTTTACTATGGGTAAAGGCCGCAAGTATGGTTCACAATGACTTCCAAGGCAAAACTCAAAATATTAGAAAAAGTTGCCTGCTGTTACAGATTGGGAGCATATACAAACTCCTTAATCAAGATGCAAGAAACAACTTGAATTCTTCCTATGTCTCCCGCACAAATATGTGTGTAAAAACTCTCTCACAAGTACTAGCTCTCAGAGTGGGTTACACTGAACTCTACAAAGGGCGTATACAAACTTCTCTGAAGGGAGGGTGGGTTGCTGGTCTACCTCCAATCAGATTCAACCCATCAAACCTGGATACAATGGGTCTTTTCTTTTCCATCTCATCTCAGGTGTAGTATGGTCTTCAATTTGCCTTCAATGCATGTCAAACTTGCAGTTGGTTGGCACATCTCCCAAACTGTATTAGTGTACAAGCTCCCTGAAAGTCAGCATGGAATCAGCCAGTTCTGCCCCACCCCTTCACCAACACAATCAACCCCAAGTTTTTATATAAGCGAAAAAGCAATTTTAGATCATCTAAGTGCAGACTGGGAAGGGAAGACTGAGGATCATGTCTACTAACAGACTGTGTACCAATTTGTCACTTTCAAGGACAAGAAGAGCAGCACAGATGTTCTCACACTTGAGATGACCAGTTTAATTGGGCTATCGTTGCATCAGTAACACCAATGCTCCTAGAAGGGTTTAAACCAGGTGGTCTGGTATCAGCTTTTGTAACATACCAACCTGGTCCTTCTATCAGGCTTTCTTCTTATTTTCCAAAGCAGGCCGGTTTTGGTATCGAACACTGTCATAAAACTTCCATACCAGTCTGGTCCTAATATTGGGTCCAAGACTGATTTTTGGCTGGTATGAGGCGGGTATGTATTTGGCATTGAGACTTCTATAAAACTGGTACTGGGCTGGTATTACTGTTTCTACCAGGTTAGTACTGGTATAAGGCTGGTATTGCCTCAGCTCATACTGGATTGGTAGGGTCCTTAATACCAGTGTAGATAGGCACAAGCCTATATACCAGGCTGACACTGCCTTAAACCCCATTTGCAAGGTGGTCATAATCCCTAAGCACCAGGGTGTTTGCCTCTGTAATGCAATGGGATCAAAAACAAAAGTTCCATGAAACACATGAGCATCTTGGTTTGGCTATAACAGAAGTGCTACTGGAAAAAAATCATGATAACATTGGCTTTTGCTTGCACTTCAAGAAGTACCTGCAAGGAAAAAACAGAGAAGAAAAATACACTGAGCAAATGCTGCAAAGAACTTTGTGGTTTTGATGAAGAGACAGACCTGGTGACTCTAGCAAGAAAAGGAACTCTTGTCACTCATGTTTGAACCGGTGTGCAAACTTCTCGGCCTCCCCTTTGCAATTATCGGCAAGCCTCTTGGAACCTTCCACCACACTTGTTGACATTGCAGCTACGGTTGCTTGGACATTTTGTGCCTTTTCACCAACTGCAGCTTGAAGATCTTGCACTCTTTCACCAACAGCTGCTTGCACATCTTGTGTATTCTTCTTACCCACAGCTCCCTGGATGTGTTGTGCTCTCTCGCCTGCACTGGAGGTGACATTCTGCTGCAATTGCTGCACCTTGATTCCTAGCTCCTTAAGAAAACTGGTAACTTTGTGAAACAGACCAGAAAAGACACCAGTAGTGGCCTGCCATGATCTGATTATTGAGTAATTAACTTGAGACTTGAAGTCCTCCCCCACAGCATCTTCTTGCTGTGGCTGCTGTGTCACCTGTTGAAATAGGTTTTCAAGCTCCATTCTGATGTCCTTGGTTTGCTCTGGGTTGTCATCTTTGTCTTGGGTAGTGTCCACTTCCAAACCTTGATTCTCCCAGCGCTTTCTAGCTTCTTCCAGGGCTTGACCTTGTGCTTGTGCCTTCTTTGCCTCATCCTCTGCCCATGACCTGCCCACAATAGTGATGATGAGAAATTAAACGTCAAGTCAAGTGTATCCATCAAGCAGAGGTTTTTCAAGGAGAATCTGAAGGTTTTTTAAACAGACAAACCTGACAAGTGTAAGAGCTCTTCTCTCCACTTCAAGTTCTCGCTTATAATTGGAAATTTCTTTAAGTTCTTCCTCTCTCTCGACACGCAATTTTTCCAGTCTCTCTTTCTCTGCAGCAACTTCAACTCGGAGGCCCGAAAATGCCTGTAGTTGTTCATCAACCTGCTGTCTCAAGACAGTCAAGAGCTCCTTCTCAGAATCCAAAGTTGCCCTGTCCTTCATAACTGCATATCTTTCCTCATCCCTTTCAGTCTTGGCTTTCTGTAACTCAGCCCTGACTTCCTCTATCAATTTCTCTGCCTGTTCCCTCTTTGCTTTCTCTGCTTGAAGCTCCTCACTGAATTGGCCATTGATATCCCTTTGTGCACGGACTTCCATTGCAATATCAGCAGCAACAGCCTTCTCTGCCAATGCCTCAGCTTCAAGCCTAGCTAGCTCCTCAGAAACATTCTCTGCAGCTTCACCAGATGCCAGAGCAACAGCAGCTTGCCCTTTTGTTGTAGGTTTCTCAGGTTGGAACCTTCTTGTGAAACCTGTTGAGCATCATCAGAGCAATGACATCAAAACCAGATTTCAATGGTACTGTGCATATACCATGGAACAAGATCATTCTGGATGGAGACACTAAACAGTCCCAGCAAAAATGAAGGCAAATGAAAGCTCTGGGCTTTGTTTGCATCAGAACATTTGGAAGTAAAAATTGGATCATACCAAATGCTGACGCTATGATAGAAGGCTCTTCCGCAGTTAGATCAGCCATCAATGCTGGCCATGCATCTTCATGAATTTGGTCAACATCCACAAAACCAGATGCTTTTTGCAGACCCTGTATGGCAAGAAGCCTTATATATCAGGCATGTGGGTGTCAACAAACAGAAAAGCAAGAGTGACACAAGAATTTCCTGCTGTGAAATAACCTCTAACTTGACCTGAAACTTTCCTGAGAGTTCTTCTGGCAATCAGGTAGTTTGGCAACAACTACTTTGCACAACTACAGTTATCTGTATCATGCACCATTTTGCCTCTCACAAAGCTATTTGCATCAACTTCACCATACCTCCTTATTGACACTTAAAAGCTCACGTCTGTCGAGTGCTACTTTCCAGCTCACAAGGTCTTGTCTTGAAAGGGGGCTGCAGCCAACATTGTGAAGGAAACCAATGAGTAAGTCATTCTCAAGTTTGAGAAACTATCAACCTGTTTTGTGTACATATACATTCTGGCAGGATATCCATGGTATAGTAACTGAGGGCTGTGCACAATGTACCCCCACTTCTCTAAGGCATAATACTGATGAATTTTTGACATGGACATTTCAGTAACTCTTTGACAGAAAGATGGGCACCTGTCAGGTTCAAATAACACCCCAGTGTGTATGCCATTGTCCTCCACACCAGTTTTGGAGAGATTACTTGATATCAGTCCTGCTTCTGCTAAGCCTGTCATCAAGTGACGCTCCAACACAACAGTGAGCCATTTGCAAAATGGGGACAGAACCCACATGGAAGCTTCCTACTAATATACAATCTCTTGGCCAACTAGGATTTTGCTTCATTACAATGCTTTTCCAGGTCTCTGAAAATCCAACAAACAATCATCTAGCATATATTCAAAGCTCCTAATCCAGCTGCAACACCAAAATCAAACTTCCAAGAAAAGAGCTCAGAAAAGAGTTTAATACTCAAAAACTTTAGACAAGGAGGTTGACAGGTTTTTTCACCTTGGATGAAGGCAAAATCTGGGTCTTCAGCAGAAACATCATCAAAAGCATGCTGTGTCACATTCTCAATGTACATAGCTGGAAAGACTTTATGAGATGTGCTTCTGCACACAACAAACAGGTGCCTCATTAACTTGAAAGTTGCGGCTCTGCCAAACTTTTGTCAGCTATATTGCCTTGAAGCATCACCTCCCAGTGATATCTGAAGCTCATCGTTCATCTTCCATAGAATATACAATAGATTCATGAAATGGCACGTTATTGTAAGGTATATGTACTCTGTGTATTCGCATACCTTGTTAATCTGCTACTTGATGCGATTAACCAGCGTGCATATTCCCGCCTCGTGCATATATCCCCTGCCAAAATCTCTGGGTCCATCACCTGCAAAATGATCAACTCTTATGAAAACAGGAACTTGTTTCTTCCATATACATATCTGGAAGAATGGCCATGTTGTCAGGGACAGTAAAAATTATAAGGGCTGAACACAAGCAAAGCAACTCACCTTCAGTGCCTGCAGTGCTTCTAATGCATGTTGTTGCATCTGGTCAACCACAGCAGGAACCACAACCTTCCCTGGTCTTGATTGTGCAGATGCAGCAGCAGCCGATAATGGAGCAGTGATGTAAACAGGGGCAGACTGCGGAAGCACAGTGCCACTAAAAGTTTGATCATCTTTGGTGCTCTTGGATTTTGCATCATATTTAGATTCATCAGCTAGACTGACAGCACCACTGTTTGCCTCCTCATTCATATCACGCTGCAAGTCCTCTGGTACACTCGTGTCTACCTCAGGTTTACCAGAAGCTGCAGGTTCATTGACCACTTGATGCCATTCACCTGTTGTCACAGTTCCTGCACCTGGATTCACTTCCTCCAGTTGGCCTGGTTCTTGAACCCCAGCTTGTGAGTCATTGAACTTACTACTGACAGTAGATGAAGAAATGTCCGATGGTTTCTGAAGGTCAGCAACCTGACCACTGATGACATCTCCCTCCAGGTTCCCAGACTGTTCAGTCTTGGAAGCTGGGACGTGCACTCTGGACACTGTACCAGTCTCAAATGATGAAGAAGGGAGAGGGTTCTCAGATGGCAACTGCTGCTTCTCTGGAGATGTTGCTGTAGACTCAACAGCGGCAGATGTTTTTTCTGCCCCTTTCTCAATTTCTTGAGTAACCACATTGATATTTGCTTCACTTGGATTCTGTTCATTGTCTACATTATCTGATGCATCCTTGGATAAAACTCCTTTGTCACCATCAGAGCTCAAGGCTGGAATTTTTTCATTAGAATCAAGAATCTGATCTTCAACAGGCTTGATCTCTGGCTGAGAAGCAGCCTCCACAGCAGATTCTGACACCTCTTCCTCCTGCAAATCTTGCTTGGATTCTTCTTCTAGGGATTCCTGAATGGTGCCCTTGTTGCTGGAAGCATCAACAGATTCAGATTCTCCAGCAATTGAAGCTTGCTGTTGTTGTGTCGTGAAAGGTCCCAAATCCAGTTGTCTCTTTGCACCTTTTTCAACACACTGGGAAGTGATCAGGATCACTCACAGCACAATTCATGCCCCCAAAAAATAAAGAAACAAGAATCTGAAGGGCAGAGCATTACCAATAAGAAGATCTTATTACTGACACACAGCACCATTTAGACCTAATCTTAGAACTAATACCCCCTTCCACCAAGCAAATTGTAGAAAAAAACAGCAGTGTGTAATAAAGAACCAGTAGACAAACACTGCATCTAGAGGCAAGGAAATGGATATTGGAATTACCATATCTTGAGTAAGCAGCAAAAGCTGCAACAGAAAAGCCAAGTGCTAGCACAAATCCTGCCCCTACTTGTAGCAAACCTGCAGATTTAGAAGCAATTGTTTTGTGAGAATCTTATTGCATCTGTGGAAGCCAATGCCACATCAACAGTTTTTGGCACAAATCTTCACTTGAAAGTGATGCCCATGCTCATGGAAAGATTCCTTCACATCTTTACATTGACCATTTCTGTTTGTTGTTATGAAGCACTCCAGACAGAGGCTGCTAGCCTAGCATCAGCAAAAGTGGGACTACAGATGTTGAATTCATCCATCTTCACATAAGATTGACTGTCTGCACTGAACAATAAACACCAGCAGAGCATGTCCAAAGAAATTCTCTTTTTAAGGTTTCTATTGCAGGAACGCACCTACTTTCCATGACCCTTGAGGGTCAGAATCAGCAGGTGGCCATCCAGCGAACCCTTCTGGTGGAGTAGGAGAAGGAGCAGGAGCAGGAGTGTCAGGATTTGATGACCATGAAGGATTTGTTACAACCTCCTTGTGATGAGGCTTCTCTTCCTGCAGCAATGTGTCACTGTCCTCCTTCTTTGCATTGCACTGGACAGAAGGGCACTGCATAGGCGGGGCTCCAACATTGCTGTGGAATCCTGCTAGTCTGACAGAAGGTGAATGGTATAGCCCGAGATATAGTGGTTTATGTGTCAAGCACAATGAAGTTGGAAGGGATTTCATTCCAAATGCCATTGCTGCTGCAATGCACAACCCTCAAAAAGGTCCTCCTGGAAGCACTGTACTTGCAAAGAAGAAAGACTGCAAATCTTCTCAATAATACCAGTGTGTGACTGGCATATCAGAGCTTGGCAATTTCTGCAATGAAACTGTCTGTAAGAAGATCTGTAAACCAGCTCCTTGGCCAAATCAGTCTCTTCTTGCCCAGTTTCCCATGGCTGTTGCTGTGGCCTAGAAACTGATTTGCAGTGGAGGACTTGAAATTTCAACCAAGAGTCATGAACTCTGTGCTGGTGACAACATACATATCCCTGTAGTCCAAGCTCTGCAGTAGCCAGCAGCTCCAATGACTCAGAGCCTCTAAAAGGCACAGAAGATGTGGCAGGGTTTGTGGCAGCCGCCTACTGCAAGGATGTGAACAAACAAGCAAGCAAAGCACTCTGTCATCACAGGTCACAGTGCATCATCATCATCACACAAATCTTTTGCCCCAGAATTCCTTCAGTTCAATAATGCCTTGTCTCAGAACCCCGGGTGTTGTTTCAGTCCAAAAACAAATTCCACCTTCAACTAAGGGACAAGAACAGTCTCAGTAACGATCGGAACTGCAAACAAACCCTCGTCCAAGTCTCAGTAACGATCCAACTGCTGCAAGCCAAAAATCTACCGCATACTCAAGTGCACATTTAATATCAAACAAAGGGAACGGACTCCTAAGAGGACTCCTATCGTAACTACGGCATGGAAGCAGGCAAGCAAGCAAGCCCAAGACGGACCGATCACGACTTATTGCAGCAGAAAACCCCCGCGACCTTGATCAGATCAATCGGATACTGCAATCCCGCAGAAGAAATACCAAGACTAACAAGAGAACGTTGGCTTCTTCTGAACAAGCGATGCACAAGCAACGCTTGCAGAACGAGGCGGAAACAGAAGAAAAACAATAAACAACAAGAGGAAATGAAAACGACAGACAGCATTCCGAAAAAACTGACGAAGAAATATCCGCTTGAGTGCCGCAAGAAACACGCACCTGGTGAGAGGGACGAGGGACGAGGAAGTGCTTCGAACCCCAGAAAAATTGGTCAGACAGAGCCCGAGGAGAATGAATAATACACTTCACAGCCGCGATCACTGATGGCACAAAAACCACCAAAAAGAATACCGAAAACTTGTGGAGGACAGATCCCTTGGAAAGATGCGATGAAAACTGCACGTACAGTACGCGCAAACTTCGATTTGCAACGGCCAGAAACCGAAGTTCGACTGCGATGTCGCCGCAAACACAAGCGAAGAAGCCAACAGAACACACAATACAAGCGAGAGAGAGGGATCGGCGAGCAAGCGAGCGAGAACAGAACGTACGTACTGCAATCGAGGTATCGAAACTCCAGGTGCTCAAGTGACATGGCACGGTGCCAGTCACCTTCTCGCCTCGCACGGACTTTCCACGTGCCCATATTTCGACCCCTGGCCAGCCTTTTTTGGCTGGCTATTTATAGCCAGAAAGAAAATTTAAAATTGAACGTGCCAAAATTAAGTTTTTTTTGGTATTTTCAATAGCCATAATTAGACTAAATTTTAAGAAAAACATTCAGATTTCTACACAGGGTTCAAGTAGGCATGCTTTTTTTTAAATATTTCCATATTTATCTTGTAGAAAAATCTGGCTAAATCTTCTGATATGTGATCGCCATTTGGCTACATCACAAAATTAACCCAAAAAAAAACATTGCGCCTGGCTTCGGGTCCTGGTCCTAGAGCGAGAGCGAGCGGCGAGGGAGAGAACAGAACGTAGTGTAATCGAGGTATCGAGAATCCAGGTGCTAAAAGTGACGTGTCACAATGCCAGTCAGCTTCTGAAGACTTCACATCGCACAGACTTGCCACGTGTTCATATTTTGACCCCTGGCTTTTTGGCTCCTGGTGAACGACACAGAGAGAGACACACAAAGAACCTAAGTAGTGTAATCGAGGTGTCGAAAACCCAGGTGATTACTTACGTGACGTGGCCCACTGTGGCAGTCAGCTTGAAAAGAGCGACCATTGCACGGACTCGCCACATGTCCATATGTGAACCCCTGGATTGGGTTCCTGGTTTTTCACGTGGGTGAATAGCTTTTAAATATATATTTTATATCTATGATGAAATGGGAAAATAAAATAAATTAGTAAAAAGCTTTTTATTTGATGGGACCAGCCAATTGTCTTTTTATTTTAATATTGAGAGCCCTTTCTAGTATAAAAAAAATCCCTTCTTTTAATAATATTCGCCTTTTTTCAAACTCCTTTATATGTAACACGAGTGGCAAAGGAAAAATAAATTAGGGCGAGCTATTAAGGTGCCCTCCAGATACTCACACACTTCAGAAATTTCTCTGAGAGCATGACCAAAGACAGTAAGCAGTAAATTGGTTTTTACAGTACTTTTTGGATAAAGTTTACTAAAAAAGTACTCTGAATCCGAGCCTTTGGGCTGGTAAAAAGTGCACACTTTTGCAGTGCTTTGGAAGAGTACATATAGCAAGAAATGATTGTTTCTCATTGGCCAACTGAAACGATGGACCCAGGTGGTGAGAGTTAAATAGTCTCTCTCTTTGTAGAGTCCATCTTTTGAAGTTCATGGTTGGGGATGGGGCCCAGGGGGAGAAACTAAAGAGTGCACACTGGATGTGGTAATAACTGATAGAGGGCTATCACTGGGCATACTCTGAGTGCTTTATGATACTAGAAATTTTTGGATTTATTGAGTCTTTGGTATATTTATGATTTTTGTGCAAATTTTCTGATGGTATGGTGACCGGGATTTTATTTGGGGGCAAATTTTTCGCCACTTAATGAACCCAAAAATCCAGTTCGACTCATACAAAGGATTTTCATGATTTTTGTGAAAAGAATGCACCAAAAGTCGCCAGATTTTGAGGAAAGGATTTCTGATATTTTCATATTTAAACAATAGGTTCCAAAAAGTCGCCAATATATAGCAAGATTCTTTAAATTGTTCTACTTTCCTCTCTAGCATGTATAGCCAAATTTGGCTAAATTCCTCTTGTGGATGATCACTAGTGTGGCTACTCATCAACAAAATTGAAAAAAAAAGAAAAGAAAAGAAAAGAAACCCTGGGTGACTTCATCATACATAATACAAACTCTTGAATTATTTATTTCATGTTAACACTAGAAGTACATAGTACATAAAGAGCATCTCAAGTTGTCAGTGTCCAAAGCTCCTTTTTCAGCTTATTATATTCAGCATCTTGAAAATAAACATCTTCCACCCCTTTTGATACCACTATCTGATTGCTACTACTGAAGTACCTTGGTAGCTTCCACACTAATTATATTATTTCCAAAAATATTTTTTAATATTTTTAAAATATTTTTTTTGCAAAGATTTTTTTTTTGAAGAAATATTTTACTTTTCAAAATGGAATCTTTTTTTAAAAAAAGGATTATTTTACGGTGAAATGTTGAACTTGCCATGGTACGAACTGGACCATAGTGCATCATTGGCAAAGTGGGTCCTTTATATGTCAGTGCTCTAATAACACGTTGTACATACCTTTCATTATTGTGTTATACGGTCATTTTGTTCTCAACCCCCCAATTACCCCGAAAAACTTGCAAAAAGTTCTTGATGGGCAAGTGTTCCAAGTTTTCAAACCACGACAAATAAATAAATAAATAAATAAATTCCCAAAACATTTACAATGGGATTTCATCACACTTCGAAATTGGGTTCAAATTGGGGAAGGATTCACCAAGAGATTACAATGAGAGAGGAAGAAAAATCTTTCAAATGGGTCTAAATAGTATGATGGATGTTATCCATCGATAAGGCACAATTTCTCTCTCCATGTGAAGCAAGTAATTAATTTATGAGATTTTATTTATTTTTCAATGGGCTTCTTCTATCGTCTTTTCAATAGAGCACACAACTTTGGATTGCACAATGTTTTCATCAAATGGAGTATGGCATGGGTGGATGGATGAAGAAACAAGAGAGAATTGAAAGCAATTAATGGAATGGTTAACCCTCATGGATGAATGAGTTCTTGCATCCCAAGCTTTTCTTATTGGCCTTTTGGCTTTATCATGTCAACAAAATATCGCAATTCAGGATCATAAATTGTCCATGTGCAACAAACACACACCACCAATTCTTACATCATGAAAATGGGGTAAAACCGACATCGAAACTTTAGAGTATTATGTACAATAGAGTTATTCCGAAAATACCCCAAACTGTGGGTATGGGGCCCAGTTTTGCCAAAACTGGGGACAAAATAAAAATTTCTGGATGGAAAACTGCACACAAGAAAAAAAGAGATGACCAAACTGGTTTTCTCACCTAAATTAGTCCTCGCAAAAGTTTCACCCCCAGTTTTGGATTTGCCTTACTTCCACCTTTACTGTTGCTCATAGTTTTTCCTTCATTCATTGAATCAAGTCTGGTAAGAATAAAATCCTGCAAATCTTGTGATTGGATACCTATCCAAACCATACCCAATTTTGCTCACCCTGATGGCTATACTCAAATTGGGGATGAATCAAGGAAAACAGGGTCAAACTAGGTGCCAAAGACAGGGTGACTTTAAGGAAGGACAACTTTTATAGTGTGTGGGTGTTGTTGGGTGCTTTATAGGTACTGTAGTGCACAACTTCTAGACTCATCACACACTTTGCACAAGTGCATAATTTGATCTCTCTCTATACTCTTCCCACTTGAGCATATAATGCATATGGCATCCGTGTTCATGTACCCGTTGCAAAGTACTCTTTGGAAGAACGATATGGAGTTTATGCATGCAAGCCACTATCCCTTGTACCAAAAGTGTCTTGTACTTTCTATCAATGAGTCAACTCTCTTGGCACATGCAATTGTTCCATCCTTGGCCATCAAGTTCCAAGGTAGACCAAGTTACATGATGTAGTTTCTAGTATCAAAGGTAGACCGAGTACCACGATGTAGTTTCTAGTATCAAAGGCCTTGGCTATTATTTTATAAAAGAGTTAAAATTTGGCATGGGTGTTAAATTTTAGCTTGATGTGCACCTGATCCAATGGGGGGCTTTTTATTCAATTTTGTGATACTAAGAATTTGGCAATTTTTTCTGCGAAAAATTATCAAATTTAGTCAATTTGCATTACCAAAATAAAATCTCATTTTTTTTGTGTGTAAAAAATGATTAATTTTTTTCCAATAAATTGGATCCAATTTGGCACAAATTAAATAAAAATACTCATAAATTTTTTGATATTTATTTTACATAGTCCAAAAATAAAAGTTGGAAACCAAATGCAAGAAGGTTGAACTTCAAATGTTTAAAAAGTTCAAACAAAATTCCTTTACGAACTCTAAACAATAAAAAAAATTGAAACAACAAAATGCATAAGTAATGTGTAAGAACCATGTTTGTAAATAACTATTACACATTCACATTGAACTCATAATTCACTCAAAATAACTAAGAAAACAAATTCAAACCACCAAATCCAACAATCCCATTAACCTGAAAAAATAATTTAGGCTTACACTCATGCTTATTATGCTAAAAATTGAAAATAATGATCCCTTATAACAAAAAAAAGGGGTACACAAACCATCTACTATTCATTTATCCTTACTTTTGTTACAATGTCTATAATTTATTTCCTATCAAACAAGCAATGTCACAACACCTTGATTCTAGAGTCCTACAATATGTGATCCTCCAGACCATGAGGATTTTCAAACCATACATGCCTATTAACCTCTCCTAAATCTACTACAATAATAGTTTTTAGAACCTACGGGAAACAAACTCTTATATTGTGAATACATGAGTTAATAGGGTCTGGCTTAAAGTCAGTGCTCTCAATGTTCATTTGGTCTGTTATGAGCTGCTAATCCATCCCTTACCACATAGATCAATGCAGAGAAATATTTGGTCTAGCCTTTAGCAACAAATCGATTTCTGGGTACGAATCCACAACTAATCAAGGTATGCTAAGTTGGTTTGCAACTACTCAAGAAAAACATAATTATGTGCGGAATATGGATTTATAAATACTTGCTATGATTTTTCCCATCTTGTTTCTTTCACCACATTTTGTCCAGCCCAAGGATGCCCGTTAAAGTTTCTAGCTCCCATTCAGGTGTATGAATTACCCACTTGATTTTCAAGTAAGGCTCCCCCAACACCCCTATAGATGCAATTTTTTATATGCTTTTAGTTCTATAGCTCAAACCTCCTTTAGGCGTCATCAACCCTCAGCATCAACCGTTTATAAGTCTTAATTCTAACAAGAACATAGAGCTGGCCATGATATAATCACTAGCGCAGCAGAAAAACAACACAACAACTATAGATTCTTGCAAGCTCTACCTTCTCCCCAAATTGTAATAGTTTGAACCAAAAACAGACATGTCCTTCTTCCTTCGAACTCCCCTTCTTATCTTTGTCCAATCGCTTCCTACTCCCATCAACCTTGCATGCTTGAAGCGCGTTTAGCCACCCATCGTTTGTTGCAACTTGTTTCACATAACACACAAACAACAAAATTTCCTACTCACAACCACTAACAAATAGTGTGGATCAACTCTGCCGCCTGCACGAAGAAAGTTGATGATTGCTCAAAACTAAACCTAAACCCTAAAACAAAATGGTGTTCACATTAGAGAATCCCAAGTGACTTCCTGTCTGGTCACACCCTTTCTACCATTTCCATTAGTACCTAGTTTATGTGAATAAGCATTTCAAGGGAAAGACAATAAGGGGTTTGGGTAGTGTCCAAAAATTTAGGTTGACAAAGTTTGCAAGAAAAAATATCCTTTTAGTAATGGAGATGATGTCAATGTGCCCCTCTTCAATGAGTTATCTGACAAGTTGAAAAACATGTCTTGTAAATCATTCCCCAAGGGATTTTGGGCTTGATCATTTCCTCTTGAAGTAGTTTCTATTTTAAGCTTGTTTTGAGTTCTCCCTCCCCCAAATGCTTTCCAAGGCATTGTTATGATTTCCACCATGCTATGGCCAATGGTGCCCTTTCTAATCACTCCCCACCAGTTTTTTTTTAATTAATTATTTATTTACCTTCAGTTTTCAAACTTTAGCAGCATTTGAACCATGGTGTAGTAATAGGGTGCGAAACTAGCACTAGGTATGACAAAATTTAGTTTCAACATGGCTAACTTTTGGGGAGTTATTTGGTTAAGGATTTTCTTAAATAAATTTTAAATGGCTTTTGGATTTTTTTTCTTGGGAAAAAACGAAAGCTACATTCTAAAACTTTCCTTTTGAAATAGGCTAAGTTTCAAAATCCTACATGTATAATAGCAATGCAACAAGCAACATTATTTTTTAGTTCTCAAGCTCCATGAACATTAGATTTTTATGGTTTTCTAAGAAGTTTGGCTCAATCATCAACAATGAATTTTGAGAATTTCAAACAAAGCTATTCTAATTTTCAACATAACATCCATTTTCAATTTTAAAATGTTAGCTTAAATTAGTGTCAATTTTGAAAGAATTGAACCTCTAAATTGTCCATTGTAGCATAACTAACCTAAAAAATAAAAACAAAACACATAATTAATGAAATTATACAAAAACAATGAAACACATTATACATATTACATATTACATACTAACATAGGTATTACCCTTTAAGCAATAAGGTACAAGTATTGAATTCTCATTCTTGAAAATACAAAATTCAAACTTTAGAGCCACACATTCAAACACCTTGACATAACTCATAAAGATATGGGTTTAGGATTGTGGAGTTGAATATTGAATTTATCCAAGTCTAGACTTTAAAGTTTGGATTGTGAATCCTCAAGCAAAGATCTAATGTCATATGAATATGTCCAAGTCTAAATTGTGGACAATGGGCCAAAAAGCAAAAATTTGAATCTTAATGCCTTGATCATCATTCATAATACATATGGCAACTTTCCAAAGAGTTGGTCAACACAGTAGCCAAATTTTAGAAAGTTAAGTTTCCAACATAATCACAAAACAAACTTAACATCATGGAAACTTAAGGATTCAAGGAAAAAAAGGTTAACAAAAACTTCAAGGATAAAAAACACATTAAACATCACCATAGTGCTTGCTTTCACTTTTCCAATATTCGATCACCTCCTTGTAACGAAACTACAATAATGTAAAGAAATATTGTTAATATAGTCATGGGGAGATGGGGAATTAGCTCTTATGAAGGTTGGCCCAATTTCAAGAAATTCAATTTTGAAAAACACCATTCATATTCACATTACCAAAACAAAGATATGACTTGTTTCAACAAGTTTGAAATATTAAAGCAGGATGTGACACTACATTCTAAGGTTTGAAATGGTGCACCATAGGTGAAGAGGTTCTATAACCAAAAAGGAGAGGACCCAAAACACCAATCTGAACCCTCTCGGGATCTCACTCTGACAAAATGAGGATCAGACGAACACAACTTGGAGAAATGTCACAACAACATACAGACAGATGGATGCACACAATGGATTTATTGCAAAGGAAAAGAAGTTCCTCAGAGCTCTTGCCGACGCAGCTCCTGCACAGAATCTCAAGTACCCAAAACACAGAGTTCGCATACCACACAGATCCCCCTTGATGCTACAGATCTCACCTTAGACTTTCAACACTCACTCTTACACCATCTACACCTGACTTCCTAGATTCATGAGCTTGGCCTTGCTAGTCACCAACGCAGCGGAAGAAAAATCAGCAACTAGCTATCCCTTGCGCATTCCTCTGCATTCTCCCCAAAAACTTCCCTATTCTCCCGACTTTGCCTGTCTTGCTCCAGAATTGTCAATGTCTCTTTCATACACCTCCTCTTCCCTAACTCCAAACTTGCATTCGAAGCCTCGCCATCCCGTTACGCCATCCTAGTCGGTTCCATCCTTCCTCATCATGGCCAGCTGCCATTCCCCTAGTACCTCACCACATTCATCACCCAAAAAACAACCTCCCATGCAACCCATGCAATAAAGGAGCGCCGTCATCAGATTACGACTGATTAATCAACAAGGAAAAACCATCAACATCTCAAGCCGCCATATTACTATGGGGACCTAAAGTCACACCACATATGTAACCCCTCCCTTTTTAAACAGCTGAGTCCCTCAGCTTCATCTAGTCTGGTTGGACGTGATAAATTTGAAGATCTCGACGAGACCTTTTCCATTGGCGCCCATCAGCATCCTAAACAATGCATATGCGGCTCCCTTCTTCGAAGTCAAGATTCCCAATTCCGTCCGTGTGCGCAACAAACAAGTAGGGACCTTCCTAGCTGGCAGTCAACGCCTTCTTCTTCCTAGGTTTCTTCATTTTGACCATTGTTTCACTAGCCACCAGACCCTCAAAAGTCTGTTTCCCTTTTCTAGTAGCATAGGCCCTTTTTTGTCTCTGCTGTGCCTATGTTACATTAAACAGAACATTCTCATGAATGCTGGCAATCAACCTCACCTTCTGTGTGAACTGTTTTGCAGTAGTTTCTACATCAGCAGTGTCATCAATCTCAGCAGTTAATGAATGCAAATAGTTGTCAACTCTCAGGCGTGGTGTCCGCCCAGTCAGAATCATAAAAGGCGAGAACTTTGTGCTGGCCTGAATCCCGCATCTGTATCCAAACAGAACCTTTGCCAATTGTTCGTCCCAGCAATTGGCATTCTCAGGTGCTGCAGACAGTATCGCTATACCTTGTTTGATCGTCTTGATTAGGCGCTCAGCCATACCATTGCACTGCGGCCATTGAGGCACAATGTGTTGATGATGAATCCCGTAATCCTTACACATGGCGTCAAATTCTGCCGCCCATTCTCCTCCGTTGTTGGTCAACACAAATTCGGGCACCCCGTACCTACAGATTATATCGTCCTCCAGGAATCTGGCTACTGTTTTGGCTCCATGATCAGCCATAGCCTTTGCCTCACACCACTTAGAGTAGTGATCGATGGCCACCAGGATGTATTTGTTGCCTGTTCTAGTTTCAGGCAATGGACTTGCAGTATCCAATGCAACACAATGGAACAGATCACAGACAGGAATACTTTTCAAGTTCGCATCTCTGGATCGGATGCTTCCTGAGCTCCTCACCAATTGGCACTGTTGGCACCCTTTGACTACTGTCTTGACATCTGCAGTCCAATTGTGCCAGAAGTACCTGCGTCGAATCTCAGCTATCGTTCGCTATTCCCCAAGATGTCCCAGGTCTTCATGCATTTGTCTCACAAGAGACATCCTCTCCTCAGGTCTGGGTACAAGCAAGTTCTTGAAGCAAAGTTTTTGCTCCTTCCAACAATAATGGCTTGCCTTCTTCCTGATCCTCTTGCCTTCCTCAACACCAATTGCATCAGGCAATGTACCTTGCTGTAGCAGTGTTAAGCAGTCTGTATCTTCCCATATGTCAATGCGCTGGACCTCACTCCCTGGTTCCCTTCTTCGAAGGAATCTGTAGGACTCAGTTCAGGGTCCCCAAGCTCGGACAGTTCCTGGGCTGCCAGAACTAACTCCAATTGTTGTCGCTTGTCAAAATATCGCGGCCTCCTTCTTCTTGACACCATTCACACTACCTCGTTCTGCATAGACTCCTCGCTTGTTGACACCGCTTCTTCATCTGGAAGAAGTTCCTTAGACGGGTCTTCTTCCGATGTAGCATCAATCATGTACAGCTGATGGCTGTTGACATACCTCCAGTGATTGATACCAAAACAACATGCATTATGTTGTACCAATCTTCTGTCCCTCCTCCTAATTCCCATCCATTTTGTCTCTTCACCTGTCTGAACACAAAGAAGCTCTCTTTCTCCTTCAGGCACATCAGCCTTAGGTCCTGCGACGTCTTGAGTTCCTCACCAAAACCATCGTCATCCGCAGCTAATCCAACTAGATTCCTACTCAAAGCATCGACATTCATGTGTTTGAGCCCTGGGCAGTGCACTATTTTGAAACTAAAGTCTTGCAACATGCCGACCCACCTACCTCGCCTACCATGTGCATCAGACACAGTCGCCAACCACTCTAGTGGTTTGTGATCTGTGCGTAAGATGAAGTGCTTCATATGCAAGTACTGTCTGAAATGCATCACACCCCAGATCAGGGCGTAGCATTCTCCTTCCATTGGATGGAATTTCCTCTGAGCCTAAGTCAGGCTCTTGCTGGGGTATGTTATGACCTTCTCAAACTTCCCTTCTCTTTGTGACAGTATTGCTCCAACACCCTTGGTCGACCAATCCACGTCCAGCCAAAATGTTCGCTTGAAATCTGGCCGTATGAGCACAGGCGCATCCACCAGAGCCGCTTTCAACGCATGGTATGCATGTTCACAGCCCACATCCCATACAAATGCAACGTCCTTCTTTGTCAATTCAAACAAAGGACCTGCCAAGTTCGAGTAGCCTCTAATGTATTTCCGGTAATAACCTATCAGACCTAAGAATGATCTGACGCTTGGGACGTTCTTTGGTGTTAGGAAATGCAACACTGTTCCTATTTTTCCTGGATCGGGTCGGATACCTTCCTTGCTCACCATATGACCTAGAAAGGTAATAGTCTTTGCAGCGAAGCAACATTTGCTTGGATTGAGTTTCAAATTTACTTCCCTGAGTTTGCAAAGCACCGCCTCCAAATGCTGGAGGTGCTCCCCCCAGTTTTCATTGTGGACATTGAGGTCGTCCACAAACACCTTCAGAAATCTGCTTCCCAGCTCCTTGAAGACTTCCGACATAGTGCGAGTGAATGTACTCGTTGCATTCTTAAGTCCGAAAGGCATAACTGTCCAATCGTACAGTCTAGTCTTGGTGATCAGAGCTATCTTCTTCATATCCTTGAGAGCCATTCGAATTTGCCAGAACCCAGATTGTAGATCTAAAGCTGTAAACCATGTCGATTTTCCAAGCTGATTAATCACGTCCTCCACGAGTGGCATTGGAAACATATCTCGGCGTGTTTGAGCATTGAGAGGCAGGCGTATTCAGAGTTGCTAGGCCTCATCTTGCCCAAGTCTACCAATGCATCTATCTGTCTTTTCACTTCAGCTTCTTCCTAGTAAGACAGTCGACCAGGAGACGCTTTGCAAGGTGGAAATCCTTGCGTGTCAATACTGTGTTTTCCAATGGTACAGTAACCCAATTCACCTTTGTTCCAGGCAAACACATCTTGGTATCTTCCCAGCATTGCCCAGAGTTGTTGCTGCCCATGCTCACCTAAATTGGTGTTGATCTTGATCCGTTCACAAATCTCCTTCCACCTAACATTCAATGCAAGAGGGTTGAAAGATGCAGGTATCATAGAGGACTGACATTCAGAGTGGTTGTTCTCTATCTGGATAGTTTGAAGCAGCACCGGCAGTGTAGAGTCGTGCCCTAAACTGTGTTGGTGCGACAACTATGGAGCAGGTACATCGCGCATGGCTTGTCTGCTTTTCTCAGCATCAGATACCCATCTGATCCAGTCAGCGTAATCATCCCCTTCCTCAATCTCCTCCATCATGATCTCGTCTGCTTGCTCTTGCAACATCAGTCGCAGCATCTCTTGCGGTCCCTTTGAGTTCACTAATTCCTCGAACTCAGCATCTGCAAACTCATCCTCTGATTCGACCTGTTCGAATTGGTTGGATTCCGAATCGTGGTAGTCACTATTGTCATCATCGTCAGAATCTGAGAAAGACACGCCGTCTCCCTCTTGGATGGACTCTAGAACTTGATGAAGTGCCGCATCATCATCTTGAGCAGCAGGTGCATCCTTCTGGGTAGTTGATGGCCCTTGCTCCATCGCACCCGTACTCATTTTCTGCAACAAGTTCACCATTGTCAATGGCAATACTTCTACATCGGTACTAGGCCCATGCCTTACCTGGATCAAACCTCGTTCCACATCAAGCACCGCTCCAATTTTCATCAGAAAGTCTAAACCCAGTAGCACATCGTATCCATCCGTGTTGACTACCATGAAAGTCATGGTACATTGGATACCTCCAATCCTGACTTGCAGCTCATCAATCCGTCCCAATGCCCGAGTAACCATTCCCGATAAAGTCTTGTAACTCTCATTCCCCGTCACAAGATGCATCATTCCTAATTCCCTCACTACAGCAGCAGCCAACATAGACATGGATGCTCCTGTATCTACCAAACCTTCGACAATGCATTTGTTGATTTCCACAGGTAAGTGCAGAGTCTTGCTCCGATGCGTCTTGCTGATGCAAATCTTCCTTAGTGATGGGATTGCAGAGACCACTGAAACCTGATTCTCGGTGGCCTCTGAGTCCCTTTTCTTCCTTGCCAGCTTCACCAGGTTCTCAAGATGCTCCAGCTCGCTAGGAATCATGAGAATAATCTCCATGGGGGAAAGAGAAATCTTTCCTTTTACAAAATGTGATAGAATTTTGGATCTAACAGAAGCGTCCCTGTTCGTACTAGCTCCCTCTCTTTCAGCTTCGGGGGTTGGCGCGACTCCTCCTTGTGCTGCATCGACAGGAGTTCTCCTCCTTGGCACTCGGGTGTAGGAAAACAAATTCTCATTTCCACACAGCTTATTAAGCTGTTGTTCAGTTGCTGCTTCATCATCAAGCAACACCTCCAAGAAATTCGCTGCTCCAGTTGTTGATTTGCCATCTTTAGGCTTCTTCCAACATTTGTCTTCAGAGTGTCCCAATCCTGCACAGAAGGCACATTTGATACCATAGTTTTCTATCCTATGCGGCATATTGCACTTTGCACATTTTGGCCGTGCTTCATTTAGCCTCGGACAAGCGGTGGCCATATGGTCCCCACCTTTATAGAGTTTGCATCCTCCAAAGACAGTGGAAGAGGATGATGATGCTGGATCATGCGAATTCCCTTTGAAGAAATTAATGAGTGTATTATTCAATGCAGTCACCTGCTTCTCCACATTGCTTTCCAATGTCTCCTCTTCCTGTTCCTTTCGAAAAGGCTCATACGGTGTTTCCCCGAGTTCACCCAAGACTCTTTCTACCTTAGTTGCAGCTCCAACTAATTCTTCGATATCCACAAACGTCCTCACCATACATAGCTTGCGGATTTCTGGCCTTAGTCTAGCCAAAAATCTTCTCTTTTGTTCCACATCTGGTATTGTGCCCTTGCGGAACAATTTGTCCAGTCGCTCAAAATACTTCTGAACCCTCTCTCTGGGTTCTTGCTTGATGGCATCCAGCTTCATACGGACGTCATTAGTGTCCACATTGCCATAGTTCTGGATCATCAACATTCGGAGATTGTCCCAGTCAGCAGGTGCTGGCTGTAGTCGTCGAAACCACTCCTTCGCACGACCACGTAGATTCAACTTGGCGATTTTGAACAATTTGTCAGGAGTGAGGTCACAGACCTCAGCGGCCATGGTCAATCGCTCCGCCCAATCACTGACATCCTCACAATCCCGTCCCCAGAACAAATTGTCCATCCCTTGGGGACTCGTCATTTCTTCAGAGGATCTGCAACATAGCAGTCGTGCAGCAATCCCTTCCACACACAATCCTTCAAACCAAAAACAAATACAAACAAAATTGCACAGGAACTGAGCTCCTGCAACACAATTTTGATTCAAAAAGAAAGAAAAACAAAAGATGTCCTATTCATGCATTGAATTCGGACTGAGCACCCTCTACTACGGGTCTCAAAGGTGCAACATTGGATGGAACAGTGGTGAAGTTCTGCTCATCCGTTGATTCTTGCTGGAATCTCATCTCTCCTTCCTGGCTTCACCAGATTCTCCAGCTAATGAGGCGGGATCTTGATCCGCCATGCTCCACACGAAGTAAACAATCTCCCTCCTGAAACAAATCCTCTACACCAGGAATGTACAATCTCACAAAATGATTAGGTGACACCGCCAACTTAGGAATCCAGACATCCCCTAGCCCTGGCACTACACGTTGCCTCTCAGCATATGTGGGAACAACCCTACGCAAGATAGGAGGTGAAGTAGAAGTTGGCCTGTAAGTCTGAGGTCGACACCCATCCCCTTATTCCATCAATTACCTTCAACCAGACTCGTGCACGAGTGTAGAAACCACTATGAGCTACCTCTACAGCAATATTTCCTACCCGAGCTTGGTCAGGATCTATCCCCACAATGCGCACCACTCCAAAGCCTAGAAAATGCAAAATCACTGCTCCTCTCTGTGGACCGTTCTGAACAGTAAGGAAATCAAATCTACCAACAAGTTATTGCTTTCGAATCTCTTGAGTTACTTCTTCCACAGGAATCTCATCACCGCTAGACGAAGACATGACTCTCAGCAATCATTTTATCTAAGCATCTACCAGTTCTACCAAGGTTGTAGCCACGCAACCATGCTCTGATACCAAAAAGGAGAGGGACCCAAAACACCAATCTGAACCCTCTCGGGATCTCACTCTGACAGAATGAGGATCAGACGAACACAACTCGGAGAAATGTCACAACAACATACAGACAGATGGATGC